>Ga0210400_10000019_pt1 | contig 299328 bp, 230 predicted proteins | sample IncBWH26MmetaG_FD_155456 | JGI IMG/M metagenome (GOLD analysis project Ga0210400, IMG submission 155456) | Forest soil microbial communities from Barre Woods Harvard Forest LTER site, Petersham, Massachusetts, United States - Inc-BW-H-26-M | ecosystem: Environmental > Terrestrial > Soil >... | reverse complement strand
GCCAATGCGCGTGAACTGGGACGCCTTCCTTCAGTAGTTCGCCGTGTACCACAATCATAGGAAGAGATCTTCGTGATCGAGTAGCCCAATCCATGTTCAAGACACTGAAGACCGCAGCATTCGCAGTATACGTTGCGCTGATTGTGTTTGCCGTACTCGCCGCCGCCGAGTACGCGACTCGCTTTTATCTATCGAGAACCCGTGGACGAGGCCGCGAGCAGGCCGAAATCCTGATGGATCGCTGGGCCGCCTTCCGCGTGACGCCCAACTACACACGCGCCGGCGTCCATCACAATGCACAGGGCTTTCGGCGGGACCAGGACGTGGCACTTGAAAAACCCATTAACACGGTCCGCATTTTTCTGATGGGCGCATCTACTGCGTATGGCGCTGAGACCGTTTATCCCGAAATCGACCCACGCTGGAAAATCAGCAATCGCGAAACGATCGATGCCTATCTTGAAGAACGCTTGAACGCGGCGTTTCCGTCCAGGCACTGGGAGGTCATCAACGCCGCCCTCAGCGGATCCGCATTGCATCAGGAACTGGCGCGCCTGCTCTCCATAGTGCTGCGTTACCGGCCTGATGCGGTGATCCTGATGGATGGCGTAAACGATTTGTCTCGCTTCGCCGAGGCCAATCCGAACTACGATCCTTACTTAAACCAGCCGCTGCTCGATGAGTTCAACGATCTCACGGATCCGCACGGGTTTGCGTCGCTCAGGACTATGCTCTCCATCTGGCTGGTCCGTAACAGCGCGATGTTTCGCACTCTTTACGACCGCGCAGCCCATCGCGCTCATCTGGAATATCGACGGCAGCGGCTCGCCGGCGGACCGGTCCCCGCAAATCTGCACTTCACCGATCTCGCGCCGGACGAGCAGACCCGATACCAGGTGGTCGCGAGTCAGATCGGATCTTACCGCCACACCGTTCGCCAGATTCATCGGATTCTGGCGCTGGATGGGATTCAGGATTTGTTCCTCCTTCAGCCGACGCTGCGTTTGACGCGTAAGCCGCTGGTGGACCGGGAGCCCGTTCTGGCCGAGTACGACAGGGCCGTGGCCGGGCGCGTGGAATTCTACGCGTACCAGACGTTGTATCCGTTGATCGCGAAACAACTCACCGAAGATGCTCCGGCCGAAGGTTACCAATTCCTCGATCTGACCTCTGTGTTCGATGCTTTGAATGACCAGACGTTCACCGACTATTGCCATTTGACGCCAGCAGGCAATCGCGCGGCGGCGGACAAGATCTTCGAATATTATTCCGCAAGAATGATGAATAGCGTTTCCTCGGCAACTGCATCCGCGCCAAGGTAACCCCAGCCCTCGTCGACCGATTCCATCACGCTAGCCTACGTCACGGTAGGAATCTACGCTAGGCCTTCCCGGCCAGATGTTCGATGCCGCTGATGCTGTAATGGCGGGCAGTGAGTGGGTCGGTAGGCGCGATTAGACGCCAAGCGGTCTTCCTCGTACGCTCGTCGGGGCAATGAACTGCAAGTACCGCGGCTCCTTGCTTGGCATGGATTAGATCATGGTCGGTATATACGACTTCGGTATGTAGGAAGCGCGATACTTGGATATCTCCTCCTGACAATGTGCATAAGCGGGGGGCAGTATTGCGGCGAGAGCTAATTGGATTCTACACAACATATGCAAGCTCCTTTAGGATCTCTTTCAACAATGAGGACCTCCGTTGTCGCAGGCATATTCCCGTACTGCTCGTGCCCCAGCAGCGGCGCCGGTAATCCCAGATCTTGTTCGATATATAAGAACGCCGAGGACGTGTGAAAACCGCCCTCTACAAAAGGAGTAGCGGCGAAGTTTTAGGACCCGGATCATTAAAAGCCTGTGGAATAACCGGCCCGTAAATCAAGTACAGGAAGGCAGAGAGACAACAAAATGTATCAAAGGAACAAGATTGTGAAACACTATTTTAGAAAGATCGCCGCTCTAGCTGTAAGTGTGATGTGCGGCACGCTCGTTCCCGCATTGAAGGCCGATGAATGGGACCGCAAGACCAACATCACAATTGACCAGTCAATCGACGTTCAGGGAACTGTGCTGCCTCCTGGATCTTATGTGATGAAACTTCTCAGTTCGGTTGTGGATCGGCGGATCGTTCAGATCTTCGACGCCGACCAGAACCACCTCCTCGTTACGGTCCTCGCGAATTCAGCATATAGGCTAAGCGCGGATGGAACCGATTTCAAGTTTTACGAAGCAGCTGACGGGCAGCCACCGGTATTGCGCACTTGGTTCTATCCAGGCGACAACTTCGGCTTCGAATTTAAATCCGATCGAGGCGCCGTGTCAACCCAGTCCGGGCGGCGGCACGCGCACACAACCTCAAACGCCGGGGGCGACTGACAAATCGACCTTCCCTCTACGGCAGTCTTCCGTAGACTTGATCGCGCCCGCTAGACCGCCAAGGCTCTAGCGGGCGCTTTTTCACGTCCACAATGACTCGGCCAAAAAAGCGACGCTCTGAAAAAGCCACTACAATACAGAAATCCCGAACGCCACACAACTGCGCGACTGAAGCGGCTGTCTGAACGCTCTGGGACATCGTTTATTCCGGAAGAGTCATGAGAACCATATTGCTTGGTTGCGGCCGACTGTTGATCTTTGCCGTCCCGATGGCCGCGCAGAGCGTCACCGATCCCGTGCCTGAAGCAAATCCCGCCAGACCCACCGTGTCGACACCGGCGACGCTGACGCCTGTAGGCTATCTTCAATTTGAAAGCGGCTCGCTCGGCGCAATCGTTTCCCCCGAATTCGATACCCGCATCGGCATCAATCAGGTCACTAAATTGACCGTGCTGCCCTGGCTCGAATTTTTCGTTCAAACCGAGCCTTACATTCGCAGCAGCCTGAGCCGGGACCGTGAGGTTCGGCCCGGCGAAGTGTTCGTCGGCGCGCAGGCTGTGCTTGTACGCGCTGACGAGGCGCGGCCAACCATTGCCGTCAGCTATATTCGCCGTTTGTATGAAAGCCCGGCGCCGGAACTCGACCTCGGAACGTTTCGCGAAAGCGGCACGATCCTGGTGAGTAACGACATCGCGGGATTTCATTACGACGCGAATTTCATTGTGACCGAGGAAACCCAAGGCGGTGCGCGCCGGGCACAGTTCGGCCAAACGCTATCCATCTCCCACTCGCTGAAGAATTTCACAATATCTGGAGAACTCTGGCATTTCACGCAGCCCTACCTGCGCTCCAACGCTGTTGGCAATCTCTGGGCGATTTCATATCCTCTCCGGCGGAATCTGGTGATCGACACCGGGTTTAATCGTGGCCTGACGACTACATCTACAAATTGGGAAGAATTCATCGGCTTCACCTACCTGCTGCCACGGCGGCTCTGGTCAAAGTGAAAGCCTTGGGCCATGGGCTCGGCCAAACGCTTTCCATCCCCCTATGGAAGTTCCGATCTTCAGCCGATGAATAGCACGTGCGACAGCAACGAGAACCTCGTTTCAAGCCGAACCGGCCGGCCATACTGAAAATATTGAACCTCAAACAGAGGCCAGTCGTGCGGGCAAGCGTAATCGACATTTCGTCGAAAGGAATGCGTTTGCGTGCCGCCAGTCCGGTACCTTGTGACAGCTCTATCGAAATCGACATTGACGGCCTCCTCGTTCTGGGAGTGGTCTGCCGGTGCGTACTTCATAAAGGCTTCTACTCGATCGGCGTACGGCTCTCCCCACGTGGAGGGGCGGGTCCCGCCGCTAATCGGCCACTTCACCATTGATACTTCGAATCGTGGGAGGATGGCGTGCCGCTCCCGTGCAGGCTCCCTTCGGCGACCGAGACCACGAATCACACCGGATCCGTCCCACTTGAGCCGTCACGATATCTGTCTAAATTATCGGGGGAGGGTTAGACATACTGGAGGCTCAAGCCTAACTTCTTACTTATGAACAGGTCGCGGGAGGAGCCGATCCGCCTCAGCCCGAGAGTTCTCTTCTTGAGTGATCGCAGCATTTAACTTGTGCAGGTCACTCGTCGAGTGCAGTTCCAGAAACACGTCGACTAAATTCGGGTCGAACTGCTTCTCGCGCTCTTGGAGGATGGAATCCAGGGCCACCTCGAAGCTCAACGCGGTTTTATAGGGCCGCGAATGTGTGATCACATCGAACACATCTACAATGCTGACGATCCTGGCCTCGAGCGGGATGTCCTTTCCTTTTAAACCGTTGTAGCCGGCACCGTCCCAACGCTCGTGATGATAGAGCGCGATGCGCTCGGCCATCTGCAGAATCGGAAATCTACTGCCGGACAAGATAATCTTCCCAATCTCGGTATGCTGCTTAATTCGGGCGTATTCGTCAGTTGTTAGTTTGCTGGGTTTGAGCAAGATTCCATCGGGGATGCCAATCTTCCCAACATCGTGGAGCGGAGCGGCGCGGCGAATCAATTCAGTTTCATCGCGGGAGAGACCGATCGCTTGCGCGAGGACTGCGGCCAGTTCGCCGACCCGTTGCGCGTGTTGTCCGGTACAGTCGTCACGGTACTCCGCGGCAAGAGCGAGGCGCTGCAGAATTTCAAGTTGCGCCTGCTCCAGATCTTCTGTTCTCGCACGAACCTTCTGTTCGAGACTTTCACTATGCTTTTGAAGCTCGACGTGAAGCCACCTGGTCTCCAGAAGGTTGTAGATTCGTAGAATCGCCTCGCTGACGTCGATTGGTTTGGTCAGGAAATCCTTCGCCCCGAGTGTTAGCGCCTCTTGTTTTGCCTTACGAGAGTTGTCGGCCGTCAAGACGAGTACCGGGATAAAAGACCCCGCCGGCACGCGCGATCGGAGTTGCTTCAGGAGCGAGAATCCATCGACGTGAGGCATTCTCAAGTCGGTGACCACGAGGTCCGGCTGAAATTCCGTGAAAGTCGAAAGAGCCTTGCGCGAATCGGTGAGAGTCGCTAATTGCGTATATCCCGCAGTTCCCAAGGTCTTCTCAAGCAGAAGCACATTCTCAGGCTGATCGTCGATGATCAGGATGCGGCTATTCTGAATAATCTCTTTCTGCATACACCACCTGAGCCTCCGGAGTCCGCGATTCGCCTGAGATCGTTGCTTCTAGAAGATGAATGAGCTTTCGTACGTCCAGAGGTTTTGTCAGATAGTCACGCGCACCGGCGTCGATCAACCGATTCACCTGCCCGGGAGTGGCATCGGCACTGAGGATCGTAACGGGTATGTGAGCGGTCCTCGGATTCGCACGCAGACGTCGCAAAACTTCCTCGCCGGAAACATCCGGCAAATGTAGATCGAGCAATATCCAGTCCGGCGTATGGAGCTCGGCGAGTTCCAATCCAAGCAAACCCTGCATCGCCGAAAGGAGTCTTACGCCGGGACGATGAGCGAAGATTCGCTCGATCAGGCGCAAGTTTGACGAGTTGTCTTCAATGTAGAGAACCGTCCCTTGTTGATGCTTCGTCGGGGAACCGATCAAGATGACTCCAGAATCGTCGCGCTCGAGCTTCGCGGTGGGATCTTCAATGATCAAAAGCTCAATGTAGAACTTGCTCCCTAGGCCAACGGCGCTTTCTACGCCAATCGTCCCTCCCATGGCTTCGACCAGCCGCTTTGACAGTGCCAGGCCGAGCCCGGTTCCTCCGGCGTCCGTGCCATCCGCGCCAAGGCGCTCGAATGGCGTAAAGATTTTTTTCAATCCCTCCACTGAGATTCCGGAACCCGTATCGATCACTTCAATGCGCAGCCTGCCACCTTCTCTCTCTTCGCACGAAAGCACGACCGAACCGCCATTCCGATTGAACTTGATTGCGTTCGATAACAGGTTCAGCAAGACCTGTTTCAAGCGTTGACGATCCGCATGCAGGTGATGGTCACACCGGATGGCTATTTCCGAGCCGATGCTGACGTCTTTTTCAGTTGCCAGGGGGCGCACCAGATCAAGCGCGTCCTTCAGAGCTTCTCGCAGGGGGACGGCCTCTAGAGAGATCGCGAGCCGTCCGGATTCAATGCGAGCCAGGTCGAGGATCTCGTTGATGAGATCGAGCAAATGATAACCGCCCTTAAGGATGTGGTAAACGTTGTCGGTCGCTTGCTCGTCCAGACTTCCCATCTCCAGGAGCTGCGCGAAGCCCAAAATCGAATTCAAAGGCGTGCGGAGCTCATGGCTCATTCGGGAGAGGAACTCGCTCTTCGCCTGATTTGCGCTTTCCGCTTCTTGCTTGGCAAGTTCCAGAGCCTCGGCCACAAGCTTTGGCGTCGTAATGTCGCGAATGACCACCACGCCACCGCGAATCTCTCCGTCCTCTTCCAGGAGCGGCCGTGCCGTAACGCTCACCCAGGTGCCTTCAGTTGCTCCGGCGGGCCGGATGAAGATCTCCGCGCCATCCACGGACTCCCCGCCGATCGCCCGCTTGAACGGAAGCCGATCGGGAGGGTACAACGTGACTCGGTCAGGCAAGAATAGGCCATGATGCTTGGCCCACTGGTCGGCGTCATCTCCGAAGGAACGGGCACCCAGCATCCGCTGCGCGGCCGGGTTGAACACGAGAAACTTGCCTTGCGTGTCCGCCACGACTACTCCATCGCCCATGCTGTCGAGAATGGATTGCAGAATCCGGGTTTGGCTCTGCAGCGCTTCTCTCGAACCGGCAAGTTCACGAGCCTGGCGCTCAATCTCGTTCGAGGCTGCCTTTCGAGCGGTTATGTCGGCGAGGACTCCCAACAGTCGTCGTTTCTTGGTCCCCAGGATATGAGACTGTGCCTTCACGAGCATCCAACGAATGCTGCCCCCGCGCACGACGACGCGATATTCGATCTGAAACGTACCGCTTTCCGATGCAATTCGACTCAATTCCTGTCTTACGCCTTCGCGATCTTCCGAATGAACCACTGCAATCCAGGCGTCAACCGTCTCGGGAAGCAGCTCCGCCGGGAACGCAGTGCTCTGAGGATCATCTGTCCCGGCGTAATACCGGATGCGGCTGCTGTCCGGGTCCAGATCCCAGATAATCAGCTCAGCGCCTTCCAGGGCGAGTTTCAGCTCGTCGCTTCGTGCAGCGATCACGCCACCGGCTTTTTCGATAGCCCGCGCCAGACGCCCCAGTTCGTCAGTTCCCGCGAAAAGAGAATCGGACGGCAAACCTTCGGCCAGCCTGGATGCGTTTCTTTCGAGCCTCTGCAGCCTCCGAGCCATCCCTCGCGCGAACAACAATACCGCCGCTATTCCGCCGATCAAGGCTATGGCGACACTGGTGTAAATCCCGCTACGCAGACGAGCTTGGCGGCCCGCTTCAATCTTTGCCGACTCCTGGTAAAGCTTGGCCTCATCCGTGGCGATTTCGTTGATGGCGACGATGACGTCCGGAGAAACCTTAGCGCGAGCCCGAAGCTCGGGCGGGCTCGGGTTGGCGAGAGTCTCAGAGGAGTGATAATACTCTCGAAGGGCAGTAAGGCCATCCAGACGCGCATGGGTAAGTTGCTGCGCCCGCGCCAGGCGCGCCTTCTGGGCGGCGTTATCCTGCATGGATTCCTTGATTCGTGCGAACAGCGCATCCAACGATGCTGACACCAGGCCGAACGGCTGCAGCCCATCCTCCTGGCGGTTCAGCCCATAGTTTCGAACTTCCGATTCGGCGGAGATAAGCACGATGTACAGGTTCTGCAGTTGTGCCCGCATTTCCAGCACTCGCTTGGCCCGCTGCTCCGTTTCAGTCTTATCCTGTTCCAGGCGAACGAGCAGCGTTGCGGATACGAGAAGCGTGACAACTGGGAGGGAAAAGACCAGCAAGCCCTTCGCACGCAGGGGTAGATTCGTCCACTGCCGGACGAGTGTTCCGAGAAATCCAGCGCCAGAATCCTTCATATATTTCCCTTTAAGACCATCGGCATATACCGGGAGTTCATTAGGTAAAATAGAAAAATCGATGGTACTACCAGAGAATGCGGCGTCTATGACGCCAGATTTGTAAGGTTATGTGGTCTGGCGAATTGCCAAGGAAGACCGCAAGACTACCCGTTTATCTATAGTCAGGCCCGACCACTTCCGCTTCTCCTCGATACTTCAGTGCTGCAACAATGGGCAGCATGGCTTTGATCGTTTTCCTCCGGGGTATCAACGTTGGGGGTCACAGGGCGTTTCGTCCGAGCGTGCTCGCTAAAGAACTGGGCATCTACGATGCCGTAAACGTGGGCGCCGCAGGCACGCTCGTCGTTCGCAAACCTGGGTTGCGCGCAAAGTTCCTTGCTGAATTGCGCCGGAAGCTGCCGTTTGAAGCAACAATCGCTTTCTGCGACGGCAGTGATCTGATTCGACTAGAGATGGACAATCCGTTTGGTACTGAGCCCCCGCCCGCAGATGTTGTTCAATTTGTAAGCATCCTGTCGGAGGCTGGACGCCCCAGAGTTTCTCTTCCGATTGCTCTTCCCGAAGGTGAGGAGTGGCTTGTGCGAATTATTGGCTCGAAGAATCGTCTCGTGTATGGGGTGTACCGCCGCCGCATGAAAACGATTGGCTATCTCGGCCAGATCGACAGGCTCTTTGGGGCGCCGTCGACAACGCGCAGTTGGAACACAATACTCTCAGTGCTACGGATTCTGAAATCCCACGGCCGGGCAAGTAGACCTGTGCTCCGTAAGAACTATGTCCGTCGCTAAGCTGCCTCCTTTTCCAAGCAATATTCCTGGTGCAGTCCTCCGAGAACGGGGTTGAAGCAACTTGATACCCGGCTGGGACGCGATGTCGATGATCGCTAGAACGTTAGCCCGGATTTGATTCCGGGGCCGGGCCGAATGAAAAACGCGGTCGTCCGCGATTGTAGTAGCGCACGAACTCCCTCAGAATCCGACGTATGTGCCGATCATTGAGCGGGATGAAATCGTCGAGGCATTCCCGCCGGATGGTTCCGTCAAGTCGTTCGACGTGCCGCATGAATATTTTTACCAAACGGCCACCATCGCGCTATTTCCGAAGAGGCTTTCTTTAGGCCCTAGGAGTTTACACTGAAGGTGGGATTTGGTATGAACTAGCCACTACTGTTGCTCATCTCGACCTATCGTATCTGTGCCGCTCTCTTGCGGCGCGACGTTGAGTTTTTTGACCCTACGACAAGCACAAATCTCTTGATTCTTCGTGCGATTGCAGCGCCTACCAAAAATGCGCGGCCACCAACCGTGGGGGGCCACAGTTGCCGTTAATCACTTTGGTCTCGATCACGGCTTCGAAGTTTTTGCGATCCCAATTGGCCGGGGCTTTTTTGAGCAGCGTCTGCATTTGGGCAGGATCGGTGAGGAACTCACCGGCGGCGATAGTGCCGAATTTCGCGATGCCGGCCGCCACCACAACCATCCGTTCCAGGGTGGGGTCCATCACCCTCGAGATGATTGCATAATCCTCGGTGAGCTTCAAATACGGCATCGAATAATCGACGCGCCAAGTTGTGTTTGACGGATTCTGCCGATCCCTGATCCAGGAGATCTCGGGCGTCTTCGGATCTCGTTCAAAGCTGAAGCGCTGCTCGCCTGTCAGACGCAGTGTCCATTCATTGTTGAAAGCGCCGATGAGCACCACCGGCCCATCTCTCAGGTCGGTTAAGGTCGTTGCCCGGCCGCGGATGTGGAAAGCCTTCCCCCGGGATTGCAATAGCCCCGCCACACGAGTAAGCGTCATCGCATCTGATAAAGCTACATGTTGATTACCCAGTCGATGCAAATCCTGAACGGTAACCGGGACGTCGGGATCTCTTTCTGATTCCGCAGCGGCCGGCTGAGCCCCGGGTATCGCCGAGAGTACGCGAGGCTGACCTACGCACAGCAACACTGGGCTCGGCGAGTCGAGGATTGGTTTCCAGAACTGTTCCAAAGCCGTCGGAGTTGTCCACGGCTTGGTCCATGCAACCGCGGCAGCCACTAAGACCATCGCCGCGGCGGCGACTAATCCTACCGGCCATTTTCGAGAGGATGGCGGGGCTGGCACCGCCCTTCCAACCGGCAAATGGAATTCGGGTACGTAGGAACCCGAGGGCAAATCGATTCTGACTTCGTTTTCGCGCCCCGGTTCGTGATAATACTGCGCGATGCGCTTCCGAATTTCCCCCGCGGTGGTGCGAACTACCGGATCCACGTTGGTGTCGTACTCCGGGTCGCGTCCGAAAACCTCGACGCCCAGCGTGCGTTCCTTCAACTGGGTGGTTAGCCCTTCCAGGGTGTGTTCCACGACATAGCGCAGCAGACCAGGGTAGCGCTTGCTGTGCTTGAATAGCGGATTCGCGAGCAGTCGCTCCAGTTGGTCGCGAATCGCATCGCGTTCGGCTTTGGTCTCCGGAACCCAACATCCAACCGGCGACTCGACGTGGTCGATGGTCTTTACGTGGGACGTAAAAGCAGCTTCCTTCGTTGGTCGATTATAGCACCCGTTCCCGTCGATCGAGACGGAATTTTACAACTGTATTGCGACGTATGATACGTGGATCTATGTAGTTGAAAATAAACACGGTGCGGGTTTGATACCGTAGCGGCCTTGAATCTCTCGCACAGTACGCCTAGCGTTATGAAGCTGACGGATCGTAGACCATGCGGGGCGGGGGGAAATCGTGTTTTCCGTTGGAATAAAAGGGGTTCAGGGATTATGCGCTTAAAATTGGTTGCTCTTCTTTCAATGCTCGTTTCGACTGTCGCATATTGTCAAACGACCAGTGGCTCCATCTCGGGGACAGTACTTGACCCGCAATCGGCGACCGTCGCCAATGCAAAAGTGTCCGCACAGGAACACCAGCAGCGATTCGTCGTGAATATGATCACCGATAGCTCGGGACGTTTCGTTTTGCCCGACTTGGCTCCGGGAACCTACAGTCTCACCGTCGAGGCAACCGGTTTCAAGCGCCTGGAACGCTCCAATATCGTGTTGAACGCCAACGACAAGCTCACGCTCGGAGACATCCGACTGGAAGTCGGCTCGGTGACGGAGAGCGTCGAGGTGTCCACGGAGACCGTCACGCTGCAAACCGAGAGCGCGGAGCGCGGCGCGGCTCTGGTCGGCAAGCAGTTGGAGAATATCGCGGTCAATTGGCCGTAGCTATTGGCGCTGGCGGGACTTGCGCCCGGAGTCGTGAGCACCGTCAATCTCGCCACGGCAGGACCCGGAGGGCTGGCCAACATCTCGGCCAACGGCACGCGGCTGAACTCGAACCAGTTGACCGTTAACGGAATCAGCAACGTCGATACCGGTTCCAACGGCAGCGTAAACATCACGTTGAGCGTCGATTCCATTCAGGAATTCAAAATGCTGACGGGCGTCTACCAGGCCGAATACGGCCGATCGATGGGCGCGCAGATCAATGTGGTGACCAAGAGCGGGTCGTCGGACATTCACGGCAGCGCTTACTGGTTTCATCGCAACGACAGCCTGAACGCCAACAACTGGGTGAATAACCGCAACGGCCTTCCACGAAATCTGTTGCGGTTCAACGACGTGGGTTACACGGTCGGCGGGCCGGTTCTGATTCCGAAAGTTCTGAAGAGCCGACAGAAGCTATTCTTCTTCTGGAGCCAGGAATTCCAGAGGCAATTGCGCCCTGAAGCGACTCGCTATCTCGAAGTGCCCACGGATCTCGAGCGGCAAGGAGATTTCTCGAAGAGCGTGGACCAAAACGGCAATCCTTTCGTGATCAAGGATTACACGACCGGAGCGCCATTTGACGGCAATAAGATTCCCCAGAAAAGCCTTTACGCTCCGGGCATCGCATTGCTAAACCTTCTGCCCAAACCTAATGTCCCCAACGCCTGCTCGCAGACGCCGGGCGTCGCGGGGTGCATCAAGGGGTATAACTACACGTCTCAGGTATCCGACCAATATCCGCGCCGGGAAGATCTGGTCCGCATGGACTACAATCTCTCCTCGCGCGTTCGGGTGTTTGGAACATACCTCCATAACAACAACACGTACGATTCGGTTTACGGGGCATTCGTGTTGGGATCGAACACGCCGCTCAGCCCCATTCAGTACGCCAACCCCGGCTATCTCTGGAGTGTAGGTGGTACGTGGATCATCGGGCCGACCGCGACCAACGAATTCAACATGGGCGTGAGCCATAACAACATTCTGATCGACGAGACCACGAACGCCTATACGCGTACAACTTCCGGCGTAAATTTGCCGCTGCTCTACCCTAATGCGGTTCAGAACGACTACCTTCCCAATGTCACGTTCAACGGCAGCCGGCTCCCGCAAGCAGCGACAACGTGCGGAACAAGCAATCCGTGTACACCCACATTCGGAAGCAACGACGCACCGTTCATCAACTACAACACCACCATCGATATCACGGACAGCCTAACCAAGATTATGGGCCGCCACACGATTAAGACCGGATTGTATTTACAGCGGAGCAGGAAGAACCAGACGTCGTTCGGGGCTTTCGATGCCCAGTACAATTTTGGCGACAACTCGGCGAATCCGTACGACACGGGGTTCGGCTACGCCAACGCCGCGCTCGGCGTTTACAACTCCTTCACGCAAGCGGCGAATTTTATCAACGGGCAATACCGCTATTGGAACATCGAAGGCTTTGTGCAGGACACCTGGAAGGTGACGCCTCGGCTCACGCTGGATTACGGGCTGCGGATCGCGTGGTATCAGCCGCAGTACGACGCGTCGCAGCAAGCCTCGACTTTCGTCGCCAGCCAGTGGACCACCTCGCAACAGCCGCGGCTGTACGTTCCCCGCACGGTCAACGGAGTTCGCTCGGCGGTGGACACGGTGACCGGGCAGGTCCTGCCGGCCGCGGATATCGGACTGATCGTCCCCGGCACGGGCAACATCACCAACGGAATCGCGCAGGGCGGCGTGAACGGATTCACCAAGTATCTTCAGGATACGCCGCATCCGCAGTGGGGACCGCGTTTTGGAATCGCGTGGGATCCCACCGGCGAGCAAAAGATCGTAATCCGCACCGGGGGCGGGATTTACTACGACCGGTTCCAGGGCAACCGCGTGTTCGATTTCGTGCGGAATCCACCGCTCGGATTGCAGCCGACGTTGAACTACGGCCTGGCCAGCGCCATCAATCCTTCGAGCGCGCTGCTTTCGCCGCCCAGCGAGTATGCGGCCGATCCCGGGGGGAAGATCCCAAACGTTTACAACTACACCTTCGGCATCCAGACCAAGCTGCCGATGGGCACGATATTGGACGTGGCTTATGTGGGCGCGCAGTTCCGGCATCTGCAGGATAATGTGAACCTGAATTACGTGCCCTTCGGAACGGCGTTCCAGCCGCAGTTCCAGGACCCGACGATCACGTCGAGTCTGCCGGGGGGCGCGGCCCTGGCCTCGCAATTCCTGCGGCCCAGGATCGGTATCGGCGATATCAATCTTTATGAGGCCGTCGCCACGGGCAACTTCAATTCGTTGCAGGTGACCGCAAACCGCAGGGTGGGACGCCTGTTTGTCGGGTTGAACTACACCTGGAGCAAGAATCTGACGACGGCCACCGGCGACACCAATTTCGTCCGGCCGGACCAGTACACGCGCCTGGCCGACTATGGTCCATCCGGAAACGACCGGCTTCACAATTTCGCTATAAACTACGTCTACGATATTCCAACGCTGTACCCCAACAACGCTTTCGCCAAGGCCGCGCTGGGCGGATGGCAGCTTTCGGGTATCACCGCGTTCATGAGCGGCGCGCCCTACGCCATTACTTACAGCGTCACGGGGGCAACGCAGCAGAACTTCACCGGCTCGACGACGGAGAACGCGCGAGTCGGGTTTTCGGGTAATCCGAACACCGGCAGCGATAGTCCCTACAACCGGCTCAACGGCAACGTGGTGGTGGAGCCGAAACAGGGCAGCCTGGGACTGGAATCCGGCGTCAACTACCTGAGAGGTCCCGGTATCGCCAACTATAATCTTTCGCTACAGAAGCAGTTCTCAGTCAAGGAACGGCTGCACCTGCAGCTTCGCGGCGACGCGTTCAACGTCTTCAACCATACGCAGTTCAGCGGCGTGAACTCGAATATCACTTTTGCCGGGTTTAACAATCCTACTCCGACGAATCTGTATCTGAAAGCGGACGGGACGGTGAACAACATCAACGGCTTCGGAACAGTGAACGGCGCGCGGGATCCTCGCATCATGCAGCTCGTGATCCGGCTGCAGTTCTGAGTCCTTGGCAGCCGAAACTTGCTTGGATGCCTGCCAGGAATTAGTGCCATGATGCATACGCGCCGGAATTTCGGAAAACTGATTCTGGCGACGATTCCGCCGGCGCGCGCCTGGGCGACGAATTCCAAATTCGGCGGCGTGCAGATCGGCGCGATTACCTACAGTTTTCGCGGCATGAACGATCTGGATCTCATCATTCAAGCCATGGTGAAGATCGGGCTGGGCGAGGTCGAGCTCATGTCGACGGACGCCGAAACTGCCGCGGGCGCTCCCAACCCGGCTCCACCACAGGCGCGCGGTGGCGGAGGCGCGGGTCGTGGAACTCCTCCCCCGCCTCGTAGAGGACCTCGCCCGCCGATGACCGACGAACAAATCGCTGCCGCTCGCGCGCGTAATGAAGAGCTGCGCAAATGGCGGCTCGAGGTCTCAATGGATAACTTCAAAGGTGTCCGCAAGCGATTCCGCGACGCGGGCATCGACATCCAGCTTCTGTGTTATAACATGACGCAAGCCATCACCGACGAAGAGATCGACTACGGCTTCCAGATGGCCAAAGCGCTCGGCGCGCGCGCGATCTCATCGACAACACAGGTCAGCGTCTCGAAGCGCGTCGCTCCTTTCGCCGATAAACACAAAATGATGATCGGCTTCCACGGGCATGACGCCACCGACGATCCCAACGAATTCGCGACACCGGAGAGTTTTGCTACCGCGCTCGCGTATTCGAAGTATCACGGCATCAATCTGGATATCGGGCACTTCACGGCCGGAAATTACGACGCGGTCGCGTATATCAAGGAACATCACGCGCGCATCACGAATCTGCATTTGAAGGATCGCAAACGCGACCACGGCGCGAACACGCCGTGGGGTGAAGGCGACACGCCGATTAAAGAAGTGCTGCTGCTGTTGAAGAAAGAGAAGTATCCGATTCCGGCCAACATAGAATATGAGTATGGGCGGCAGGGCATGGATGCGGTGGCCGAAGTTGCGAAATGCCTGCAATACTGCAAAGATGCTCTGACGTGAGCGGATTGCATCGGAGAATAAAATGCGAGCCGGAAAATGTGTAGTCTGCGCGGCGATTCTATGGGCCGCTTTCGCGCATGCGCAATCGGGCCGAGGTCGCGGCGGCCCGCGGCCACCGGCGTTTCCATCGCACCCGCCTGCCGATTCCGCGGTGATCGATCGCGGCAAGGCTCTGTACGGCGTCAACTGTAATTTCTGCCACGGATCGGATGCGCGTGGCGGCGAAGGCGGGCCGAACCTGCTGCGGTCGGAACTGGTTTTGAACGATCAGAATGGCGAATTGATCGCGACCGTAGTCCAGAACGGCCGCGGTGAAATGCCCAGGATCAACATGACGCGCGAGCAGATCGCCGATGTCGCCGCGTTCCTGCATAGCTTCAAGGTCGGTGGCTATGACATCTCGCGAATGACACCGCCGAGCATTCTCACCGGCGACGCGAAGGCTGGTGAGGCGGCGTTTCAAAAAAGATGCGCTTCGTGCCATTCATCCACGGGCGACCTGAAAGGGATTGCGTCGAAAATCACCGACCCGAAGGTCTTGCAGAATACCTTCTTAGTGCCTAGCGGACGCGGGCGTGGAGAGGCCTCGCCGGTCAGAGTGCCCCCTAACACTGTCACCATAACGTTTCCTTCGGGCCAGAAAGCGGAAGGCAGGCTGGTGCGCATTGACGACTTTATCGTGATCCTGGCAGACAGCGAAGGTGTGCATCGCAGCTTCCGGCGCGATGGCGAGACGCCCAGGGTGGAGATTCACGATCCTCTCAAGCCGCATCGGGATCTTTTGCCCAAGTACACCGACACGGAAATTCACGACCTGACGTCCTTCCTGGTGACGCTGAAATGAATCGAGCCCAAACGGTTCCTGTCACGCTGCTTTGGTTTGCCGGAATGCTCGCCGGGCAGCTTCTCGACCCCGCGTTGCTCACCAAGCCGCTCAGCGATTCGTGGCCGACGTATTCGGGTGATTACTCGAGCAAGCGCTACAGCGCGCTGAAACAGATCAATCAGTCCAATGTCAAAAATCTTACTCTCTCCTGGGTGAGCCGGGTGACCGGGGGGCCAGGCAATCCGGGAGGGCGCGGCGGAACTGCCGTGATCATCGGTGGTGAGGGAAACGCCGACGTGGCCGGATTCGGCGGCACGAATATTCGAGCGTCCATCCTTGAAGTCGACGGCGTTCTTTATTTATCCACTCCAGATAATGCGTGGGCTGTCGATGCGCGCGACGGACACGAGTTGTGGCACTACTTCTGGAAGACCAGGGGCGGAACGCACATCGGCAACCGCGGCCTGGGGATGTGGGGCAACTGGTTGTACATGGAGACTCCCGACGATTACCTGGTGTGCCTGGACGCTAAAACAGGGAAAGAGCGCTGGCACAAGGAAATCGCGAATTTCAATCAGCAGTATTTCTCGACCATGGCTCCGGTGGTGATCGGGAATCACATCGTCATCGGCACGGGCAACGATCTGGACGAGCCCGGATATCTTCAGGCGCGCGATCCCGAAACCGGCGAAGTGCAATGGACGTTTTACACCGTTCCCGTCAAAAAGGGCGATTCGGGTCTCGAATCCTGGGGCAGCCTGGACGGCGCGAAACACGGCGCGGGCAATGTGTGGATTCCGGGATCGTACGATCCGGAAACACATCTCTACATTTTCGGGACGGGCAACCCGTCGCCTGCTTACACGAATCCGCCGAGCCGCGATGGGGACAATTTATACACCTGCTCGATTGTGGCAGTGAACATCGACACCGGAAAGATGGCGTGGTATTACCAGGTGAATCCGCACGACACGCATGACTGGGATTCCACCGAAACGCCGATTCTGGTGGACGGCGAGTTCAACGGCAAACCCCGCAAGATGGCTCTGCACGCCGATCGCAACGGATATTTTTTTACGCTCGATCGCATCACCGGCGAGCACCTGGTGACCGGCAAATTCTCCGAAGCGGCGAACTGGGTCAAGGAAATCAATGCGAAGGGCCAGCCGATTCGCGATCCACGCAAAGATTCGAGCGTACCCGGGTCGCTGGTTTCGCCGGACAACGCCGGCGCGACAAATTGGCCGCCTCCCAGCTACTCGCCCGATACGGGCCTGTTTTATGTCCCATCGAACGACGCCTACGCGATGTACTATCTGACCGAGACGGATCCTCGGGGAGCGATGGGGCTCGGCGGCAAGGAGGAGGATGGGCTGGGAACGCTTGGTGCATACTTGACGGCGATCGATTACAAAACCGGAAAGGTTGCCTGGAAGCATCGATATCCCGGCACTGGGGGTGGCCTGGGCAACGGCATTCTGACCACCGCCGGGAAACTGCTGTTCGCCGGTGACCTCGGCGGAAATCTGGTCACGTACGATCCGGCCAACGGAAATATCCTCTGGCACACGCATCTGGGCCAGATTTCGAACGCGCCCGAAACATATATGCTCGACGGCCATCAATACATATTGGTGGCCGCTGGGGACAGCCTGTACGCATTCACTCTGTATTAAGGAGAAGCATCCATGAGAACAGATTTGACTCGCCGCACCCTGTTACAGACGGCCGCGGCAGTATCGGGCGCGGCAGCGATCGCGGATGTGCCGGCCGCGGCAGCTCCAACGACCGGGAGCGTCCTGATTCTCACCGATCCTGCCGACGTTGTTGAGACCACCGCGGGCAAAGTTCGCGGCTACTCCGAAAACGGGATCTTCACGTTCAAAGGGATTCCATATGCAGCCAGCACGGCTGGCGCGGCGCGATTCCGTCCCGCAGCGAAGCCCGAATCGTGGGCAGGCGTTCGTCCCGCGATGGCTTACGGACGGGTTTGCCCGCAAGGTCCACGCGCCGGATGGAATAACAATGAGAACGCGTTCCTGTTTGAATGGGACGATGGCCAGCCCGGTGAGGACTGCCTCCGCGTCAACGTGTGGACGCCCGCTATCCGCGACAACCGTAAGCGTCCCGTCATGTTTTGGATTCACGGCGGCGGATACACGGCTGGCTCCGGACAGGAGCTGAAGTCCTACTACGGCGAAAATCTCGCGCGGCGCGGCGACGTGGTGGTAGTTTCGATCAACCATCGGTTGAACTGCCTGGGTCACCTCAATCTCGCTGAATACGGCGAAAAATATGCAGCATCGGTCAACGTTGGACTCGTCGATATTGTCGCGGCGCTCGAATGGGTCCACGATAATATCGCGAATTTCGGCGGCGATCCGGGAAATGTTTTGATTTTCGGCCAATCCGGAGGCGGAGGGAAGGTCAGTCATCTTCTGGCTATGCCCTCGGCCAAGGGCCTGTTCCATAAGGCAGCCGTTCAAAGCGGATCGACCCTGCGTTCGGGATCGATGGAAAGCTCGATGAAACTGACCTCTGGGACGCTCCAGGAGCTCGGGATTAGCGGTGCCAACATCGCCCAAATTCATGACGTCCCCTATGAAAAACTGCTCGGTGCGACGAGCGCGGCACAACGCAAGCTGGGCGATGGCCGAGGCGCTGGCGGAGGTGGAGGCTTCGGTCTCTCACCCGCTGTTGATGGAAAGATTGTACCGGCACATCCGTTCGATCCGGCCGCGCCGCAGATTAGTTCCGGAGTCCCCATGCTGATCGGAACGGTGCTGAATGAGCGCTCTATCAGCGCTTACGATGCAAAACTTGAGTCCATGACCGACGAAGAGGCTCGAAAAGAGATCGCCAAGCAGCATCCGGATAATGCCGGCCGCATTTACGAAGTCTTCAAGAAGACCTACCCCAATGCGAAGCCGGTCGAGATCGCCGGGCTCGCCTCAAGCGTCCGCACCAACGCGATCACGCAGGCCGAACGAAAAACCGCCCTCAGCGCGGCGCCCGCGTACTTGTATCTGTTCGCGTGGCAAACTCCAGTACTGGATGGGCGGCCTCGCGCGTTCCATTGCAGCGAGCTGGCGTTCGTCTTCAACAATACGGATCGATGCGCACATATGACCGGCGGCTCGGCTGAGGCCCGCGATCTGGGAGCGAAGGTCGGCGACGCCTGGATCAATTTCGCGCGTAAGGGCGATCCGAACCACAGCGGATTGCCGAAGTGGCCCATCTTTTCCGCGGATAAAGTACCAACGATGGTGTTCGACAAAAAGTGCGAAATCAAGAACGACCACGACAAGGAAGCGCGCGAGATTGTGGCTCGCGCTTAGTGAATCGAGGAGTGCAACTTGAAACTACGTATTGCGACGCTACTCGTCATCGCCGTCTCCTGTTTTGCGCAGGCGCCTGCGCCCACGCAGGCTGGTCGCGCCGGTCGAGGGTCATCGACACCCTCGGCGCCTCCCTTCAAAAAACGCATTCTGATTCTCGGCGCCGCCAAAGGGTACGAGCACGATTCCATCACGGATGCGATGGCAACTCTTTGGAAACTCGGCCGCGAATCGGGAATGTGGGAAGCCAATCTTCGAACAGACTACGAGTGGATCACCAAGAAGAAGGTGGACAGAAACGGCAAAAACCTCGGCGACTTCGATGCGCTGGTCTTCGCTAACAGCACGGGTGAGATGGACCTGGACGATCAGCAGAAGCAGGACCTGCTGTCCTTCGTTCACGAAGATGGGAAGGGTTTTGTTGGCGTGCACGCGGCGCTCGACAGCAACTATAAGTGGCCCGAGTACGCAGAAATGATCGGCGGCTGGTTCGATCAGCATCCCTGGAACACGTTCGATGCGCCTATTATTTCGGAGGATTCGTCTTTCCCGGCCACGCGGCACTTTCCACACGCTTTCATGAAACGCGATGAGATTTATCAGGCGAAGCAATGGTCGCGCGACAAGGTGAATGTCCTGATGCGACTGGACGAAAACAAGCTCAAATACGAGGACAATCCGAGGATTCACCGCGCCGATCGCGATTTCGCGATCGCCTGGTCGAAAATGTACGGCAAGGGCCGCGTTTTCTATTCGACGCTCGGCCATACGAATGAAGCCTGGAACGATCCGGATATTCAGAAGATGTATTTCGAAGCCATCAAATGGGTGCTCGGCTTGACCGAGGGCAGTACCAGCCCGCATCCGAAAACTGAGCGCTAAGGAGTTGATTGCATGGCAAACAGGCGCGATTTCCTAAGGGCGTCTCTGGCCGCGGCGGCGGCGTCGCGATCGGTGCTCGGCGCGAATGACCGGATCCAGATGGGATTGATCGGTTGTGGTACTCGCGGCAATATGGACGCGGGTTTCTTCCTGCGGCATAAGGATTGCGCGTTCGTCGCTGCCGCCGACGTCGTTAAGTCCAAGCTCGATGAAACGGCCACTAAAATCGAACAAAGCGGGGCAAAAGTCGAGCGATTTACAGACTATCGACGCCTTTTGGAACGTAAAGACATCGATGCCGTCCTGATCGCCACACCAGACCATTGGCACAGTCCGATGACGGTGGAGGCGTGTCAGGCAGGCAAAGATGTCTATGTCGAGAAGCCGATCTCGAACGCCATCGAACCCGCACAGAAAATGGTGGACGCCGCGCGCCAATATAAACGCGTGGTCCAGGTCGGCCTTCAGCAGCGTGAAGGGGCTCATTTTAAGGAAGCCGCCCAACTGGTCCAGCAAGGATTGCTGGGCGACGTCACACACGTACTCCTGCAATATCCCGGCGGATACACTACCGCGCCGGAGCCAACTCAGGACCCGCCCGCTGATATGGACTGGCCCATGTTCCAAGGCCCTGCCGAGCGCCGCTTGTACAAACCAAGCCGGCAGAGAAGATGGCGTGCCTACTACGACTACGGCGGAGGACTTGTGACCGATTGGGGCGTGCACCTGGTCGACATCGCGCACTGGTATCTGAATGCCGACGACAAGGCTCCACTGATGACGAACGCATCAGCGCAATACGTCAATGTTCCGAACCCGGAGCACGATCAGGTGCCTGATGCGTTTATCGTGTCCTGGACGTATGACAAATTCGTCATGTCGTTCACCAACGCCGCAGTCTACGATACCGATTTCGCGCGGCATGGGAACTATTTCTTTGGGCCTCGTGGCTCCTTGTGGGTCCACAGGGCGGGATACCAGGTGCGGCCGGCGCAGCCACGGCGAGTGGCAGGGGAGGAACCGCCGCCGCCGATCCAAACAAAGATCGTGCGTTTCAAGGAAAACTACCAGGATGATCCGGACACGATCGCGCACGCCCGAAATTTTCTGGATTGTGTAAAGTCACGAGAAAAGCCGGTTACGGACATTGAAATCGGATTCAATTCCACTTTGCCGTGCCTACTCGGCATTCTCGCGATTCGACAGGAGCGGTCGATCAGATGGGAGGGAAAGGCCGCTAGGCGCGCTTAGCCCTTTTGGTCAAAATATTCATATAAGTTCGATGCTACGAAGAATCAGTGACTTGCGAGGCGCAAACGAAGGGCTCTCAGCGGCACGTTGGGATCATGTTCCGGCCGGTTATCGAGTCAGATCGAAGCCAGTTCTCGGCGGGTCGCACCACGAATATTGCCTGGAAAAGGAGGTCGCTAAGCGACAGACGGACTTTTTGCGGTGGACAGGCGCGCTCGGGATCGCTCAATCGCAGCGGCGAGGGCAACTCCGCCCTCAGAATGCGGTTCTTCGCGGCCAAATATTCATTCTGCAGCAGAAGCTCCTGTTTCACCGCTTCGGTTCTTGACCGTACGGGGATATGACTTGACCGGGAGAATTTACTCTGATATCCGTTATAAACAATGTTCAAGAAACTCGCGATTGCCCTAGTTGTGCTTTCGAAGTTTGCCTCGTCGCAGGAAGTCCGCGCCACTTTGGGCGGACGTGTCTCTGACCCACAAGGAGCGGTGGTTCCCGCCGCGAAGGTTGTGGTGACCTCCGACGATACGGACGTCAAGCAGCAAACGGTCACGAATGCGCAAGGCAACTGGATCATTCAATTCCTGTTGCCGGGCCACTATCGCTTCACAATCGCGGCTCCGGGCTTCAAGACGGAAAACCGGAGCGGCGTTGAGCTTCAGACGGCAGACAACAAGCAGATCGACGTACAGCTCGAAATTGGTTCCGCCGCGCAGTCCATCGACGTCACGGCTGAAGTTCCGTTGATTGATACCACCTCCGCCACCTCGGGCACGGTGATTACCTCGGAACAGATCAGCGAACTGCCCAGCAGCACGCATGTGGCTACGCTGCTCGCCGTGTTGTCACCCGGAGTGCTGGCGCAGGATCAGAACGGCAACGTAGTTCACATGTGGTCGTTCAACGGAGCGTCTCAGTTTACGGCGGACGGCGGGCGAAACAATATCTACTCGAATAATTTTCAGCTCGACGGCATGCCCAATACGAAATCCGGCGGGAATGTCTCCTTCATCCCGCCGATGGATTCGGTTCAGGAATTTCGCGTGGTGACCAACGCCTACGACGCATCCATCGGGAGGCAGGCCGGATCCACCGTGAACATGCAGACCCGCAGCGGCACGAAGGATTATCACGGCAGCCTGTACGAGTTCAATCAGAGCAATTTCATGAACGCCAACTTGTTTCAGACCAACCTGGTGGGCGGCGCCGTACCTCCGGTGCATTTCAACGAATTTGGCGGAACGTTCGGCGGTCCGGTTTGGATTCCCAAGCTGTATAGCGGCCGGCAGAAGACGTTTTTTTTCTTTTCGTACGATTACACGAAGAACCAGGACCCGCGTCCCGGCAGCACGCGATCGCTGCCCACGGCGCTCGAGCGAAAGGGAGATTTCAGTCAGTCCTTCACCACGCAAACCATCAACGGACAGCTTCAGTGGTTTCCGATCATCATTTACGATCCGGCCAGCGTTGACGCGAAGGGCAATCGCACGCCGTTTGGGAATGACGCGATTCCTCCTGGCCAGCTCAGCCAGATCGCACAGAACATTCTCAAATACGTTCCTCTGCCGAATACAGCCGGCGATCCCACCGGTAACGCGGTGAATAACTTCATTTCACCCGCGACGCGGAAGGACACGTTTCCCGTGGTTTCCGCGCGCGTCGACCAGAATTGGAACAACTCGCACCATAGTTTCGCCTCGGTTCACTGGAGCCACCTGCATGAGGCCAGCGACGATTACTTCAGCGACCCCGCCACCGGCAGTTTCATGCAGCGAGTGCCTGAAGGCGCCGGCCTGGATCATGTGTGGACGCTCAGCGCGACGCGTATCCTCGATCTGCGATTCAACGTCAGCCGCTACGAAAATCCGCAGTACGACGGAGGAGCTGGTTTCGATCCGACTCAGCTTGGCTTTTCGAAGAGCTTCGCCGACCAGTTGCAGAAACCCTCCTTCCCGCGGATCACAGGTTGGGGAGGCGCGCTCACCGACACCACGCAGTCGTTCGGGACGAATCAGGCGGGAACTTATCAGACCAACACGTATTACACATGGTCGGCCGGATTCACGCACGTTCACGGGAATCACACCATGCGTTACGGAGCTGAATATTGGGTGTTGCAGGAGGCGGATGGCAGTATCGGCAACCAGGGACAATTCGATTTCAACAGCAACTGGACCCGCCAGAGCGCAATCGTGAGCGGCGGTACCGGCGTCGGCTCGACGTTCGGATCGTTCCTGCTGGGCTTGCCTTCGGGAGGCAACGTCGCGAGCAATGCGAACGCGCTTTACTCCCAACATTTCGCGGGATTCTATTTTCAGGACGACTGGCGCGTGACTTCCAAGCTGACACTCAACCTGGGCTTGCGCTGGGATTACGAGCGCCCCGTTGAGGAGCGATACAATCGCCTCACCGCGCACTTCGATCCGGGGGTGTTAAATCCGATCAGCTCGACCGTGCAGGCGAACTATTCCCAAATCCTTACCTCGAATCCGGTCAACCCCGGTGTTCAGGAGTTGAATCAGATTCTGCCGGCGAGCGCCTTCAAGGTTCCCGGAGCACAGTTGTTCGCCGGCGTGGACGGCCAGTCCCGAGCATTTTCAAACACCGATTTGCATGAGTGGGGCCCACGGATCGGCGCTGCGTACAGGCTTGCGCGCAACACGGTCATCCGCGGCGGAGTGGGCCGATTCACACAAGCGACTTATGAAAAGGGCGGACAGAACGGGTTCAGCCGCTCGACCACGCTGATTGCGACACAAGATAATTTCTTCACGCCTTATGACACGCTCGCGAATCCATTTCATTCAGGGATTCTTGCCCCTACGGGATCGTCGCTCGGCGCGCTCACCAATCTAGGTCAGGGCGTCGATTGGTACAACCAGGACGCCAATCGGGCGTACTCGTGGGAATATAGCGCTCACCTTCAGCAGCAGGTTAAGAACTGGTTGATCGAGGTTGGCTATTCCCACAATAAGACGTACGGGATTTACCAGGACCGCAACGGCAATCTTCCCAGCTTTTCGCTATGGCAGCAGTTGCGCGCGCCCCAGTTCGATGCGAATGGCCGGCCGCTGGACCAGCTTTTATGGGACGTGCTGGTGCCGAATCCATTCAATAAGGTGGCGGGCATCAGCGGCTCGATTGGAAGCAGCGCTCAGGTGGCTCTCAACCAGTTGTTGAATCCAGTTCCCCTGCTCGGAACCATGACGCGTCACGATAATCCGCTAGGGAAGAATCAATACGATGCATTGCTTGCCAAGGCGGAACATCGCTTCAGTCACGGGTTCAGCCTGCTGTATGCGTTCACATATTCTAAACTTTTCGAAGACACATCGTTTGTCGGTCCGGAGATCGCCGGTCCCATCGTTGAACATAAATTGGGAGGCGAGGATCGTCCGTTCCATCATTCGATCGCGGGTGTGTGGGAACTTCCAGTGGGCCGTCATGGCCGGTGGATGCATTCGATTCCGAAAGCGGTCGATGCATTCGTCGGCGGGTGGGAACTGACCGGTCAATTTACGCTTCAATCGGGTGTGCCGGTGGTTTTCAGCACTGACTCGTTTTTCAGCGGGAAGGATTTCGCGCTTCCAGCGGACAAGCGCTCGCTCGCGGAATGGTTTGACACTACGCAGTTTGCAGCGTTCCCATCCAAGAACAGCAACATCTCCACCTATCCGTCGTGGACCGGCATTCAGAACCTGCCCGGATACAATTACCAGCCCGCGGCCGGCGACACCATCAAGAACGGCGTCTATCAGGACTTCGCGAGCTTTGTGCGCAGCTATCCAACGCGCTGGAACGATGTTAGGGCGCCTGGAGTGAATAATCTGGATGCGGGGATTTATAAGAATTTCCGCCCCGTCGAGCGCGTCAAGCTTCAGGTGCGGTTCGAGACTTTCAATACCTTGAACCACCCGCGGTTTCCGGCGCCCGAAACGAATCCAGGCAGTGCGAACTTCGGCCGCATCACGCCGAATGAACAAAACAACGCGCGGCAGATCCAGATGGGCGCGAGGGTAACATTTTAGTCCCCAGCAAACTAGATGCGTGTGTTTTTTCTGGACCATGTCGAGTTGGTAGATCGCGTGGTCTTTGTAGTTCCGTTAAATGCTGCTTAACGGTCGGCTGTACCCCGAATTTATTGACCTTCTGAAAGCACACCGCGCCGGGGTGCCAGCTAGCTTCGAACCCGATAATCGTCGAGCTACTGAACGAAAATTGTGACATTTTGACTGTATTTGCTGCCCACCAGGACGACCAGAGGCAACATACCCGATGCCCCGTTCGGGTCAATTTGAGAGTTTACTTGCATGATCCCGGCGTTCCCGGGCAGGGCGCCGGCGTACAGGAGTGAAGCGCCTGCATTGTTTACTCCCACGACCACCTGGGCGACCGGAATCTGAAGTGGCGCCCCAGCAAGCCTCCCGTCGATCGGCAAGACGTTCCCCGTGACGCTGATGAGTCCTTCACCCGTTACGAAAAACGTCACGTTCGAACCTTTTTTCGCCGGATTCGTTGCGCTATTGCGAGACCCGTCCGCATTGAACACCAGGGCCGATCCTTTTCCGAGCGGCTGGTCCGTGAAGATTCCCGGAGACACGTCCGTAATCCCGACTGTGAGCGGAGCCGAAACCTGACCCGAATACTCCACCGTGATCTTGGAACTGGTCTTTCCCGAAACACCATAGGGAACGATCGCTACAATCTGTCCGGATTGGGCACTGACGATCGGTGCGGCAATCCCGTCGAAGAGAACTCGCGTGGTCCCGCCAGCCGTATCGATGTGATTATTCGATGTAAGGTTCATTCCAGCCGATTGCGTTGGACCGAGACCCGACCCGACGATCGCCACCATCTCACCAGGAGCTACAGGACCGACGGCTCCGCTCGCATAATTCAACACCTGGGTCGGCTGAATCTGTGTTCCAGCCGGCAATATCCGCAGAGCCGAACCTGGGGGCCGGCGGATTTTGGTTGCCTGTTCAAATGAATACGCTAGCGAGATCAGCGTGGCCTCGCTGTATTGCTTGCCCGTAAATCCGATCCCATAGGGAGAGCTGGTCGAAAGGTAACCCGCAGGAACGATCACGGTAGGATATCCGGCCTTGGCTGCGATTCCCGCGCTGCTGCTACCCGGGAATACAAGCGCGGTGAGGTTGTTGCTGTCGATCGCTGCGTCGATGCCTTGCACTTTCGCCAGTTGCAGGTCGGTAGCTCGATCCGCGATGTATTGCGGTTCGGCGGCATACAGATCGGTATTCTGAGACGCGAGCGCCAGCACCTGTCCATATTTGAGAGCTACATCGGAGTGCGCGCTGTTATAGGCGATAATATCCGCCAGCGTCTTGATCGGAGAGTTGGCTCCCCTGCTCGCCAGATAGGTGTCAAGGTCGCGTTTGAACTCGTATTGGAGCACGGAAGAAGAAAACGCGTTTAGCTGCGCGAAGGACGGGATACTGACGTTCACTACCGTGGCTCCCAGGTTGCGCATGGTCTGGAGTGCTGCCTGACCAATCGCATTCTGCTCGGCCGAAATCGTGGCCCAATACTCTTGCGGCACACCTATGCGTGCGCCTTTCAACCCGTCTGCCTTCAAATACGGAGTGTAGTCGGAGAGAGCCAGCCCGATGCTCGAAATCGTAGCGGGATCTCTCGCATCCACTCCTGTCATTACGCCGAGCAGGATGGCCGCATCCGTCACTGTGCGAGTGATCGGTCCTGCCGTATCCTGGCTGGCTGCGATCGGCACGACCCCCTGCCGGCTGATCAAGCCGACCGTCGGTTTAATGCCGACATCGGAGTTTGCATTCGCCGGACTCAGGATCGAACCTGACGTTTCTGTGCCGATCGCGGCTGCCGCCAGATTGGCGGATGAAACTACCGCTGGGCCGGAACTTGACCCGCTCGGTGAAAGCGCCTGCCTTCCGTCACTGTTCGTTAGTGGCACAGGGATCGGGCGTGGATCGTAAGGATTTAAGACATAGCCGCCGAGGGAACTATAGCCGGCCGGCATGCCATTGGTAAGATAATTGGCAAATTCCGTAAGATTTCCCTTTGCGATGATGATGACGCCCGCACCTTTGAGTCTCTTGACCAGGAAGTCGTCATCGAGCGGAACAGTACCTTGGAGAGCCACCGAACCAGCGGTCGTCGGCATATCCACGGTATCGATGTTGTCCTTGACCACCATCGGAATGCAGTACAGCGGACCTGGCCTCTGCGACGCCGGCATCTGATCATACGACGCCGCGATTTGCAATGCCTTCGGATTCCGTGTCCGTATCGCGTTCAGTTTCGGACCCGCGATATCGAACGCATCCATCCGGTTGAGATACCACTGGACCAGTTGAGTGCACGTGATTGTTCCTGAGGTCAGAGCGGCTTCGATTTGCGGAATTGTTGTCTCAAACGGATCGAACGTTGGTCCCTGGGCTTTCCCACGTCGCGCGATCAAACCAAGAAAGCACAGCGCGAGAGCGATCTTCAGACACGTTGACTTCGACTGACGACGTAGTCGTTCCATAGGTTCCTCCACAGTGCAGGGGATTGATGCTTCGGCGAGCGAGTTTATACTATCTGGATCTCGCGCGCAATGCCTCCAGCAGGTGCACAGGTCCCGAGATTTTTCGGGTACAGCCGAGACTGGGACTAGAAGTGTAGCCGCAGCCCGAACTCCATTTGCCTTGATTGAAGGCCATTTGGAGATGTGGCCTGATTCGTCACCACTCCCCAGGTGGCCAAGCTGTCGATATTCATGCTCGGATTAGCTGGCTGGAAGTGGTTCAGCAGGTTCGAGAACTGGAAAATCAGCGTGGCGCCGATCCGCTCCGTACCACGAATCTGCTTGGAGACGGTCGCGTCCAGATTCCAGGTCGGGAATCCGCGGATGACGCCGGCTCCGCCATCGCTGGTGTCCAGCCCGAGGATCGGGCGGCGGAATTCCGCGTACACCGCATTCGGATTGGAGAACATGTTGATGCCCGATCCGCCCCGCGACGGATTGCCGTTGAGGCCCGCCCCGCTTGCCACCGTGACGTTATAGTTGGCCGAGTTGCCGCCCGTGTAGGACGCGCTGGGAACCGCGTTCTCATAAGCCGAGTTGCTGTTGCCGTAAACTTCGCCGAACGCCTGGGCATCAGAATTGCTGCCCGTGCCGACATTGATCTCGAGCGGAACTCCGCTTTGGGCGGTAAACAGAGGTGCAATGGACCACCCGCCCAGCACGCGGCCAAGCACGCCTTTCTGATCCTTGAAGTATGGCGACTGATACAGCAGCGACAGGTTGTAGACAAATTTGACATCGAACGGCTGAGGTCCATAGGCAGCACCCAGGTTCCAGGGATCGATGACGGTCATCGAACTGCCGCTTTGATTCACGGTTCCGGTTCCCAGCGCGCGTCCCCATGTGAAGTTGGAGCGGGCCGTCACGCCGTGCCAGTCCTTCGCGGTGAACGCGACGAACGCGGCATTGTAGTTGCCGTACCCTCGGCTCGACGAAAGTTCGAACGCCGTGATCTGCTGTCCGACATTGCCGCCCGCAACGGCCGGGGAACTGAGCAGCGTGCGGCCCAGCGTCCAGGATGGATTGGCGTTGAGCGCGGTCCACAAATTGTAAACCAGCGTGGCTTTGATATTCGTGTTCAAGGTCTGATTCGATGCGATCGCGGCCGTGCAACTCGCGGACTTCGCGCAAAAAGACGAATTCGCACCACCCAGCGCCGCTTCAAAGAACGGTTGGGCTGTGACCGCCTGGTTCCCCACGATTTGCTGATACAGGTTCGCGTACGCGTTGGCGAAGGTCTGGCCGTTTAGCGTGGTCATATACGGCACCGCGTCCACGTTGATCAATTCGAACTCATTCTTGATGATGCGCCCGATGTATCCGGCTTCGATCACCATCTTCGGCGAAAGCGACCGCTGGACGGTGAAGTTGACCTCATCTGACCGGTCCTGTCTGAAGTTCGGATCCAGCAGCGCGCCGTCGCCAGCACCGGCGTTCCCGTTCACCCCGGGGAAGTACGGCTGCGGCAGATTCGGAAGTAATTGAAGCACGGGAGCGCTCAGTCCGTCGGGACCGATGCGGAATGCCGTGGTCGGATCAGCGCCCTGCTGCCCTCCACACTGGCCGGTCCTGGTCGGAGAGACGCACTGCATCACCTGTCCGATTCCGACGCCGTTCGCGGGAACGCCAGCCATGCGGATGCCCTGTGTCCGCCCGTAAATCCGCGAATAGCCGCCGCGGATGACAGTCTTGTTGTGTCCCAGAATCGTGCCCAGGATTCCGTGGTCGTAGTTCGGATTCCAAGCCAGTGCGACACGCGGGCTGAAACCTCCATAGAAGGGATTGAACGGATACTTGGGGTGCCCAGGGACGTTCTGGATGGTCGCGAACCCGATGGTCGGGTCGTAAACCTGACCCTTCAAGGCCGCCGTTTTCTTGGCCGACATAAACGTGTCGAAGCTCAATTCGTTGCCGGCGTCGTCGAGGAACACCACTTGTTTTCCGTCCGGCGAAAACGGCGGCATATCCAGCGTGTAGGCCATCCCGTAAGTCAGCGTGAGGTTCGGCTTCACCTTCCAGCTATCGGTGAAGTAGAAGTCGTACTTCGGAAGGATGGCGTGAATGTAGATGGGAGTTCCTACCGTGTTCAGGCTGAGACTCGGCAGAGTACGGGTGTAGAGTGCCTGCGTCTGCGAAACCATTCCCAACACTTCGGAGTACAGCGTATTCCAGTTGGTCACCTGTCCGGCCGGAAGTCCCGCTGGTTGATACGCCGCGGGGAACGCGAGGCTTCCGTTGGAGATTTGATACACCAGCGCGGCGTCGATTCCGATTCCATTATCGTTGCGTGTGAAGAAATCGTAGTTACGCTGGTACGACGCGCCGTACTGGAACAAATGATTGCCGTGCAGATGGCTAAGATCGTCACGCAGCATCCAATCGTGCCCGTCCCATTGGCGCTGCCGGACATCCTGCGAATCGACGTTGTAGGGCGTCAGTGCGTTGGCGGTCTCGCCGCCCGGCTCGATCGCTCCAGCCAGGCCGGGAAGCTGCGGCGGTGCGCCGTTGGTCGACCACTGCCACTGGTTCCGCAGGTAACTCACGTGAAAATCGTTGGTCACATTGGGCGTGATGGTGGTGGTGAGGGCGGCTACGTAATACGACGGCTTTTGCGGCCGGGGAGCGCTCGCTGCTGCCTGTCCGAACGAGTCGCCGGGCAGCGCGCCGCCGATATCAACCTGCGAAGAAGTGTTTTGGAAGTAGCTGTAATAGCGATAGCTCGCCATGAAGTGCCACTTTTCACTGAAATCGTGATCCAGGCGCACGACGCCGAAATCCGATTTCTGCGGCAGAGCGATGTTGGTGAGATAGCCTTGCGTATTGACCGTGTCGCCGCCGGTCGGATCGTTGGCGATGGGCATGAATTTATTCCACATCTGCGAGACGATCGGATTCAGGCCGATGAGCCGTGGATCGCAGAGTCCTCCGCCGCATTGCGCCGGCGCATAGGTTACACCGCCCACGGTAACGTTGCCCGGATTGAGGTTGTACGGTACGAATGTTCCCGCCGCGTTCTGTACTTGAATGACGCCGGCTCGCAGCAAAGCGGTGGGCACATTCCTCTCGATGGTGGTGGAATTCGGGAAACGATAGCCTTCGTAGTTGACGAAAAAGTACGTTTTTCCACCCCAGAATTTGGGCGTCAGAGTTCCTCCCAAAGCTCCGCCGAAACGGTTGCGGTGCGAGGACGGCAGCGGCGTAAAGGGCAATCCGAGCTGGGTATTCGGCGTGTGATTGTTCCGCCAAAGATTTGCGGCTCCGACATTGCTCGCGAAGTAGTATTCATACACCGCACCGTGCAATTGGTTGGTGCCGCGCTTGGTCACCATTTGTACCTGGCTGCCGGCGGCGCCGTTAAAATCCGCGGTCTGATTGGCGGTCCCGACCTTGAACTCCTCGATACTTTCGACCGGGGTCGGGATCACGCCGGACGGTACTCCGCCCGAAGAAGCGGTGCCCGCGTAGCCGTTGCCGGGCACGTAGGTGGAAGCGTTCCCGGACATGTCGTCGCTGTTGTTGCCGCCGTCCAATTGGAAAACGTTCTGATCAGAGGCGGCTCCGGCCACGTTACCGGTGGGCCCCACGCCAACCTGAAGCACGGAGAGCGTCGACGCATCGCGTCCCAGGTTCGGCAGCAGCATCATGGACTGTCCCGAGATAGTGGACCCTACGGTGGAGTTCAACACCTGCAACTCCGCGCCTGCCGAAGCCTGCACTTCAACCGTCGTGGTGGTTGCGCCGATCTGGAGCGCGACGTTGACTGTGAGGGAGAGGCCGACCTCGACCGTTTGTCCGGCGAGCCGCGCCTGTGAAAACCCCTGCTTGCTGACGGTCACGTCATAAATGCCGGGAGGAACACTGGGAAACGAGTACCGGCCCACTTCGTTGGTGGTGGTGCTGCGCGCGGAGTTGGTTTGAGGCTCGATGAGCCGGACCTCGGCTCCCACCACCGCGGCATTCTGTTGGTCCGTCACCTGTCCGGAGATATTACCGGTGGCGGATTGCGCGAGCGCGTACAGGGCGCAGAATGCAACAAGGATTCCAATATAAATCGATCTCGTCAGCAGATAACCTCGTGTCATGTCGATGGTCCTCTCTTCAGATCTCAATTCCAACCGCACGATGTGCGGGAAGGCTCGTAAATGGAATGCTCAAGGAAGATGGTTGCGAGCCAAACCCCGAACCACCCGACCTCCTTTAGGTTGGTCTTTATTATCACAATTTGACGATTCGTGTCAATGGAGTTAATTTCGGGATGCGCGTCCAGGCGAGCCGAACAACGCCTGCGATCGCAAGGTCATGTCGGGGGGAGTAGACTAACCCTCATGATCCATGTGTTCCATGTGGTCCGTGTGATCCGTGCCATCCCCGTGCTCCTCGCGCTCGCCATTACCCTCCCGGCACAAACCAAAATCACCTCGCCGAAAGAATCGCTGGGGTTTAACGTCGGCGACGATTACCGCGTCGCCAACTACACGCAGCTCGAAGCCTACCTCAAGAAGATCAATGCAGAGTCCGATCGCGTGAAGATCGAAGACATCGGCCTCACCGCCGAGGGACGGCATCAGTACATGGCCGTGATTACTTCGCCCGCGAATCACAAGAATCTGGCCCACTACAAAGACATTTCAAAACGGCTGGCCCTTGCCGAAGGACTCACCGATGACCAGGCGCACGCACTCGCGCGCGAAGGCAAGGCCGTCATTTTCATGGATCACGGTCTGCACGCCACCGAGACCGTCGGGGCGCAATCGATGATCGAAATGGTCTACCAGATGGCGACACGAAACGATCCTGAAACCATCCGGTTCCTCAACGACGACATTATTCTGCTGGTGCTGGCGAATCCCGACGGCATGGAACTGGTCTCCAACTGGTACATGCGCGAGCCCGATGAATCCAAGCGATCGCTCAACAACGTCCCCCGCCTGTGGCAGAAATACATCGGCCACGACAATGCGCGCGATATGTTCATGTCGAACATGCCGGAAACCGAAAACATCAATCGAGTGCTGTTTATCGACTGGTTTCCGCAGATCACCCACACGCATCATCAAACCGGCCCGGCAGGGGCCGTAGTGTTCATGCCTCCGTTCCGCGATCCGTTCAACTACAACTTCGATCCGCTGGTCATCGAGGAGTTGAACCTTGTGGGCGCGGCGATGCACAGCCGGCTGATCGCCGCGGGAATGCCCGGTTCGGCGGAGCGCGGCGCCGCCAACTACTCGACGTGGTTCAACGGCGCGATGCGCACCATCAGCTACTTCCACAACATGGTGGGATTGCTGACCGAGATCATCGGCAACCCCACGCCGATGGACATCCCCCTGGTTCTGGAACGCCAGTTGCCGAACGGCAATGAGCCGCTGCCGATCGCTCCCGGAAAATGGCATTACCGGCAGTCGATCGATTACGAAATCGAGTACAGCCGCGCGGTGTACGACGTGGCATCGAAATATCGCGAAAATTTCCTATACAACATCTACCGGATGGGCAAGAATTCGATCGATCGCGGCAGCCGCGACAATTGGACCATTACACCGAAACGCATCGAGGCCGCCCAGGAAGCCGCCGGCCAGGCTCAAGCGCGAACCGGACGGGGTGGGCGCGGCGCCCCGGCAAATCCCGACGCGCCCGGCGGACTGGGCGCGGCCACAGTGCCCATGGAGATCTACACCACTATCCTTCACGATCCCAAGATGCGCGATGCGCGCGGCTACATCCTGCCTTCCGATCAACCCGATTTCCCCACCGCGACAAAGTTCGTCGACGTTCTGCTGAAAAACGGCGTCGCGGTGTGGAAGGCCGGCTCCGCATTTCAAGCCTCCGGCAAGAGTTATCCGGCGAATTCTTATGTGATCAAAACGGCGCAGGCCGCCCGCCCGTTCGTGATGGATATGTTCGAAGCGCAAGACCATCCCAACGACTTTCGCTATCCCGGCGGCCCTCCGATTCCACCGTACGACGTCACCGGTTGGACGCTCGCGTTCCAGATGGGCGTCCAGTTCGATCGCGTTTACGAAGGATTCGACGGACCGTTCACGAAGGTCGCGAAGCTCGAGCCGCCGCTGCCGGCGACGATCGGCGGATCCGGAACCGCGGGTTATCTGATCAGCCACCGCATCAATAATTCATTCACGCTGGTCAACCGGCTGCTGAAGAGCAACGCCGATGTTTACTGGCTGAAGACCCCGACCGATCTCGGCACCGGAACCATCTGGGTTCCGGCAACTGAGACAACTCGCGCGGTCCTCGAACGTGGATCGAAAGAGCTCGGCGTAGCAGTCGAGGCGGTAGCTAAGGCGCCCGCCGGGGATGCCCTGAAGCTCAAACCGATCCGCATCGGACTCTACGATCAGTACGGCGGCCTCATGCCGTCGGGCTGGACGCGCTGGCTGTTCGAGCAATTCGAATTTCCCTTCCAGGTGGTGTTCCCGCAAACGCTCGACGAAGGCGATCTGAAGAACAAGTTCGACGTCCTGGTTTTCACCGACGGCGCGGTGCGTTTTGGAGCAGGCCGGGGAGGACGTGGTGGTGGTGGCGGAGGAGGACAACCCGAGGCGCAGAGCATCCCTGCGGAATATCGCGCAACCCTCGGCCGAATCACGGCAGAAAAAACGTTACCACAGCTCAAGAAATTCGTTGAATCTGGAGGATCGATCGTCACCATCGGCAGTTCCAGCAGCATGGCTGAGTTGCTGGGCGTCCCCATGAAAAACTACCTCATGGAGAGAGGTCCCGACGGCCGCGATCGTCCGCTTTCCCAGGAAAAGTTCTACATTCCTGGATCGATTCTCAGAGCCAGGATTGACAACAACAACCCGCTCGCTTATGGCATGGGCGACCAAGCCGACGTCGTTTTCGACAACAGCCCGGTCTATCGTCTGGAGCCGAACGCGAAACGCGTTTCTCCGGTCGCTTGGTTTTCAGGCGAGAAAGTTCTCGAAAGCGGATGGGCCTGGGGACAGCAATATCTCGACGGTGGAACCGCAGCCGCAGTAGCGGCGCTTGGTGAAGGAAAAGTGGTCGTGCTGGGACCCGAGGTCGCCTTCCGGGGCCAATCGCACGGGACCTTCAAACTGCTTTTCAACGGCCTGTACTACGGCTCGGCCCAGGCCACTCCATTGAAGTAAGCCGGGCGCCGCAAAGCAGCGCCAGAGGCGGTTCCTACTCAGGACGAACCGCGCTGACCGGCGATCGCGAAGAATCCTGTAAGCCGTAACGCACTCACGGCGAGGACCGCGAGATTCGCTAGAAACAGGCCGGCAGGCACGCCACCAGAAACGTGGCACTGCCCATCGGCAGCAGCGCGGCGATCAAGGCCGCCGCGCCGATAGATCTCGCCAGAAAACCGAGGGCGTAAACCCCCAAGGCTTCCAACGCGCCGACCAACGGATTGGCGCGCGGGAAATAAGGCCCGCAAATACCAGGCCGGTCTACGATTCAATCGCCGTCCCGATGGTGGCTGCGAGAACCGCGCGGCGGAGCTGGCGCCGGTGCTCTGAATCGTCGATGGTGGCGGCTCCGCCGCTCGCGGTCATCTTGTCAGTCTAAGCCTAAAGCCTCGGCGCGGGCGCAGATTCGGATGCCCTACCGAACCTCGACCTTGAATCCGTGTTCATGGCGGTAATGGAAGTATTCGTCGCGCCGGCGATGATTGACTCGCACAAACGGAACATATACGCGGTGCTGTTCCACCACGTACGCGCGGTATTGACGATCTTCATCGTCGTTCCAGTAGTGATAGTCGCGGTGCTCCCGATCGTAGTATCGTCTTTCACGATGATGGTCGTCCGCCATCATCGCCACCGGGGCAAGCAGGGAAGCAGCAACCAGGAACCCGCCAAGAATCAGAAGTTGTTTCATATCGTTTACTCCTCAAAGCAAGGTTGCACGTCACTAGCCGCTGGCCGGCGCTGAGGCGAATCGCCTTACGAGTTCGCAGGGAACCTGCCGATCGACCATATTCGGTCCTGTGACCGCGGGCAGTCAGATTCGCATGGGCCGGCGGAGATAGGAGCAGGTCGAGACTAAGCCCAAAATAAGCCGAAATCGCCCCCAAGATTGCTAACCGAAAGCCAGAATCGGAGTATCAACGTCATGGATTCGCTGTTCCAAGACCTGCGCTTCGGCCTGCGTCAGCTTCGCCTGAACCCGCTCTTTGCCCTGGTTGCCGTCCTATCGTTAGCCCTGGGTGTAGGCGCGAACACGGCAGTTTTTCAGTTGATCGACGCGATACGCCTGCAACAGCTTCCCGTGTTTAATCCAAAGGACTTGGCTCTTTTGGATTTCCCCAGGAACGCCCAGCGCTCCGGCAACTGGTCGACTCGAAGCGCCCGGTTTACCTATGCCCTGTGGGACGAGATTCGCCACCGTCAGGACAGCTTTAGCGACATCATGGCGTGGAGCGCGACGCGGTTTAATCTTGCGCCGGCAGGGGAGGCGCGGTATGCCGAAGGCCTCTTCGTCAGCGCGACATTCTTCTCGCTCCTCGGCGCGCAGCCCGAGTTGGGACGAACGTTCTCCGCCGCCGACGACGCTCTCGGGTGCGGATCTCCCGGAGCGGTGCTGAGCTATGCGTTCTGGCAGCGGGAGTTTTCAGGCGACCCCAGTGCCGTCGGCCGCACCGTCCGACTGGATGGCAGGCAATTTCCGATCCTTGGCGTCACGTCGCCGAACTTTTTCGGCGTCGAAGTCGGTCATCGCTATGACGTGGCCGTTCCCATATGCGCCGATCCCCTATTTTCAGAAGACGGTAAAGGCCGTATCCCGATGCGGCGCGCATGGTGGCTTTCGTTAATGGGACGTCTCAAACCTGACTGGACCATTGCGCGCGCCAACACACGATTCGCGACCCTCGCGCCGGGAATTATGGAAGCCACGCTCCCGCCTTCCTACATCCCCGAGGATGCGAAAAAGTATTTGGCAAACAAGCTGATTGTCAGCGAGGGTAGCACGGGCGTGTCTAACCTGCGCGGGTGGTATGAGAATCCGCTGTGGATGCTGCTGGCCGCCACGGGCCTGGTGCTGCTGATCGCCTGCGCCAATCTCGCGATTTTGCTGCTGGCGCGGTCCAGCGTCCGCGCTCGTGAAATCGCCGTCCGTCAGGCGATCGGCGCCTCGCGTGGAAGGCTGCTCGCGCAATTGCTCTCGGAAAGCCTGCTGCTGGCGATCTTCGGAGCCGCGATTGGCGCTGTGTTGGCCCAAGCATTGAGCCGCGGATTGATCGCGTTTCTCTCTACTCCGGGCAGTTCCGTTTTCGTCGACTTGCGGTTGAACTGGCAACTCCTCGGCTTTATGACCGCTGTGGGCATCACGACCTGCCTGCTGTTCGGTCTCGCGCCTGCGCTGCGGGCGACCAGCATTGCTCCGATCGCCGCGATGCGCGCCGGATCGCGAGGACTCACCGACGGGCGCGAAAAATTCAGTCTCCGCCGTTTTCTAGTTGTCGGACAGGTGTCGCTGTCTCTGGTTCTGCTGGTGGGGGCGCTGCTGTTCGTCCAAAGCCTTCAGAAACTGATGCGCGTCGATACTGGATTCCGGCCCGAAGGGATCGTTTCAGTGGATGTGGATCTTCGTCCGGGTCACTATTCGAAAGACCGCGTTCCGGAGATTCGCCGCGCGCTGCTGGACAAAATTCGGGGGCTCACGGGCACCATCTCCGCCGCGCAGGTGGGCTGGACGCCGGTCAGCGGATCCAGTTGGGACGAGAACACCTGGGCGGACGGAGCGAAGATGCCGCACGTGGATTGCTACTACAATTACGCCGGGCCGGGTTATTTCTCGACCATGGGAACCGGTTTTCTAGCCGGCCGCGATTTCGATGAACGCGATCGCGTGGGCGCGCCCAGAGTCGCCATCGTAAACGAGGAGTTCACCCGGAAGATTTTCGGCTCACAGAACCCGGTGGGACTTTCGTTCCGGGTACAGGCGCCCGCCGGCAAACCCGATGCAGTGTATCAGGTGGTGGGGCTGGTGCGAAACACTAAATATCACGATCTGCGCGAGGACTTTCCGCCGATCGCATTTGTCCCACCTGCTCAAGACTCCGATCCCGGCTTGCACGCGAGTTTTGTGCTGCGTACCAACGCACCGCTGCGCGACGTGTTCCGCGGCTCCACCGCCGGGATCGCCGAAGTGCATCCGGCCCTCGGTATTCAGTTCGGAGTGCTTACCGAGCAACTCAAAGACTCCCTGCAGCGGGACCGTTTGATGGCCGCGCTCGCCGGAGCCTTCGCGGTACTCGCCGGGTTGCTCGCCGTGCTTGGAATATACGGCGTCATCGCCTACATGGTGACCAGACGCCGCAACGAGATCGGCGTACGGGTAGCTCTCGGAGCGGATCGTGGCCGCATCGTCCGGCTGATTCTGCGCGAAGCCGCCCTGCTCCTGGCCATCGGACTTGCTGTGGGCGCGGCTCTCGCCTTGTGGGCCGGACGCGCCACCAGCGCCCTGCTGTATGGCCTGAAGCCCTACGATCCTGCGACCTTGGCCGGAGCGATTGGTCTACTCGCCGCGGTTGCTCTCACTGCCAGCTACATCCCGGCGCGCCGCGCATCGCGCCTGGAACCGATGACCGCGCTTCGTGAGGATTAGTCGCGAGGGTCAATGCAGGTCGGGCTCACTTTCTCTTGTACTTGATCGTTCGATTCGCATCGTCGGTCAGCTCCAGTTCGGTTGCGGTCACGTTTACCTTACTCTTGGTTGTGGTGCCGTTCATGGTCCACACCAATTCGTTTTCGGCGTCCAACTTGTACATCGCCTGGAGCGTCTGCCCGAACATCGTGATTTTCGCCGTGCCATCTCTGCTGAACTCCGCCGTCATTTTTGTAGGAGCGTTTTCCACTTCCCACTTGCCGAGAATCAGGGTTTGAGGACCAGCGCTGCAGGCAGATAGGATCAGGGCCAAACAGACGATCAGCACAATACTCAACTTCGCGTTCATGCCCCCCAGATCGACGGGCCAGAGGCGCAACTTTAGTGGTCGTACGAAAGGCCTACGTTAAAACTCGCGTGCGGATCGCGCGACTGCCGACAGATCGCTCACGCGAATCGGATCATTGGTGAACAGGCCGATTGCCAGGCCCGCCCCGATGACGAGCCCGAGCGCACGCGCGGCCGTCATCTGCAGATCCAGGTACGATTTGCTGGCAATCTGGCTGGAATGACAACGCATCGAAGCTTCCCATTTGGCAGCCACGTCGGAAACGTCGATCACGATGTCCGGCGCTCGCCCCAGATGGGCGGTGATGTTGTAGAACAGCAGGCTCCCGATCTTGTGAATCGGGAGAGACCGCAGTTCCGCCAAGCCACCGTATCGTGCAAGCCGGCACGCGTCACGAACCAGACGGCCTACAGCAATGTGATCCGGGTGCTGATTCTCGGCTGTGTTCGGGGCGAGCACGATGTCGGGCCGTTCTCTGCGGATCTCTGTGGCCAGACGCATGCTGTTTTCAGGGCGGTACTCGATGTGACAATCGCCGCCGAAGTCGAGAAAATCGATCTCGGCTCCGATGAGTTTTGCCGCGGCGCGCGCCTCTTGCTCGCGCCCGTCCGGCGTCCCGCTGGTCCCGGCCTCTCCGCGAGAAAGGACCAGCATTTTGACGCGGCTGCCTCTCTCAACTTCTTTAATCAAAACCGGCGCGCACCCGAATTCAATATCGTCAGGGTGCGGCCCGAAGACCAGAATGTTCACCGCAGGATCTCCTCATAATATTGCTCGTATTGCGGGATGATCAGCGAGGTGTCGAAACGCTCCTCAGCGGTGCTACGCGCTGCCAAAGCCATCCGGGCATGAAGGGCATCGTCGGTTAGCAGCGCGACTACTCTTTTGGCCTGCGCCGCGATATCGCCAACCGGCTCCAGAAAGCCGTCCACACCGGGCGTGATCAGCTCCGCTACGCCGCCGGTCTGTGTCGCGACCGGGGGAACGCCGCAGGCCATGGCTTCGAGCGCCGCCAAACCAAACGCTTCCATCTCGCTCGGCAACAAGAAGACATGACTGTGAGGGATCAATTCTTCCACGTGATCGCGCTTGCCAAGAAAGTGGACTTGACCCGACACTCCCAGTTGTCGGGCGAGCGATTCTGCGGGTCCACGCTCCGGGCCGTCGCCCACCATCCACAACGTCGCCGGCGTTGACTGTAGAACTTCCGCAAGAATCCGGATGCAATCCAGCGGGCGCTTTACCGGACGAAAATTGGAAAGGTGAATCAGCCGTTTCTCCTTCGGCCGCTCCGCACCGGGCCGGTAGAGTTCGCAGTTGACGAAGTTAGGGATCACACGAATTTCGTTCGCGACGCCAAAAACCTCCACCGTTTGGTTCTGCAGATACTGGCTGATCGCGGTGATCCCGTCGGACTGTTCGATCGAAAACTTCGTAATTGGAAAATAGGAGCGATCGGAACCGACCAGCGTGATGTCGGTCCCGTGCAGTGTCGTAACAAAAGGAAGCCGGCGGGATGTCGTCATTTGCTTGGCGAGAAGAGCCGAGATTGAATGCGGAATGGCGTAGTGCACATGCAGGAGATCGAGTCCGTAGCATGCCGAGACTTCCGCCATTCGCGAGGCTAGGGCGAGGCAGTACGGCGGGTATTGGAACAGGGGATACGACGAGACCTCGACTTCGTGATAGTGGATTCCGGGCAACCCTTGATCGAGCCGGATCGGGTTGGCATAGGTGATGAAGTGGATCTCATGGCCGCGCGCCGCGAGTTCCCGGCCCAGTTCGGTCGCCACGATGCCGCTGCCACCGTAGGTGGGGTAACAGGTGATCCCAATTTTCATGAGTCGGTGCTTCGATTATCTCAAGAGGGAAACTGGTCCGCGCTGTAAATAACCCATCTGCCGCATCGGAAATCTTGAATCGAGGAATAGTGGGTAGTGGGTCAAATTGGATTGACCCACTACCGAATAGTGGAAGGATTCCACGCTCGACTGGCACGCGCGTCATGAATCAGCAGATCGTCTTTAATCCACTGCTGACCCTGGTGCGTTTTCGATCAGAAGTGAATTCTCAACCCGAACTCCATATTGCGTGGAGTATTGGTCTGGCTGGTGATGCGCCCGAACGTGGTCGGGCTACTCAGGTCGAGCGCTGGACTGCTCATCACCGCGTGGTTCATTACATTGGTGAACAGGAAACTGAACGTCGCGCCGACGCGCCCTTCCTTCCACACGCCGATGTCCTTGGTCACGCTCGCGTCGAGGTTCCATCGCGGCAGGCCGCGAAGATTCGCGTAACCCCCGCAACTCTGATCGATGCCCAGGGTGCAGTCGCGGAACTCCGCGTAAACAGCCGCTGGGTTGGCGAACATGTTCACTCCCGCTGGATTGTTGGTTCCCTTCCCTCCCGAGGCCTGAACGTTATAGTTGGCTGAACTCCCCCCGGTGTAAGGACTCGCCGTTACAGCGCTCTCGCTGCCGTAGGTCGCAGTGCCGAAGGAAGAAGCTCCGCCGCCGGCAACCGATCCAAATGCGCAGCCACCGCCGCTGCAACTTCCTTGGTTTCCGTCGTAGACCGCGACCGGGGACCCGCTTTGCGCCGTGAACAGCGGCGCAATCATCCAGCCGCCCAGAACGTGCCCCACCACGCCCTTCTGGGCGTGGTACCAAGTGGGCGCGTAGGACACCGCCAGGTTATAGATGAAACGGACGTCGAATCCATTCGGGCCGTAATTGTTGTTGATGTTATAGGGATCGAGCAGAGTATATGTGCCGGAGGCCTGCGTAAATGCGCCAATGCCGAGCGAACGGCCCCATGTGAAGTTGGAAAGGGCCGTCAACCCGTGCCAATCCCTCATCCGGAACGTGGCGAACGCGGCGTTGTAGTTCCCATAGCCGACGCTATCGGCCAGTCCCAGCGCGGTCAACTGCCGTGGATTCGAGCTGATATTCGTGCGGCCCAGAATCCAGCCATTGGCGCTGCTCATGGCATTCCACAGATCGGTAACCGAGCTTTGCTTGACGAAGTTCGCCATGCTCCCGGATGCGACTGCCGCGGTGCAACTGGTGAATCCCTTGCAGAACGCCGAATTGGGGCCGCCTAGAGCTGCTTCGAAGAACGGCTGCGAAGTCACGGCTGAGCCCGCGACGCCCTGCGTAAGCTGCGTATAGAGAGCAGCGTAGGCCTGAGAGAACTGCTGTCCCCCGAGCGTCATCATATACGGCACCGCATCCAGGTTCGTCATGGTTGCCTCGTGCCGGATCAGCCGTCCGATGTAACCGACCTCAAGCGTTGATTTTCTGTTGATCTCACGCTGGATCGTGAGTGTAACATTGTCGGTTCGGTTGGGCTGAAAGTGCTTGTCGAGCGACATTAGGTCGCCCGCGGCGGCATCGTTAGCGCCGGCAAGTCCGCTCGCGCCTGGAAAATCGGGCTGCGGCAGTTTCGGCGCCACGCTCGCGAGCGGGGCAGTGTTGCCATCCACGCCGATGCGGAACGCAGTGGACGGGTCTACACCGTTGTTGCCGAGACATTGCATGGTCCGGCTCGCCCCGGGACACGTGATCGGCTGAATCGGGCCGACGCCCAGAAGTGGGAGCAAGAGCAGTTCTACTCCGTTCAGACGTCCATAGATGCGGCCATACCCGGCTCGAATCACGGTTTTTCCGTCGCCCATGATCTTGCCGAGGATGCCGTTACTGATCTTGGGATTCCATGCCACAGCGACGCGCGGGCTGAACTGGTTATAGATCGGGCTATAGGGATACTTGACGCCGGCTCCGACGTTCGCGTTGTTGGCATAGCCGATGATCGGGTCGTAGACCTGACCTTTGAGCGCGGCGTTCTTCTTGGCAGTCAGGTAATCCTGTACGGAAAGCTGGTTGCCGGCCGCATCCACCGGGATCGCCTGGTTGCCGTTAATTTCATATGGTGGCATCTGGATGACGTAACCCAGACCCAACGTCAGCGTGAGCGAGGGCTTCAGGTGCCAGGTGTCGCTCAAATACCAGTCATAGAACGGAATGACGCTCCGCTCATAGGCCTGCGATCCAACCGGCAAGAGCGACAAATCCGGGCCGCCGCGGACTTGCGCCACCTGCGGCAAGTTGACCATCCCCAGCACGTACGCATAGTAGTTGTTGAAGTTGGTTTTCTGGCTGGAGGGCACAGTGCTCGGATAAGGAAAGGCCGAGAAGTCGATCCCCGGGTAGCCCACCTGGTAGACGATCTGATTGTTGATGGTGCCTCCGTTATCCGTGCGCATGTGGTAATCGTAATTGCGCTGGTAAGAAAAGCCGAACTGGAACAGATGCTTGCCTTTGATCCAAGTCACGTCGTCCTTGAGTAAGTTATCCTGCCCGTCCCAGAAGCGCTGGCGAGTATTCTGGTTATTGACGTTGTAAGGAATCAGCGCCGTACTCGTCTCGCCCCCGATTTCCACCGCCCCGCCCAAACCGGGAAGCTGCGCCGGATCATTCGAGCTGCCCCACTGCCAAAAATTGCGGGTGTAATTGTAGCGGAAATCGTTGGTGATATTCGGAGTGACATTCGCCGTCAGACCGGCCACCCAATAACCCGGGACCTGGTCGCGCGGCGCCTTGGCGACGGGCTGTCCAAAGGTGTCGCCCGGAAGAACGCCTCCGATGTCCACCTGGTTGTTAGTGAGGTTGACCAACCGCAGGAAGCGGTACGTGGTGAAGAAGCGCAGTTTTTCGCCGAAATCGTGGTCCACGCGGGCGACGTAGTTATTCGACGTCAGAGGCGCGCGAAGCGTCGAGAGAAACCCGATGGTGTTGAATCCATCGGCACCGCTATAGATCGGGTCGTTGCCCACGGGCATTTGCGTGTTCCAGATTTTTTGGATCACCGGGCTCATACCGACGCCGCGCGGGTCCAATCCCGAGGGCTGATAGACCTGTCCCGTCTTCGGGTCAGTGACTGCGAAGTTGTTCAAGTTGTACGGAATGTACGTTCCCGCGCTGTTGGCGATCTGGATCACGCCCGCACGCAAAAGATCCGATGGCACGCGCCGCTCGTACGTCCCTACGTTAGGGAAGCGGAACCCCTCGTAGTTGAAAAAGAAATAAGTCTTGCCGCCCCAGAACTTCGGCGTCAACGGGCCGCCGATTGCGCCCCCGAACCGGTCGCGGTGATTCGATGGCAACGGCGTGTGGTCGTATGAGACGCCATTGATTTTTACCGGCGTATGGTCGGCCTGCCAGGTGTTCGCCGCCCCGACGTTGGTCGCGAAGTAGTAGCCGTAAGCCGCCCCGTGGAACTGGTTGGTGCCGCGCTTGGTGACCATCTGGACCTGGCTGCCGGCGGAGCCGTTGAAGTCAGCCGTCTGGTTAAAGCTGGCGATGCGGAATTCCTCGATGCTTTCGATCGGAGTCGGCATCATGCCCGTAGGACTACCATTGGTTTGCGTGCCGCCCAAGCCTGCGAAGTTGGTCACGTAACCCGCAGGGTTGCCTGCCATGTCGTCGGTATTATTGCCACCGTCGAGCTGGAAGGTATTTTGGTCCGAAACGGCGCCGGCTGTGTTGCCGCTAAGCGTAGTGCCCGGCTGGAGCACGGCCAGCGTGGCCGCCTCCCGCCCCATGTTCGGCAGCGCTTGCAGCGCGGCGCCGGAGATCGACGTGCCCACCGCCGCGCTGGTGGTCTGCAACTCGGCACCGGCGGTCGCCGTAACCTCCACCGTGGTCGTGGTCGATCCGATCTGAAGCGACACATTCACCGTCAGCGCCGCACCCACGCTCACCACCATATCGTTCACACGGTAGGTGGTGAAGCCGCCCTTCGAGAAGTTCATTGTGTAGGTGCCCGAGGGAACATTCACAATCACATACCGTCCGGCCTCGTTCGAGGTCGTACTGAGGGCTGTGTTCGTGGTCGGGTCGGTCATTTGGACCGTCGCTCCAACGACCAGAGCGCCCTGCTGGTCCGTCACTTGACCGCTTACGGTGCTCGTCGACGTGGCCTGCGGCCAGCCGATCGCTCCAAAAAGTACGAAAAGAAGCGCGGATACACTCCGGCGCATGAGCCAGCAGCTTTGACTCATAACCCTTCCCCCTTGATCTGACTGCCCAACGAACCCTTTTCCATTGGGCGCATGTCCGTCACGGACTTCGAAACGAATAGGGAGATTATGTCCGACCCAAGGGGCGAGGTCAAGCACTATTTCAGAAAGATTTCAATGTCTTCCATAGTCGGACAATCAGGAACTAGTTCGCCCGACCTGCGTGGGGGTCTATTGTTTCCGGATTCCGTCGCAGCGAAATCGTCAGGATGCGTCCGACCCGCTTTCGTCTTCGTCGATACAGTGCCTGAGCAAGTCTCGCCGACCCGATTGTTCGCAATTCGTTTCGTTAGTATTTCAATTCGACTGTTAACTAGCCCATCCTCCTCTTACGTCCCAGTACTCCCCTAGGAGTGTCTGTCATCGATTGTTCACAGATGGTTGATGCGATCCGCATGACAATCGCGCACCATGGAGCTGAGAAAAGGAGAAAAAATGGAATTCCTGAGACTGTACTTAGGTGAACTCACGGGCCTGGCGCTGGTGCTGCTGGCCTTCCTTGCCGCGGCTGCGATCGCGCTCCGCTACTTCCCCAATCGGACGATGATCCGAACAATCCGCAACGCCTGCATCGCCGCGGTCATAGCGATTTTCGCCGCGTCGCTGGCTTTTTCCATCGTGGTGAATCGGGTCCCGCGAGGCCGTATCGACCACACTGCTGTGGACCAGGATCAAAAAGCGTTCGAGCAGCGGCATTCGAGCCAGACCAAATAAGGAGGATCACATGAGACCACAAATTTGTTTTCTTTCGTTCGCGATTCTGCTGGGCGGATGCACGGGACCAGCGGTGCGGTCCATCCCCGCCGGATATATGGGCAAGGTTCTCGCGCCCACCGGCTGGGAGCAAACCACGCGCGCTGCCGGGCAGGTGGATCTACGCTCTCCGGATTCCGCCGGAAATTTCAGCGTGCTGGTTTTGCTGGAAGCAACCAGCACCACGGTCAAGGAGCAGTTCCTGGAAGCCAACGCCGCTGCCAGCAAGCAGGACAACACCGATCATCGCGTGACCACCAAGGATGGCGCCCCGCTGTCGGTCGATGTCTATATCCGAGCGATGTTGCCGGACGACGAGTCCACGCGCGACCGAATTTTCACGCTGGTCACCCCGGTCGCGGACGCGCAGGATGACCGCGTCCGCCGCATCACCATTCAGAACATCTACGAGCGGTTCGCGCAGATGAAGATCCGCAACAATATCCGCATGATTTTCGCTGGATACCCGACCTACAAAGAGGTCGCCGCGAGCTACGGTAGCCTCAACGACAAAATCTCGAGCATGGTGATCAAGACATTTGCGGAGGATCACGTGCCACTCAAGCTTCAGGACGTTCAGCTTTCCAACGTCAAGCAGGATCCCGCCGTCTTCAAAGCGCAGAACGATTTGGCCGCTGCCGAAGCCCAAGCCGACGCGATCGCGAAGATCGGCGAAGCGATTCGCAAAAATCCTGAATATCGCGAATACATGAAGTGGCAATCGCTCAAGGAAATCGCCGCGACCGGCACGCAGAAAGGGACCAACACATTGATCGTCGTAGACGGCGCCGCTGGGGGATCCTGGGCTCAAGCGGCATACGCGCGAGGAAGATAGGGACAGACGCCGCGGATCGGCGCGGGGCTATCCTTCAAAAGGTCGGTTCAACCGAAACACGGTCAGTGCGCGACCCCGCCTTCACCACGCAAATCCGCGTCTACCGATGCCCGGCCCGCAAATAGGCCCAATCTCCATCGTCCTTCGTCTTCAATGGCGGACCTTACATCACTGCCGTGCATCTCAATGGAAGCCTGATCGGGCCGGCCACGCTTTATCCCGGGTTCAGCACTCCCGCCCAGCCCGGCGAAACGATGGTGATTTTCGCCAACGGATTCGGGTCGACGTCGACCCCGATCGTGCTCGGGTCCTCACTGCAATCGGGATTGCTCTCGCCGACGCCGGTCATCAATATCGGAGGCAAAGGCGCGCAGGTCACCTTCGCCGGCCTGGTTGCGCCGGGCGAATTTCAGTTCAACGTGGTGGTGCCGTCCTCGCTAGCAAACGCCGACCAGCCGGTGACCGCGATGTACAACGGATTGACCACGCAGGCCGGAACACTGTTCACCGTGCACCAGTAGCGCAAGTCTCCGTCCGGGACTGTCACCACATCAGGCAAATGTCGTGACGGCGTACGCTCGGCCGTCAATTCCGTGCGATCTTTCTACTTACATCTGTCCGAAAGATTCGGCTTTTCGCGGAATTTCTCGTGGCAGTTTTCACACGCAGCCGTGACATCGTTTGCCGCGTCAACAACTTTCTCCTGATTCTTCGTTTGGGCCGCTTTGTAGGCCGTCATGCCCGCCTGGCGCAGCGCTTGAACCAGCTTCGCCCACTCCGCGTTTTTGAGCGGCACATCCACACCATTGGAGCATTTACGTCCAACGCTATCTAGAAGGCTGGCTGCTTCAGCCAGCGCGAGCGAGCTGTTTTCGACCGCGTCCCATTTGCCGTAGGTGCTGGTCAATAAGTTCGGGGACATCGCCGGATCGGTCGCCGGCTTGATCTCGGCGGGGTTCTGCGTCTGTGCTGCGAAAATCACATTCGAGCTGGGATAGATGATCCCGCGCATCAACTGCGCAAGATTAGCCGGAGGCCGCGTGGCTGGAGCGCGTTTTGCGGGTGCGGGTTGAGCCATCAGGGTGCCAGCCAGACAAGTGGCAAACACGAACGCAAATCTCATTTCTTCTCCTCTTGGTTTACGCCCGTTCAAATATCGGCGGATCTTCACTTCTACCACACGTGGCCCGAGAACCACCCGCTCGCCACGATCTGTCCAAGACGTTTGAAAGAAGGCACCGTCCGACTGATCACGGTTGATATACTGGCTCTCGCTCGGAGGTCAAAAAGATGGCCAACGTCCTCAAAGTAGCAGCTTGGATCGTAGTTACCGCGACGGTGGCGAGTGCGGACCTTCAGCCTCGCCTCGGGGGAGCCGCCGTCTACGACACCGATCTGAATGTCACCTGGCTCGCCAACGCCAACCTGGCGGCCAGCAACTCATTCGGAACCGCAGGCATCGACTCTGCTGGCCGAATGTCCTGGAGCACTGCCCAGAACTGGATCGCATCCCTGAATCAAGCCCGGTATTTGGGCTTTTCGAACTGGCGGTTACCCGGCACACCCGCCTCGGACGCGAGCTGTAATGGGACGTTCGGATGCAGCGGAAGCGAAATGGGGCACCTGTTTTATCTGGAATTGGGCGGGCAGGCGTTCATGAGTATCGCTGCCGCGCACAATTCGAACTACACTCTGTTTAGTAATTTTCAAGACTACGCCTATTGGTCGAGCACGAACCCAGCCGATGGGAGCAGCGCCTGGACGTTTCTTTTCGCCAACGGGAGCCAGGCCGCCGGGGGCAAGACGAACTTTGTATCTGTCTTGCCGGTGCTCACCGGCGACGTGGGGGCGTCAAGCGTGCTCCCACAGTTCGCGTTTGGCGGAGGATGGTACTCGGCGCTGTATTTCACCAACACCACGGCGAATCCCGCTTCGTTTACCGTCAACTTCATCTCCGATAGCGGGACGCCTCTAAACGTGCCGTTCTTAGGAGGCTCATCGACGGTAGTGAATCTCACTGCGAGGGGCACAGCGATCGTAGAAGCGCCAAACGCCGGCAGCCTCAATCAGGGATTCGTGTCGGTATCGTTGCCGGGCGGAGTTGAAGCTTACGGCGTGTTTCGCCAGAGCGTGGCAGGTATAGCTGATCAGGAAGCGGTTGTGCCTCTCTCAAGCGCGTTCTCAACCAGCACGACGCTCATTTGGGACGACACGAACTACACGACAGCCGTCGCCATTGTGAATCCAAGCAGCGTCGCAGTGACAGTGGTGATTAATGTGACGGACACCGGCGGGGGAACGATCGGAACGTCGAGTGTTCCGCTGGCACCGAACAACGGGCTTCCTGCAGTACTCAGGAGTCTTCCGGGGCTGGCAGGAATGGCTGGAAAACGCGGAGCGGCGACCTTCACGGTAACGTCTGGCGCGGTGGCTGTGCTCGGGCTACGGTTCAACGGTGCTGCGTTTACATCGGTTCCGGGCGCGCAGAAATGATTTGAAGTCCGAATGATATTTCGCAACAACGCGCACTTGGATGCCGGATTTGATGAGACTTCAGAGTGGTTGCCGGGGTTAGTGGCTAGCCCTATAATTATGGTCACGAATGCGAAAGACAGAGGTGAACTTCGAGGCGGTGCGCGCATTGGGGCGCGACTTCCCGGACCTGCAGGAGAGCACGATGTACGGTTCACCGGCGCTCAAGCTCGGCAAGCGGCTGGTGGCGTGCCTCGCTATCCACCGGTCAGCGGAACCAGGGTCGCTTATCGTCCGCACCGATTTTGAACAGCGGCCTGCACTTCTTTCCGACGATCCGAGAACGTACTACGTCACGGACCACTACGTGAAGCACCCCGTCGTCCTGGTCCGGCTCGCCCGCGTGCAGCACGACCAACTGCGCGACCTCCTCGCCGGAGCCCGACGTTGCGTTCTCGCCGACGCCGAGCGGTTACGCAAGAATACCCGGCTGCGAGGGTATAAGGGGCATGGCACGAGAGGATAATCAACAGATCGATTCCTGAACGCTCCGCACGGTTCCGTCCGGTTCGTCACCAACCGGAAGCTACTTCAAAACGGCGCCCCGAGCGATGGCCGATAACACCACTTAACGGCCGCGCCCTATCCGTTTCGGCGAATGGATCGGTGACCGCAAGCGCGTTTAGCGTTCCCAACCCTTCGGTCATTGCATGCTGATGTCGACGACGAAATCTTTGCCGGCGGGCCTTATCTTGACCCAGATCACAACCCTCCGTCCGAATTCGTTGTCGGGTCCGGAGCTCCCCTCCACCCAGGAGCCGGACTTCTCGGATACCTGCGCCACGCTTCGCGTCACTCGAAAATTGTGCGAGCCAAGCAGGTCTACATAAAAAGCCTGGATAGCCTCGCGGGTTGGCATCGACGTAAAGGAACTTCTCAGTTGGCCTGGGTGCTTCTCGACTGGAAGTCTCGCGCCGTCCACACGGACCAGCCAGGACGGCCAGGCGAGCGGGGCCTGGGGCGGCTTGGGCTGCGGATACACGGGTGAGTCGAACTTCTTCATGGGGTCACTCTGCGCGTGCTCGGCTCTTTCCTGTTCCTGCAGGTCGGCCATCCGGTCGTTGACCGCCAGCCTGGGTGAGCAGTTCACTTTAACCGAAGTGCCCGGATCGCGCCGCTGGATGTTGATCGCGAGGTCGCACTCCGGCGCCGCCGCGCGGATGAAAAATCCATAGCCCATCGAGTCGGGTCGGAACGTCAGACTGGCCGACGCGAACAAACTCCGAAAATGAGCAAGCACATCGCGAGCTGGCGCCGCGACCGTGTAGCTGGACTCAACCGAGTTCGCCATCTTCCGGTTTGCCGGGTTCGCTCCTGGGTAAGGAGCCAGCCACGCGGGCAGTTCCGCTGGAACCGGCGTGACAAATTGCGCCGCGGCGCAGGCCACTGATAGCGCGCACGTCCAGAGCCGGGGCATCGATTCAATAACCCCTCTTGACGATATATTCGTGGGTCGTGAATCGCAGGCTGACGGTGATCGGGCCATTGAGCACATCCCTCGAAAACGACACACGAATTTCCGTGGACGCACCCGGCGCGCCGTCCGGATAATTCGAGCCTTCCACGTATCCGAGGGCGTTCTGGAGGACTCCGCTCATGGTCTGCCCCGTGGACAGTTGGCTCCGGGTGGGATAGTCGTGCGCCTGCAGCGACTCGCGATAGAACTTATAGATCTCGGACATGGGCGCGTTGGTCGTATATCGCGCCTTCAGCATCGCGTTTTTCGACTGATCCACCCCGGCTTCCGGCCGGAGCGCTGCGCCCGTGACGCTCCCCAGCCATGCCGGCCACACCAGCGGAGGAGCGGGCGCATCATGATGCTCTCTATGGATCCCCATGTCGGCCACTTTTTGCCGGTGCCGCTCCATGAACTTGTCCGGGATCATAGGAGCTCGGCCGGACGCGGCCGCGGTCGAGGGGATCCTGGTGGACTGCGGCCGGCTCGAAATTACCTTTACATCGCCGGGCGATGCCGCTGGATCCGGCTGCGTCTTCGCCGAGCAGTTCACTTTCACGAAGGCACCCTCGTCCCGGCGGCGAATCTGAATCAGCAGATCGCATTCCGGAGCCTCGGCTCGAATCGACGTCCCCATGCCGTCCGGGTTGGGATGAAAGGGCAACTTCGCGGCTTCAAAAAGCTTGCCGTAATGAGCCACGATTTGTTCCGGCGCCGCGGCAGTAGTATAACTGGACTCGATCAGCGAGTCGCTCGAATGAACGGCCGCCGTGGCGCCGGGGTAGCTCTGGAGCCATGCAGGAATCGAGAGAGCTCCCTGGGAGAAGCCAAGCGTCGACGAAAACAGCGCGAAAGCCGTCGAAACGAGCGTTTTCCCTATTGCCTGTGGGATCCTTATCATCACTCGGGGAGTCCAGAATACCGGAATCAGCCGAGATTTCCGGTCAGTCGACTTGCGGCTTTTTGTTGCTGTTTCACCTTATCCGCGTGATCAGAGACGTTTCGACCGGTTGCAGAATCGTCCCCAAGCCTTTGATTTCGTGGAATCTATCGTAGCCTCCCTGACGCTGGCGGATCCGCAGCGCTTGTTCAGGGCATAATGAAAGAGAAGCCAGGATTCCGGCCGAGGCCACCGGACGCTACTCTTTCGACACCAAATGGTCGTGTGGCGCCGAAAGGCACGGTTTACGGGATAAAGCGTGAGGTGCCGCACGACGGATCGCTCAGCTTCGAAGAAGCGAGTTTCATCCGGTTAAGGGATCTCCCTTCTCCTGCCCTCTGGTCGAAGAAAATGCGCCATCGGTAAATCGCAATATGCAAAAGCCAGTGATTCTGACCGTCGACGACGATCTAGATGTTCTTCGCGCCATTGAGCGCGATTTGAAGAGGCATTACGAGGAGCGGTACCGGGTGTTGCGAGCGGAATCAGGGAAAGGCGCGTTGGATCTTCTGCACCGCCTGCAGCAACGGAATGACGCCGTGGCTCTAATGGTAGTCGATCATCGCATGCCGCAAATGAACGGCGTGGAAATGCTAAAAGAAGCAATCAAGCTTTATCCCGGCGCCAAGCGTACGCTTCTCACCGCCTATGCCGATACCGATGCGGCCATCAAAGCGATCAACGAAGTCCAGCTCCATCATTATTTGCTGAAGCCGTGGGACCCGCCAGAGCAGCAGTTGTATCCCGTTCTGGATGATCTGCTCGAAGACTGGTACGCCGGTTTCCATCCGCCCTTCAGCGGGATACGTGTCCTGGGTACGCGATGGTCTTCAAAATCTTACGAGATTCGCAGTTTTCTAGCGGGCAATCAAGTCCCCTATCAATGGTTGGATGCCGACGCCGCCGATCGGGACAAGGAAGTCGATCGCCTGGTCAAGAGCGTTCCACCGGAGGATCTCAAGTTGCCGGTCGTCATGTTCCCCGATGGTAACTGCATGTCCGAACCCAGGACGCAGGAACTCGCGGAAAGACTCGGATTGAGAACACGTGCCGGACTGGAATTTTATGACTTAGCGATTGTAGGCGGCGGCCCGGCGGGACTTGCCGCGGCGGTCTATGGGGCTTCGGAGGGCCTTAAAACGATCATGGTGGAGCGTGAAGCGCCGGGAGGACAAGCGGCCCAGAGCTCGCGCATCGAGAACTATCTGGGGTTTCCGTCGGGCCTTACGGGCGGAGATCTCACGCGAAGAGCGGTCGCGCAAGCGCGGCGGTTCGGAGTGGAAATCATCTCCCCGCAGGAAGCAACTTCGCTACGGATCGAGGGTCCTTATCGTTACTTGAAACTGAACGACGGTACGGAGCTTTCATGCCACGCAATGCTCCTGGCAACTGGCGTCCAATGGCGTAAGCTCGACATTCCCGGCATGGATCGATTGCAGGGCTCGGGTGTCTACTACGGCGGTACGGCGACCGAAGCGATCTCGTGCCGCGACGAAGATGTGTACATTGTCGGCGGCGCGAACTCGGCAGGCCAGGCCGCGATGTTCTTTTCGAATTACGCCAAGCGGGTGGTTATGTTAGTGCGCGGCCGATCGCTCGGAGCGACCATGTCTAAATATCTGATCGAGCAGATTGAGACTACTCCAAACATCCACGTGGAATACAATAGCCGCGTAACGGAAGTGCATGGCGCCGATCGTTTGGAGTCCGTTTCTATTGTTTGCGATGAGACCGGCGATATGAGCCGGGTACCCGCGAATTCGATGTTCGTGTTCATCGGAGCGGAGCCGCGCACGACTTGGTTGGAGGGAATCATCGAGCGCAACGAACGCGGGTTCATCCTGACCGGTCCCGATCTGCTGCGCTCCGGGAAACGGCCGAAGGGCTGGCCTCTGGAGCGTGATCCGAGTTTACTCGAGACCAATATTCCGGGGATCTTCGCGGTGGGCGACGTTCGATACGGATCGGTGAAACGGGTGGCTTCCGGGGTTGGCGAAGGATCTGTCGCCATCCAGTTTGTGCATCAATATTTGAGCAACGTATCATGACATCAGCAAGCGGAGTGCTGCGGCAGATCGACATTTTTTCAGATCTTCGCGACGATCAGTTAGAGTGGTTCGCCTCTAGCGCGGAAGAAATCGTATTGGATCCTGGCGACGTACTGTTGCACGAGGGCGACGCTGCCGATGCCTTGTTTGTAATGCTTGAGGGCGAAGTCCGGGGGCGGCGCGAGACCGGCGGATCCGACGCACTTGGATTCATCGGACGCGCGGGCCAGGTGATTGGCATGCTGCCATTCTCACGCATGACGCAATTCCCCCTCACCGCGCGCGCCGCGACGCACGCCCGGCTCCTGCGCTTGAAGAAGGAGCGCTTTCCGGAAATGCTCCAGCAAATCCCGGAACTTCTTCCGCGGCTCATTGGGGTGCTGGCGGATCGGATTCGCGAGTATAGCCGGGCCGAACAGCAGCGCGACAAGCTGAGCGCTCTCGGTAAGCTGTCGGCTGGTTTGGCGCACGAGCTAAATAATCCCGCTTCCGCGGCCGGCCGCGCCGCCGAAGGACTTCGCGATTACATGCGCGAGCTTCGGCGGGTCAATAAGACTCTCGACGACGCGGCGCTTTCATTCGACGAGCGCGCTTTGGTCGTAACCATTGAAGAAAAACTCCTCGACCAGATGGCATCGGCTCCGCCGCTCGACGCACTCGAACAGAGCGATCGTGAGGAGGAATTGGCCGCGTGGCTGAAGGCGCACAAAATCCCCAATGAAGCACGACTGGCTTCCGGTCTGGTTGAGGCTGGTATTGATGGCGCCGCCATGGAACGCCTGGGAACAAAGTTTCGAGGCGAGATTCTGTCTCAGGTCTTCGAACGCATTGTGTCTTCGATTGGCGCTGAACGGCTCACGAGGGAAATTGAAGCGAGCACGGCGCGAATCTCTGAATTGGTGCGCGCGATCAAAGAATACACCTACATGGACCAGGCGCCCGAGCAGGAGGTTGATGTCCACAGTGGTATCGAAAGTACGCTTACGATGCTCAAATTCCGGCTCAAGCACGGAGTGGATGTGCGGCGCGAGTTCGATCCTAAGCTTCCACGCATTTTCGCGCATGGAAGCGAGTTAAACCAGGTCTGGACGAATCTGATCGATAATGCGATCGATGCGATGGGGGGCAAAGGTGAGTTACTGATTCGGACGTCGCGGGAGCTCGACTACGTACTTATCGAGGTCATTGACAACGGGCCTGGCATTCCGGATACGGTGAAGCCGCATATTTTTGAGCCGTTTTTTACCACCAAAGGCGTTGGAGATGGCACAGGCATGGGCTTGGATACCGCGTATCGAATTGTTCGCGCACATCACGGAGACATTACGGTCGACTCGATTCCAGGCCACACAAATTTCCAAGTTCGACTGCCGCTGGCCTAACCACGAACCTCGAAGTTGCCAAAATAATTCTTCGGCATGGACCCATCGCGCTGAAGTCGCCCAGACGGTCTCATCGTTCGCGCTTCGCGAAGCCCTGCAAACCTAACCTATGCTGAAATGAGTCCGCGCCCGGTGGCTTCGCCGAGTTTATACCTGTAACTGCTTTTTTCGGCTAGGAAGAACTACTTCCTTCCGTTCTTGCTCGCCGCTCGGATCGGCTGCCTTTTCTTCTCGGCTGCGCATGAAGGAGAGCTGGCCTCGGGAAGGCCGGCGAGGCCATTATTTCCGCGTCAGATGCGCGCGATACGAGCAGACGGTCGATGACCATCAGTTGCGCCCTGTGGTGCATCTCATGTTCCTTGTGCCGAGCAGCATCTCGTAGCGGCCGGCCGCCTGCGCCGGTAAAAGGTGGAATCGACGGGAAATCACGATTTCGGAACGCGGTTTCATCAGTTGCTGGGTGCACGATCTCGCGGCAACGCGGATCGAAACAACATTCGCGCTTTGCTCAGAGATACGCGGCTTGAACTTGCGCCATAATGACCTTGAATAGAGGAGTCCCGGATGTTCATTACAAAGAAGCACATTCCGCGCCGCACCATACTTCGTGGACTAGGCGTCAGCCTGGCGTTGCCTTTCCTGGATTCGATGGTTCCCGCGCAAACCCCTCTAAGAAGGACCGCGGCTGCGCCCCGGAGTCGTCTCGCGTGCATCGAAATGGTGCACGGGGCGGCGGGGAGCACGGAAGAAGGATTCAGCAAACACTACTGGAGTCCAGAAAAGGATGGTGCCGATTTCGAGTTTTCCTATTCGCTGGAACCGCTCGCGCCGTTTCGAGAATATGTCACCGTCATCAGCGGCACCGATGTTCGACAGGCGGAGGCTTTTGAGCCGTCCGAGGTCGGCGCGGATCATTTTCGATCCAGCGCAGTGTTTCTGACGGCCGCGCATCCCAAACAGACGTCGGGTTCGGAAATCTTCAACGGCACCTCGATCGATCAGTTGTATGCGCAGAGGTTTGGACAGGATACGCCGATCCCCTCGATTCAACTTGGCATAGAAAATGTTGATCCTTCGGCGCAGTGCGGTTTCAGCTATAGCTGCGCGTATTCCGAGACGATCAGTTGGGCCTCGCCGACCAAACCACTTCCGATGACGATCAATCCTCGGGTCGCCTTCGAGAATCTGTTTGGCGGCCGCTCCGGAGGTGGCGTTCTGGATGGAATCACGACCGAGGCTGCACGGTTAAAGGCGACTCTTGGCCCCACCGATCGGACGCGGTTCAACGAGTTTCTTCACGATGTTCGCGATGTTGAAGCTCGAATCGAGTTGATCGAAAAACGTAACGCTGGTGGAGAGCGGCGGGAACTGGCGGCCGCACCCATCGGCGTGCCCGATTCGTGGGAAGAACACGTCAAACTGATGTTTGACCTGCAGGCGCTGGCTTTCGCCTCGGAGATCACGCGTGTTTCGGCATTCAAAATGAGCCGCGATACGAGCAATCGCCTTTTCCCGGAAAGCGGCGTGAAAGAACCGTTCCACACGCTATCGCATCACCGCGAAACGCCTGAGCTGCTGGCAGAATTCGCCAAACTGAACCGCTACCACGTCAGCATGGTTCCGTATTTCCTCAGAAAATTAAAGAATATTCCGGACGGCGACGGCACACTTTTGGATCATTCGCTCATCCTCTATGGCAGCCCGATGGGAGATTCGAATACTCACAACCACCGGCGCGTGCCGCTGTTCCTGGCAGGAGGCGCAAGCGGTCGACTCAAGGGTAATCTTCACCACAACTGCAGGCCGGAAACGCCTCAGGCCAACGTCTTGTTGACTGTGATGCGGAAGCTCGGTGTTGAAATCGAAAAGATCGGCGATAGCACGGGCGAGATTCCGATCTAGCCATTAAGGAAACGCGCGCGCGGCGAGCAAATCGCGGCTTCGCTGGAGGAGTCGGTCGGCCGCGAGCGGTCTCGCAAATACCGCTTGCGCACCAGCGAGATCAGCGCCGCGCAAGTTTTCGGAAGTAGCGGCCTCGAGGATCACAATCAGTTTCAGCTGCTGGTGTTCGCCCTTTATGTTTCGAATCGCGGCAGCATTGCCGTTAAGGTCGCAAATCATCAGATCAGGTGGATGTTCCTTGGCCAAGGACGCGGCTTGTTGCCCGTCTTGTGCGATGGCGACTTCGTATCCGGAATCGCTGAGCATTTTGTTCAGTGCCTGACGTGTCACGGGATCGCGATCCACGACCAGGACGCGCTGAGCGGACGATCGGATCGCCATAGTGACGTCGTCAGGACTCTGGTAATCGCCGATCTTCAGAACGAGCGGCACTGCATTTCCGACTGGAGCGTTCGCCGGAATGCGAAAATTCACGACAAATGTTCCCGAGACATGCAGTGACGCTTCACCCGCATATAGAATTTCCACGGGGATGCCGCCCACCATCACCGCTACTGGCAATTGCGGTTTAGGATAGTCGGCGAGGCGCGAATAATCCGAATACAGTCCGTCGATCCCGCGCGGCGTGGTTTGTCCGGCGCCCGTCGCAAATATTTGAGCCACCGAACCTTGCGTCGCCGGATTCCGGGAGGAGTTGCAGCAGCCCGTTTCATTCAGCATCGCCGCCTGGCCCTTCCCGGATGAATCCAAAGTGTACAAGGCGGGCGCGGCGGGCGCGACCGGCAGGATCAGCGGGTCCGAACGTTGACCTTGATACTCGATCACGATGCTGGTGCTCTTCTGGTCCGAAAGTGCGTACGGAACAACAACACCGATTTGTCCCCTCGACGCGTAGACCACCGGAGCGGCGATGTCGTCGAAAAGAATGCGTGTGTCGCCCGTAGAACTCGCCATCTTTCCCGTGCCGTCCAGGTGCGATTCGGCGAGGTTGGACGGACCGGCATTGGCCGGATAGAGAATCACGACCTGACCTGGTATAACAGCACCCGACGCGTAGTTCGCGGCGCTGACAACATCGCGCGAAAGCAACTCGGGCTTGTCGAGCTCTTGTCGCGAGGCAGCCGCACTCCCTGGTGGGGATTGCGATTGGCCGAACCCAACGGCGATCGCGATTCCCATTAGAACGATAAAATCTTGCCTCATGATGAAATGTCGAGCCCTGCAAGTTTAGTTTTTCATGATCGCGTCGGGAAGGCAAACTAATCCAAGCCCGGCACAACGACTCGCGGCGCTCGATATGCATCATTATTGGTAGCGGTTCAGCGTTTGTTGCGAATCACAAAAGCAGTGTGCTGAAGTAGGCTATCCAGGAAGGGGAACCCGCTCTGCAGCAGGTTGTCCCTGGTCATATAGTCAGCGTCAAAGTCCGGGCGGACGCCTACATTCTCGATCAATTGGGTGTACGGATAGTCGGGTGTACTTATGTAGTTGTCGCGAACCTGCAATGCCAAGGTCATACCGGCGACCCCCTCGGAATACGGTCCGGCATCGAACGACGTGTTATTGCCGCCAGCGCCATTGGTCCTCTTTCCATACAGCAGGCCACGCCGCGCGTCTTGAATCATGCTGGGCACGGAATCGGCGGTGGAGGTCGAGAATTCGTCAATCACCATGACCAGCGGCTTGGAATACGCGATCACGTTCCCGGATGGATCTGTCGCGGGAGTTCGGGTGAGGCTGGCCGAACACAGTGGCAAGGGATCGGTGACTAACCGGCCCTGCCGATTTGCCGCGAGCATCTGGTTGTAGTCCTGCTCGTATTGCTGAATCACATCCGGAGGAGCATTGCTCGCTTTGGCCAGGATCATGGAATTGTAGAAACCGAGCACGCGGCTCCAGAAGGGCCGCAACGCGAAACCGGTGGCCTGGAAGGGGTAAGGAACCAGCCTCCGCACCAGTTCCTGGCCATCGCAGAGATTGCCTCCGGTATTGCGCATCTCATCGAGGATCAAGCCGTCGGTGTTGGCATTCATGAACGCGATTTCTCGATCAAGCTGCTGCAGCCAAGTAGTTAACGAGGGTGGGGCATAGTTCGGAACGCGGATATAACCGATGGTCAGCTCTTGGTACTGAAACGTGCCGGAGTAGATGAGGTCGGCTGCTGCGCCGCCGAGCCTCCGGGTGAATCGGAGCGACGGAAGGGACAACGCGTTCACGAAGATCGGGTTGCGAGCCCCATACCCCAGGACTCCCAGATCTTCAGCCTGCAACACGCCGGAGAATCGCGCTTGCTCCAATTCGGTCATGTAGTCCGACTCGCCGGACGGCATGGAAACCGAGTGTTCGGTGGCGGCCGCCTTGGGTGAAGGCACGGGGCCGACGCGAAGCGGCGTGCCGGTTTTGACCCACGGAATAGTATAGGTTTCGAAACCGCCGTTCTGCCTCCGGACGATCACGATGGCGGTGTCGCCGAGATCGCTCGCATGGGGCATGCGCGATTGCGGTCGAGTGGTGATTCGCTGTGCGGCCATACGAAGCGTCGAAACTGGATTCGCTTGCTTGGCATACTTGGCGAAATCCTGGAGCAGCTGTCCCGCGGCAACCCCATCGACGGAAACCAACTCGTCGCCGATCGTGAATGGATAAGTGGAGGACGGCAGCAGCGAGCGGTTTAACGTATCGATCAGTAACACGCCGTCATAAATATCGACGCCAAACCCAAGGGTTGCGACGAAATCGGACGGCAGCGAAAACGCGTCGTGCGTGTCGTTCAGGCTGGCCACGTACTCTACACACAGCTCATAAAAATCGAGATCAGTGGTGGTCTTGGCGACGCGGTCCGACCACGGCGCGAGGTTCAGCGCATCGAATCCGAACAGCTGTTTCTTCCAGTCCAGGGGAGCGTAGTAGGTTGAATACAGGCTCGCGAGATACCTGAAATCGAAGTCCTTCTGGGCAGGTGTGAGGCCCTGCGCAAAGGCGCTGCTGGAAGCAAGGATGAAAGCGGAGACAGCGATGAGTTTCCTCATGGTCATTGCCCCCCTCGGCTCTTGAGAACCTGGTTGACGATGGCCGTGACGAAGGCATCGACAAACGGTTTTCCGGATTGGAGTAGATTGTCGGAGGTCATGTAGTCGGCCGGCAACTCGGGACGAACTCCGATGTTTTCAACGTAGGGCGCTGGCGGATAATCGCCGGTGACGACATCATGGCCGCGGTTCATCAGCGACTCGGTTACGCTGGAGGTGCCCAGGGAGTAGCTGCCGGCCTCCCAGAATTCCACGTTGCCGCCCGCCCCCATGGTTCGCCAGCCCATCAGCGCGCCGCGAGCGTTGTCTTGAATTCCGGCCGCGAAGACCTCGGCCGCGGAAGCAGACATCTCATCCACCAGCACGACGAGCGGTTTGGTGTAGGCGATTGACTTGCCTTGGGAATCCGTTGCCGTCGACCGGTCTAACTGCACATCATCCAGCGGGATCGGTCCGGTGCGGCCGCGGGAACTCGCGTTCGCATCGACGATGGCACTCTTGATCAGCTCCAGAAGATCGATGATGTTTTGCGGCGCCTGGGCGGCCTTGGCCTGCTCAACTGCGCTGGAGATGGAAACCACCCACTCCGAGGTCGCCCTTACTTCGAACCCCATCGCCCGCCACTGCGTGGGTATGACCAGGCTGAGAAGCTGGTTCGCATAGGATAGCGAGCCGCCCGGATTGCGCATATCGTCGATCACCAGCCCATCGGTATTGGCCTGAAAGTAGGCCATCTCCTTTTGGAAGGCCGTGAGGGCGCCGGTCGTACTAATGGGCGAGAAGCTGGGTATGCGGATGAATCCGATATTGAATCCGCTCGCCCCGAACACGCCCGAAAAAAACGGATCCTGGGCGGATCCCAGCCGCGGTACGAAATTGGGGGGCAAGGATTGCGAAAATACCGGCGTCAAAGAACCGAACCCGACCACTCCCCGGTCCGGGATGCGGCAGTTCTGTAACCGGTTCAGAGGCGCGAGATATGCGGGGATTTCGTCCGGCGATGAATCGTCGCCGGCCCCTTGCGCCGGGCTCGCCCCCGGCGTCATGTAGGTGCCGACGGTGGTCAGGGGCATCCCCGACTTGGCCCACGGAATCCGGTAGGTCTCGAGTTGCGAGTCCGGGCGCCGGAACACGACCGTAGAGATCTCCGGTACAGTAGCCGCGTGTGGCATAAGGATCTGGGAGCGTGCGGTTAGTAATGTGGCCGCAAGTCGCGATGTGCTTCGGGGATTTGCGGCAATGTCATACCGCAACAACGTCTGGAGCAAGGTCTTGGCGTCCTGACCGTCGATCGAGATCAGTTCGTAGCCGGTGACGAAGGGGAACTCCGCAGCGGGCAACCGCGTGCGATTGATGGAATCCACGAGCAGTTTGCCGTCATAAATGTCAACCGAAAAGTTCAATGTCGCCGTGAAATTGGCCGGCAGCGTATACACATCATGGGCGTCATTGAGCTGGGAAACATATTCCGAGAGTACTTCGTAGAAGTCAAGATCATCCTTGGTGGCGCGTATCTTATCGAGCCACGGCGCTGCGTTCAACAGATCGAAACCGAAGGTGTCGCGCTTCCATTCATAGGGTCCGTAGCGTTTTGCGTACAGCCCAGAGACTTGCTGGAAGTCGGCGATTTTCTGATCCAGCGTTAGCTGGCCGAATGCGAGATCCGTGGTCAGGGCGAGAAGTGTGAACGTGTATCTCAACTTCATACCTATCCTTTCCTCCAACCGCCCGGTTTGGGCATGGGATGAGGAAAATTTTAACAGAAAGGCCTTGAGCTAATACCAGAATTGCTGATTCCGTATCCACATACATCTCGACGATCGAGCAGGTGGGCAGATTGTCACCGTTCAGACTCGGCGGATTGGTGTAGGCCGGCGATGTTCGCGTGGCCGGCATACCGGATGCCGCGGAAATCAACGCCCTCCCCGCCGTGCACGATCCCATTGCGGACTATGAACCCGGGCTCAACAAGACCAATATCGTCACGGCGTCAGGGCAGCCTGGCCGGGGGCGGTATCGGTCACTATGGCTAAACGATGCATCTGGCGGAATCGAGAGTACTGCACGCGGGTCCGGAGAGGCGCATTCGATGGGAGGCTATATCCGCTACACCAAAGACAACATCTTTATTTCGGAGACGCGAAGCCTGGGTGAACGGTGCTGGATTCCGGCAATCGATGCAGCGCGATCGAACCAACGACGATCTTTAAGAGATCGATTCGCATTCCTGCTTAAGTTCCGTCGCGGAACGTTTTACGCGGTTCCTCCCCATATCAAGCGAACCGATCGATGGCGACGTGGAAGCCGAACGCGCTGGCCCATTGTCTTTGCGAACGATCCTGTGGCGGGCGATTTCTCGCGAGCATCGGACTTCCAGTGTTATGATTGGAACCAAAATTGACGACCGTTTCCCGACTAGGTTCGCGTCGAAACAGAAGGAGATCTATGACACGTCAGTTCCGTCCTTTCGCGCTTGGACTGCTCGCGTTGTTTGCCGCCGCATGGCTCGCGCCGGCCTCATTCGCTCAGGGAAGCCACTCCGCGGCTTCCGCCGCCGCCAAACTCAAGGAGACACGCGTTCGCGATCTTGCGCCGGCTACGGCCGAATCGGTCGGCATGTCCACGGAACGGTTGAGCCGCCTGAACGCCGCCATGAAGCGTCTGGTCGATGACAAGCAGGTGGCCGGCCTGGTAACGCTCGTCGAGCGCCACGGCAAGGTCGTAAACTTCAACGCTGTCGGCCAGCTCGACGTGCGCAAGACGGACCTGATCCAAAAGGACTCGATCTTCCGGATCTACTCGATGACCAAGCCGATCACCGGCATGGCGATGATGATGTTGTACGAAGAGGGAAAGTGGCAGCTAAACGACCCCGTGTCGCGGTACATTCCGGAATTTGCCCGATTGAAAGTCTACACGGGCAAGAACGACGACGGCAGCCCGAAACTGGAAGACGCGCGACGCTCGATGACGATGCGCGAGTTGATGACACATACGGCCGGACTCGGGTATGTCCTTAACCCGGGGAATCCCGTCGACAAGATGATCATCGATGGAAACGTGCTGAACGCAGGGGCGCCGCTGCAAACGATGATCGATGGCTTGGCGAAAATCCCGCTGCTCGCGCAGCCGGGCACGCGCTGGTCCTACAGCATAGCAGTCGACGTCCAGGGGTACCTCGTCGAGAAATTCTCCGGCCAACCGTTCGGGGAATTCGCGCGCAAACGAATCTTTGAACCGCTGGGGATGAAGGACACAGCGTTCTACGTGCCGAAGGAGAAGCTCGCGCGCTTCGCGCAGGTCCACACCGGCTCGGGAGCGAATCTCGCAGTTGACACCAACCGGCCGGAACCGGCCGTGGTTCCGCTCGGGCCGTCTGCCGGTGGTGGACTGTTTTCCACGGCCATGGATTACGCGCGGTTTTGCGAGATGCTTTTGCAAGGCGGGCAGCTCAACGGCGTCCGCTTGCTGGCGCCGCGCACGGTAGAAATGATGCGCACCAACCATGTCAATCCCGATCCGCTCAAGACCATGCCGCCGGGCACAGGCTGGGGCATGGACTTTCAGGTCGTGACGGATGCCGCGGCTGCCGGTGACTCGGTCTCGGACGGCACGTTCACCTGGTTCGGCATCGCGGGCACGTGGTTCTGGATTGATCCGGTCAGAGACCTCACGTTTGTAGGGATGGTGCAGCACCAGAATCTCGGTACGACGCGGCCGATCCATGCGTTGTCAAGAAGCCTGGTGTACCAGGCGATCGTTGACTAGCGGTCCCTACAAGAGGCAAGTGACGATTGCCCGTCCCTGCGCCGCCGCGCTCAAGTAGAAATCGCGAAGGCGCTGAAAGGCATCCATCAGCCATTCTTTATCCCGCTCTCCGGCGCTCCAACCGGGGTAGATCTGGAGTTGCGACATCTTCGCGGGATCGAAACGCGCGGCAGCTTCAGATTCCACTTCGGGGCGACGTAGCTCGTCGCTTAGCCCGCGCACTTGAGCGGCGTGGAAGTAGCGCGCCGGACCGTAGCCGGAGAAGCCCTCCGGATCGTCGCCCAATTCAAAGCCGCCCAGGACTGCCTGACTCCGCAATTCCGGACCCGGTTCAGCGGCACCTGCTAGAAGGTAGTGCACCCCGTGCCAAGCCTTTTCAAGCGAAAGCACTTCGCGCTTCCCACCCGCTGGTTCCTCGCGCCGCGCTAGGTGCTTCTTCATCAGCTTCAGGATGTCCTCCCCGCCGTGGCCGGATGCCAGCGCGGCAGTGCGGCCCAGGCTCGCTTCGAGCTGCTGCCGGAGCGGATCTGGCAAGCGAGAAAGCTTATCCGTCATCGTCTGGGGTCCCATGGCCCGCAGGCGTTCCTGCATCGCGGCGGCCATGTTCAGCAGGCCGGCCGTCGGTAGCGTCTGGTTCGCAAACAGCGCCTCTACGGAGTCCGGATCGGCCTCAAGCCGGACGATTTCAGCATCCTCGATCTGCACAAACATCGCGTTCATTGACATGGAAATATATCTCTAACCTTGATCGGCAAGTCCACCCAGGTGTATTAGAGGTAGGAACCAGGCTTCTATCCCCAGCCATAATTGATGTTTCAAGACTCGCCAAAAGGATGACAAACGTCGGCGCCCCTGTAAGTGTTGGAGGTTTTACCGCCCGGTCTTTGGGCGTGGAGTCTGTCTCGAACATTCGTCTAGCAAGGCCTGGTCCTCCTCCAGAGTCTTGCGATTTGCATCATGCCTTCCAGTGGTGATCAGCGGCCGGATGTGACCAATGCTTTTTTCCGCGGCTTGGCTTGCGGAATCGCAATCGCCGAAATGGCGGTGCACGGTCGACAGCACCAGATAGCTCTCCCCAACGGATGCGTGCAAATTCCCGTCTCGATGGGCCTCTGCGCGTCTGATCATCCGGTTCGCGTGCTCCAGGGCGCCTGCCCGGTCGCCGGTCAACATGAGCACGCGCGCGATGCCGCCCTCTGAGTGCAACGCTCCCCTGAAAGGCGTGAGATTATCGGGATCCTTCGCCAGCATCCTTTCGTTCAGGCTCAAGGCTCGATTGTATTGGGCCAGCGCAGCGGAATAATTTCCCATCGCAAGCAAGCGGTGTCCCATGTATTCGGAGGCGTCCGCGATGGCGTGGTTGTAGCGTTCGATTCCGGGCTCCGCCGCGCCGAGGGACTCGAACAGAGCCGCGGCTTTTCGCAGCGTGGCCAGGGATTCGGCGAGCCCCTCCCGAGGCGTTTCCACAGCCGCGGCGCTGAAGAGATAGGACGCATACTCGAATTTCGCGGAATTGTTCTGAGGATCCGCGAAGTCCGCCTCCTCCAGGGGTTGCGCTTTTTTGTAGTACAGTCGCGCGATTTCCGGATGTCCCAGGTTCAGCCGATCCTGGCCGCCTTGAAGCGCGGCGAAATGCTCATAGGCGAGCTTCAGAAAGCGCCGGAACAGAAGATCATTCGGATGATCGCGCACCAGCCGTTCGCGAATGCGCATGCTTTCCTCGTAGTGTCCCAGCGTTGCCTCCGGGTTCCCCATTCGAGTGTGCGCAAATCCCACTTGTGTGTGTGCGCCGGAGAGAAGCAATTGCACCGCGCTGTCGTCGGGAAATTGCCGTGCCGCCGCGACCGCGTCTTTGAGCGATCGTTCGGCGAGCTGCAATAATTGCGGCAGGTCGACCGTAGCGCGGGAGAGCGAGAGGTATAGAGTTGCCCTTATCCGTAAGGAATTCCCGTTTCCCGCCTCGGCGGACCCATCCACAGCTCGGATCGCATTCTGCAGGATATCCGTGGCACTATGCCGATCGCTCATCTCTGTGAAGATTTTCCCGATCTTGTTCTGGAGATCTGCCCACACGGCGAGGCGCTCTGAAGTATCTGGAGCACCGGCCTCAAGCGGAGCTGGCCCGAGGAGTGCGCTGGCGGTCCGGAAACTCTTCAAGGCGCCGGCCGTGTCGCCTATGTTGGGAGAATCCGGGTCGCCCTGCAAGTCGCCGAGCCTCAAGTACGCCTTCGCGAGAGCGAACTTCAAGCGCTCGTCATCGCTTGCTTCTTTCGATACTTTCTCCAGAAAATCGAGCATCGCGCTCAACAGCTCTTTGCGGGCGGGCATGGCTCCGGGAAGCCGCTCCATCAATGTGTAGACGTCGGAGAGAGTGAGATTAGAAAGACTCACAATCTGCGTCAGACGTCCCTCGGCGCGCTGCCGCTCGTTGATGGCCACGTCACGGGCGGCCTTCGCTTCGCGGGCCTGCGAGAAGGCGATTACGATTCCAGCCAGCAGGCTCGCCAGAATCGAGGCCGCCGCCAACAGCGCGTAGCGGTGCCGTCGCGCGAAACTCCGCGACCGGTACCACAGCGAATCCTTGCGCGCCAGGACCGGACGCGCTTCCAGATAGTTTCGAATATCCGCGGTCAGCTGATCCACGGAATGGTAGCGGCGCTCCGGCTCCTCCCGCATCGCCATCGCGACAATATTGGCCAGGTCGGCGTCCATCCCCGCCACGGCTGCGCGTTCGATTTTCAGCGGGGAGCGCGCTTGGATAGAGTGCGCGCGCGATCCGGTCAGCAATTCGAAAAGAATCGCGCCCAGCGAATACACGTCGGTGGCGATGTTTACGGGAAGGCCGCGCAACTGCTCGGGACTGGCATACTCGGGTGTGATCAGGCGTGTGGTCCGGGTCGCGGTCGCGCTGCCGTCCGCAGTCGGATCGAGGAGCTTAGCGACTCCGAAGTCCAGCAACCGGGGCGTCCCGTCGGCGGTGACGAGAATATTGCCGGGCTTGAGGTCCCGGTGGACCACCAGGTTCCGGTGCGCGTAGGCAACCGCCTCGCAGATCAGCAGGAACAGCCGGCACCGCGCCTTCGTGTCGAGCGCGTTTTCGCGGCAGAACTGGTCCACCGGACGCCCTTCAACGTAATCCATAACGAAAAACGGACGACCGTCGGAGGAGGTACCGCCGTCGATGAGGCGCGCGATGTAAGGGTGATCGAGATTGGCCAGGATCTGGCGCTCATGCCGGAAGCGGTCCAGCACGTCGGCCGTATCCATGCCGTGGCGGATGAGTTTGATGGCGACCTGTTTCTGGTACTGATCGTCGTCGCGTAAGGCAAGATACACCGCGCCCATCCCGCCGCGGCCGATCTGACGAATGACGCGATACGAACCCAGCCGCGATCCCAAGGTAGTGGTGACCCCGAGCAGCGACTGCGCCTCTTTTTCCACCGCACTCAGGACCAGTTCGCCAGTCTCGGCGTCCGCCGTAAGCAGCGATTCAACCTCGCTGCGCAACGCAGAGCCAGCGCCGCATTGCGCATCCAGAAAACGAGCTCGATCCTCGCTGTTGAGGTCTGCGGCGGCAAGGAAGAGTTCTTGAATACGCTCCCAGTTTTCGATTGCCATGATGCCTCTCGCAAGGCCAAGACGCAGTCAGAGTAGCACGCTGCGGGTTCTAGCGGCGACGGATCCGCCGCGCGCGGCCCACCGCAAACAGCGCCAGCGGGCCGGCTCCCATTAGTCCCTTACTTCAACGACGTGCTCAACACCGGCGACCCATCGGTCCCGTTGCCGGCGAAGGCGTTGTTGCGGAACGAAATCACCGTGCCAGGGCCCATCAGGATGCCCGTCTGGTTGCCGGCGATGAGCGAATTGGAGAGCCGCGCTGTACCGTAACCCTCCAGGAGGCCGACGGTGTTATTCACGAGCTCGGTGTGCTCGATGACGGAAACCGGATTGGTCACAGGTCCCGTCAACAAGATCCCCGGTCCGTTGGTGTAGCCAACCGCGGAGTCGCGGATAGTGGCGGACCCTTCGACGACCTGAATACCTACGTTGTTGGCCCGAACGGTCACGTCAGTGAGGACGACGGAGTACGCACCGACGGGGTTAGAGGACACTGGCGTCAAGAAAATACCCGTGTTCGCCCCGAGAATGGAAACGTGCTTGAGGTCGATAGACACACCCGGAGTGCAGACCAGGGCGATGCCGCTCCCATTGATCGAGTGGATTGTGACGTGCTCCAGGGTCACGTGGGCTGTGTTAAGGACGCCGCCAACTCCCCCGTCGTTGAACGTCAGGTGACGGATAGTCACGAAGCCCCCACCGCCGGGCTCTAGTTGAAAGCCTCCGGTGAAAAATGCACCGTGTTCACCGCCGTCTATAATGACCGGACTGCCGACGAAGAGGTTGCTTCCCGCCGAATAGTCCGCCGAGTCCAGCGCTAGAATCGTGCCTCCGCTGATCGGAAGCGCTGTCAAGGCTGCGGCAAACGTCCGGCAGGGCGCGGTCTTGCTGCACGTGGTTCCAGTGCCGGTGGATGCGACATAGCTAGTTTGCGCCGAGGCTGCCGATGCGGCGGTCAACAGCGCGAAAACGAAAAACATATTTTTTTTCATAGTTCTCCTCGTGCTTTCTGAAATGAAGATGCGTGATTTTGACTAAGGTTCGGTTCGGTCTTTGTCGGTGGCTCTGCCGCGCGCGGCCTTTCCGCACGCGAGCAGGACAAGTCCAACCGTCAGCATCTGGAGCTCGGTTGGTTCCGGGACGTTGCCCACTCCGCTTCCCACGAGCTGGAAGGCCATTGCCTCGAATCCCGGGAAGGTTTCGTGCGTATTGGGTAAGCCCAGCGCGCTGTTGTACAACGCCGCTAGATTCGGGACGCCGTCCACGTTCGACCACCAGATGGTGAGGCCGCCATTGTCACTGGTCAAGCTCGACCCGGCGTGCAGTTCCAGCCAGTACGTGCCTGGGGGGAGCGCGAGGCTGGGAACGGCGAAACTTGCAAAGTCGGCGTTGTTGAGCGCGTCAAACGAGGTGGCAGCGGTCGTAGTGCCGGAATACAGCGCGGATCCGAGCGACCCGCCCGAGTTGGAATAGATCGACCAAGCCACTGTCGAAAGATCCGAGGCAGTGCCGAGGACATCCGTCTGGTACCAGAAGTTGATCGTGTCGAGAACCGCGCTGCCAAATAGAGTGAAATTATCGGCAACCCGGCTATCCGTCATATTGATCGAGTTGGCGTTGGGCGGATTCTGATTGAAGAGCATGCTGGCGTCGGCCGGTAGGGCTGTCAGGGCGGCTGCCGCGGCGAATAAAGTTAGAGAGAAGATATTTTTCATGGCTGGTGCTCCTACTTGACTGACGCGGTCAGCGTCCTGGCTCCAGCTTCCGCGCTGAACACCACTCGTCGTTTCGCCGTTACTCGACGTGGTCCAAAGGTCACTGCGCAACCGATCCACACCACCCGTGCGAACTGATACAAGACTTCCCAGGGCGACGGTATATATGCCGTGGACCCGGGGGTCTTCGAGCCCTGGCCATCCTGCACCGGGACATTTCGACCCTCACGTTCTGGCGAGAAAGTCATGAGGGCCGATCCGAAACGATCCTTAACTTCAGCGTTGGTGCGGTCGGGCGTGCTCAGTTTGAAGAGCATGGTGGCGCCGGCGCACAGCGGTACAGACGAGAATTCGCGCATTTGAAAGTTTCCTCCGATAAGACTGCGAAAATTGCGGCGATCCACGTCGTACCGTTGGCATCGATCACCAGCACTGGCTTGGTTGCCTTAAATCGCCAACCAGACGGTGCTCTGTGACCAGCTCTGTACCCAGCTTGGATCGCGCTTATCGCCCGCAGGTATGCTGGGCGAGATTACTGTCTTCCCAAGGTCCAGGCATGGCGTGGAAGGTGTAATGCCTCTATTCACGCCATGCCGGCCTTAAATCCTCCGATTTACTGCCTCACCCTGACAGGCGGAAAACGGATGATGATTTTGTGGGGTTCGAAGAATTTTTATTTGGTCAGGCCGGGGCCGCGTCGCGCGCCAGCTCGCGATGCAGCCACGCTTGGGCAACCCGCAACTCGCGCCGGACGGTATTCAAGGGCAAATCGAGAACCGCAGCCGACTCCTCCAGGGTGAGGCCCCCAAAGAAACGCAGCTCGATCAGGCGCGCCTTGCGGGGATCGTGGCGATCCAGGTCTTTAAGGGCGTCGTCAATGCGGACCATGACGGAAGGCCGCTCCATGGCGCTATCGTAAGCCTCATCCAGGGAAAGCTTGGGCTGTGCCCCGCCGCGTTTCGCCGCGAATTTTGTGCGGGCGTGGTCGATCAGGATCTGGCGCATAACCTGGGAAGCGACTCCCAGGAAATGTGAGCGGCTGCGGTAATCCGGCTGGTCCTGCCGGATAAGCCGTGTATACAGCTCGTTGACCAGCGCAGTGGGTTGTAAGGTGTGGCCGGACCGTTCGCCGCGGAGATAACCGTCGGCGATTTTGCGGAGCTCCACATAGACCAATGGAATCAGGCGATCCAAGGCCTCCTTTTTACCCTCCGTGAAATCCTGGAGCAGGGACACGATCTGCAGGTCTTCCGACATCGGGGCTCGAACTCATTCTAATCATTTGCGGCAGCGAATCGGGCGCTATCGACCCGGCGCATTCGTCAGAGCCATCACAGCGTATGCGGTGGCGGAGTCGCTCATGAAGAGTCCGGTATCGGACAACACTGCCCGGTTGTTATTGAGCGAAACCGCTGGCCACCGGCCGTCCGACTCAATCTGGTTCCTGCTCAACCACTCGAGCGCCCGCTTCAGTGGCGTCTGCGTCTGAGGCGCGGCGACCTGTTCGAGCGCAAACGCAATCAGGCCCGTTGCGTAACCATCGCTCGAAGTATCGAGCGGTGTGTGGTCATGCCGTTTCCAGGCGCCGATGAGTTGCGACATACCGAAGCCGCCGTCGTCGCGCTGATGGGCCAGAGTCTCCTCGACAATCTGGTTCTGCTGGTCGCGCGTTAGAAGGCCGTTCAGCTTCGTGGACGCCCACAGCAGCACTACGCGATCGAGCGGCGTCTGCGCATCCATGTTCTTGACCAGCCACTCACGCAGAAGTTTTGTGCCCTCCTGAATGTTCGGCTCCGACTGATAATTTCCCGGCGCGGATCCGATGGCCAGCGCCGCCAAAGAGTTGCCGTAGAACTGCGAATCTCCTTCGAATGGGGCGTTATGAAACTGAAGCCAGGCCCATGCTCCCTTCATGTCGGCAGCTTTGATCTGAAGAGCCCACATATTTTCCAGCGCCAGTTTGGCGTCCTCACTGAGGTGGCCGGTGGGTGCATCGCGCCACACCAGAATCAGGGAATTAAGGACAGACTCCGTCCCTCGCGATTCCGACGACTTCGGGAGTCCACGCTCCTGGTCACTGTAAAACGGTGCGACGTCGTGCCACATGCGAACCCGCTTAGTGACGCTCTCGAATACCTTCCGCTCATTGGGGGAGGCGGTCGATTCGCCCAAAGCCCCCCGCAGTGCGGCTCTGCCGAGGGAAAACGGCGCCGCAGTATGGCAGGAGACGCAAAACGTCTCGTGATCCTGAGCCGACTTCGGCCATGAAATCCACCACGTGGACCTCTGGTCCAGGTAGGCCGCGGCTTTTGCAGGATTCCAAGCGGGGGACGAGGACGTCTGGCCGAATGCCGGCGTGCCGGAGAATCCAGCTAGTAAAAGGACCCCGGCGATGGTTGCGAGCATGAATCGATCCATAGATTGTCCTTTGCGCCTCTGGCGGCTTGAGTCGCGATCCGGTTTGGTGCTTCCGGTCGGGAAGACACCGGGCGTAAGTCACCGGACAATACTTTTATAACATCCATTGGACGTCTGTTCCTTGACCGACTCGCTCAGAGGATCGAACGGCGCGGCGGCGAAGCCCGCGTGAACGGCCACGGTCGCGCCCTGTAGTTCTTCCCGCTTATTTTCCCGATACTCTGAATCAGGAGTATCGGTGAAGACTTCGTGGATCGCGAAAGTGCGCACGCTGTTCGTGGTGCCGGTGGAACGTCAGCAGGGCGTTCGCCCGACGCACCAGCGCCTCCCGGTCCCCTTCACCTTTAAGCCGGAATTGAGCTTCGGCGCGGCGATGATCGGCGCGCTGGGCGCGTTCTTGCGTATCTTCCTGGGTTCAATACTGTTCGGCGTGTACGGTTGGAACGCCCTGGTGACGTGGAACGCGATCCGGTCGCCGTTTTTGCGGATGGCCGCGATTCCGCCGATGATTCTGGTCTTTCTCCTTGTGTTCGCAGTGTTGATGGCCGCCATCTCTGCTCTGGTCCGCAAGCTCCTACCCCGAAATTGACGCGAAGAATCCGCTGTGCGTAATCATTTTGAAGTATCCGTCGCGTAGACTCGTGATTCCGTCCGCGGAGGGTACATGGAGCTATTCGGGCAACCCGTCTCGACAGGCAGTGGAATTTTTCTCCTGCTGGCGCTGGCGATGGCGCTGAGCTTCGAGTTCGTCAATGGATTCCACGACACGGCGAACGCGGTAGCCACCGTCATTTACACCCATACTCTGAAGCCGACCGTGGCAGTGGTCTGGTCGGGATGCTGGAACCTGATCGGCGTGCTGGTCTCAACCGGCGCGATCGCGTTCGGCGTGCTGGCGCTGTTGCCGGTGGAACTGGTGCTGAACGTCGGCTCCGGCGCCGGTTTCGCGATGGTGTTCGCGCTGCTGCTTTCGGCGATCATCTGGAATCTGGGCACCTGGTACCTGGGCCTGCCCGCGTCGAGTTCGCACACGCTAATCGGGGCGATCATGGGCGTCGGTCTGGCGAATGCGTGGCTCAACGCGCGCACCTTCGGCGAGGGGATCAACTGGGCCAAGGCTTCCGAGGTCGGGATGTCTCTGTTGATCTCGCCGCTGGTGGGCTTCGTATGCGCCGGCGGACTCCTGTTGTTGTGCAAGCTCTTCATCAAGAGAAAAGACCTGTACATGGCGCCCGAGAAGGATAAAGCTCCGCCGCTTTGGATTCGCGGCCTTCTGATCCTGACTTGCACCGGCGTCAGTTACGGGCACGGATCGAATGACGGGCAGAAGGGCATGGGCCTGATCATGCTGATCCTGGTCGGCATCCTGCCGCTGAGCTTCGCCGTCGATCTCTCCACCAGTCCGGAGCAGATCAAGGATCTGGCCGCAACCACGGAAGGCATTTCGTTTCAGATGGACCGACATTCGCCCGGCGTCGCGATGGGCGGCTACGACATAGCCAAGGAAGAGCTGTCGGCGTATCTGAAAACCACCGGCAAGATAACCGAGCGCACGTTCGCCGCGGTGGGCACCAAGTGCCGCGAGATTTCCGAAATCCTGAGCGGCAAGACCTCACTTACCGAACTCACTCCCGACCAGCGCCGCATCTTGCGCAGCGATTTGTACCTGACCTCGGAATCGCTGGGTAAATTGGTCAAGCAGCACAAACTGGAGGACGCGCAGGAGCAAAATGCCGTGAAGACACTCAAGGCCCACATGGACAAGCTGACCAAGTTCATCCCGCTGTGGGTGAAGGTCGCGGTCGCGCTGGCGCTGGGGCTGGGAACAATGATCGGGTGGAAGCGCATCGTCGTGACGGTCGGCGAAAAGATCGGCAAGGACCACTTGACCTATGCGCAGGGCGCGTCAGCCGAACTGGTGGCGATGGGGACGATCCTGGCCGCCGATCATCTGGGTCTTCCGGTCAGCACCACGCACGTGTTGTCTTCGGGCGTCGCGGGCACGATGGCCGCCAACCGAAGCGGACTGCAGATGGACACGCTGCGGAATCTGCTGCTCGCCTGGGTGCTGACCCTGCCGGTGTGCGTGCTGTTGGGAGCCGGAATCTTCGCGTTCGCGTTGAACGTACTGCTGCGGTTCGAGACCCATTAATGGACGCGTCGAAGGTAGCCTTGGAACGAGGCTTTCGCGAATCGAATTGCGGGAGCGTTACCGATAAGCGTTCCGGGAGCCCGGTCGCGACGGTGACGTTGGCGCCGTCGCGACCTTGCTGGCGGATCGATACTTCCCCTTCCAATAACTAGTGTTGTCCGTGATCGTTGGCGTGATGCTTGCTGGCTTCCGCCGCGTGATGTTCGGCATGGCTCTGATGACCATGTGCGATGTGCGCGTGGTGCCCGGCCTTTTCGTGGTTGTCTGTGGCGTGGTGTTCCGCCGCGGCGCGATGATGCTTCGCCGCGTGCTCGTGATGTTCGGCAGCCTTCAGGTGATGGTCGGCGATTTCTTTCGACATGGAATCCCTTTCGTGGAGTTGTGATTTTCCTGCGGGTAGAGCATACCAAGCGCTCATAACGCGCCCATCACACGTCCGTGAACATAATGTTTACGAACCGCGCGCGCACCCCCGGATCGCCTCGGCATACGCGCTTAACCCCGGCACAGCAAGATCCGGCAACTTGGCCGCATCGTCCCAGCGCCGCACCGCCACCGCATCCTTGTAATACGGATTCTGCTCGAAAGCGCGCTGCTGATCCGTCGTGAACGGGCCGCCTTGCAGCTTCAGGCTCTGTTTCGACGCAGGTGAAAGGCCGGCGAGATAAGCCGGCTCGACCGAGCACAGATATCTCTTCGCATCGACATGCAGACGGACCGGTTCGCTGACCTCCGGTCCGAATCGCGACCGAAGCCACGCTTCTCCTGCCACTTCGTGCCTGCCATCCACGCCGTGTTCCGCAATATTCTCCGGCATCCCGTGAAGCAGATGACCGATATCGTGCAGCAACGCCGCAACGATAAGATGCGATCCGGCGCCTGCCTGAGTCGCCAGCCAGGCGGCCTGCAAGGAATGTTCCAGAGTCGAGACGTCTTCGCCGAAATACGCTTCACGGCCGCGCCGCTCGAACAGATCCAACACCTGCTCCGTCACGGTCATATCGGTTTCCTTTGGCTGCGTAAATACACCGCCGCCGCGATGCTGGATAGAAATGCGACCCCCGCGAGCACCACGAAGGCTCCCTTCCATCCCGATCTTACCGATATGCCGGCCATGCTGCCCCCGGCCAGAACGCCGCCCAGGTAGCCGATCCCGTCGATGAATCCGGATGCGGTCGCGCTGCCTTGTTTCCCGCCAAAGTCCAGCGACATGGCGCCGGCGAAATAGGAATACGGTCCGATCATCAGGAACCCGATAAGGGCGGTCAGCCACACCGGCCCGGCCGCCGATGCGAAATCCGCGAACGCCAGCGCCAGCAGTGCGACGCTGGTCAGCAACAACCCGTAAAACACGATCGTCCCGCGGCCGCGCGGACCCAGTCGATCGCTGAGAAAGCCGGCCAGCAGAACCGAAATGCCGCCGAACAATGGGAATAGCGCGCTCTTCTGTGCCGCATCGGCATTGCTCAATCCGAGCGCCTGGGTGAAGTAGGTCGGGGTCCACAAGTTAAATGTCTCGCGCAGCAAGGTCACGCCCAGCGAAAGCAGGCACACCAGCCAGAAAACCCTGCTTCGCGCGAAAGTACCCAGCAGAGCGCGAAAGCTCTTGGGCCGATGTTCGCCGCCCTCTTCTTTAAACAGATTCAAAGGATTCACAGTCGGCTCGGCGAAGCCCAGTTTCGCTGGAGACTCCCTCAGCAGCACTGTATTGATCGCCAACAGAACCGCCAGAGTCGCCGCCGCCCCATAGAAGACGCCGCGCCAGCCGAATCCGTGGGCGATCAGCATCGACATGAACTGGCGCGACGCTGCGTCGCCGAACAGGAAACTTAGGCTGATTATGCCCATCACCGTGCCGTATGCGGAATAGGAAAACCATTTCGAAGTGATCTTCACCATCCCGGCCCAGCCCAGCGACTGCACCAAACGATTGCCGATCCACGCGACCGTGAACAGCGGGATTCCGCCGGCCAGCCCAAACAACACCGTGAACAGAATCGATCCGCCCATGCCAAACAGGAAGTTTCTGCGGCCGCCCAGAAAGTCGGCCAGCCAACCGCTCGGGAACTTCCCAATCGCGTAGGCCAGCACTCCCCACGAAGCGATCGCACCCAGCCGCACCGTCGCCACTTGCGCTGGAATACCGCGGCTCCCCATGTCCTGAATCAGCAGCGGCAGCGCGACCGACAGATCGGACCGGCACAGATAATAGCCGGCGTACCCGATCACCATCAGCCCGACGGTGAGAAATTGCCAGGAGAACGGAGCCGGCTTCATTACGGCCGGTCGCCGAGTTCCAGACGAGACTGAATCCGATCCAGAATTTCGTCGCATTCGGCGACGCTTTCCGCAACGTAGTGCGCTCCAGCGTCCGTCAACGCTTCCTGGGCGTCCGCCAGCCGCCGGATTCTTTGATGGTCGCGTGCCGAAATCCACTCTGAAGGCGTCATTCCGACTGCGTTACCGGTCCGCGTGATCCCGATGGTCCACATTCCGGCATTGACGCCTTCTTCGATGTCGGCCGGCGTGTCTCCAATCTTGACCAGCGTACACATGGGGAAAACCTGCATCTGGACGGCGTTTAGATAACACATGAACGGATCGGGACGCCCGGAGGGAACATCGTCGGGACAAGCCGAATGATCCGGGATGAAGCCTTGCTCGCTCGCGCGTTCCAGCAGGTAATCGAGCATAGCGCGATTGTAGCCGGTGGTAGTTCCGATCTTCAACCCGCGCGAACGCATTCGCTCCACCGCCTCCGCCACTCCGGAGATCAGCTCGGAATGATTCTGCAACACCTCGATTTGTTTGGGAATAAAGCGCGCATACAATTCATCCACGTCTTTCGATTCCGGAGCGCTTCCGCGCACCTCCACCCATTTTTTTCGGACGCGCGTCACCTCCAGAATGGCCGCGATGTGGGCTCTTTTCGCAAGGCCCATGGAACGGCGCGCTTCCGCCGTGGTAATCGGAACGCCCGCAGACTCAAAGATTTCGCAAAGCGTCGCAACCGGAGCGCAACTGCCGTGATCGACAGTCGTCCCCGCCCAATCCAAAATGACGCCGGTTAGCTTCATTGCGACAAATACCCAGTTTAGATTAATGGATGAAAAACAATCTTTGATGACAGCCTCAGTCGACCGCCTTGAGGCGCGACCCGAATTTCCGATTCACATCCGGTTCGCCGTTCGCTCCGCCAATCCGAAAGACAACGTCATCCCCGATCCTCCCGGCGCAGTAATGATGTGCACTCCCGCCGCTGGCTCCGCTTCGAAGAACGGTCTTTCGGGATCGAGCGAATAGACGCCGTGCCAGCGCTGGGCGATCCGCCAGTCCGGTAATTGCAGAAACGTTTGCGCCTCGGCGAGAATCAAGTCGTCAATTTCAATCTTGTCGAAGATGTCGACAGAAGCGCCGTATTCGTGCGAATCGCCCAGCGTAATGGCGCCGTCCGCGGCTTGGGACACCAGCACGTGAATCGCCCAGCGTTCGTATTCCGGCTTTTCCCTGGTGATCCGGTCTCGCAAACGGTCGAGCGTCGAGCAGATCCGGAACGACTTATAGAACCGCAGCGTCAGACCTGCCGCCAGAGCCGGACCCAGTTGCCATCCGTCCGGCTGTGGCGCAGTTCGCATCATCTGAAGTTTGCACCGCGTCAACCCCGAGCCGGCAAAGACCTGTGGATAAAGAGTGGAGAAATCATCGCCCGAACATACGATCGCGCGGTCCACATGCCACTGCTCCGCGGTGGTCTCCACAACCGGAAGATCGATCCTCCGCACCGTCTCACCGAACCGGACCTCCACACCGATCGACCGCAAATATTCCGGTAGCATTGCAACGATACAGCGCGGGTCGACCGTAATTTCGCCTGCGCTCCACAGCCCGCCCTTGAGTCCCTCCGCGCGCACAGCTTCAGATCGGTCAACGACCTGCTTAGCTTCGAGCCATTGACAGTCGTATCCGGCAGGCGGGCCGATCTCGGCGAACTCCCGCAACACGTCCGCTTCGTCGTCGCGATGCGCCACATGAAGCGATCCGGTCGCCGAGTACGGCAACTTCGCGACATCCAGGGCCTCAAGCCAAATCTCACGGCTGCGCTGGGCGATCGTGTGCATCTCACCGGCCGGCTGGCCGATGGGCCAGATCATTCCGAAGTTACGAATCGACGCTCCGGTGGCTTTCGATCCGCGTTCGAACAGAACCACGCTGAGACCACGCCGCGCCAGCACGAAGGCGTGCGCCAGACCAAGAATTCCACCGCCGATCACCGCCGCTTGTGCCTGTCTTTTCATGGCGTCATTAAGAATAGCCGCGTCACATCATGCAGGTTTGCGGAGCAAGTCGACGATCGCCTGGAAGAGCTTCGACTTTACGGAATTGCCCTGCGGAGCGTGGGTGATGTAACGGACCACCACTTCCAGCCCGTTGCCGGCTGGCCGGACATCGACGGTGGGCGCCGCGGAGAAGTCGCTGGCTCCGTATTGATGCGTGACCCGCTGCCAATCCTTGGCTGCCTCGGCGGCATCCGCTTGCGTCTCACGCTCGACGATCTCGCGGATCTCTTGCGCCGTCTGATAGGGATCGCCCGTGGGCGGCAAGGTGAGTCTTAGCTCGTCCCATAGCCATTGACCGGACGTCGAGAAATTGAAGTAATGGTGTTCCATGGCGAAGCTGTTGGAGAAGGCGACGCGACGGCCGGTAGGATGTCCAGTCTCGGTCCAGTTTCCCAGCTCGAGGAGCACGGTTTTGAGTAGTCCGATCTCGATGACTTCGCCCGAGACGCCTTCGATCTCGACCCAATCGCCCACGCTGATGCCGTTCTTTCCCATCAGCGTGAACCACCCGAAAAAAGCCACGATGAAATCCTTCATCACCACGGTGAGGCCCGCGGTGACCAGGCCGATCATGGTGGAGAGCTGCGTGGGCGGACCGAAGAGGATCAGCAGAATCGCCAGCACCGCAGCCACTTGCAGTGAAATGCGGGTGATCACCCGCACCTGGTGGAGGCGACGCCGGTCGGTCTGGCTGAAAGCGCGGCGTATTCCGCCGTTGAGCAGCGTCGCCGCCAGCAATACACCGAGGATGGCCGCCAGCGAGCCCTGCATCATATGCAAGACTGAGCGCGTCCGGTTTTCGACGAGGGCGCTCCAGCGCTGATAGACGATAACGAGTTGCTTCGTATCCTGCACGCGCTGGTCCAGACCGCCGAGCGTCTTATGTTGCGCGGAGAGTTGCCGCAGGCGAGCCACGGAGGCTGCCGCTTCGGGTTGGCTGGGCAGTTGACGCTCAAGCGCGTCATGTCGATCGAGCAGGATTCGGGCTTGCAAGCCAGCCTGTTGGGCGGCGGCCTGCAACTGGCGATTGTATTCGCGGAGGGAGAGCCAGGCTCGAAACTGCTCGCTCATGGTTCCTGTGCCGGCGAGAGTACCGAACTTGAGGCCTTGGTCGGCAACCTTCTCGGAAGCTTCGTGCTCCTGCAGCAGGCGCTGAAGCCTCGCCCGTTTGTCACCGCCCTCGCGCGCCAGGTCCTGTTGGGCGTCGTCCAACTCGTCCTGGTCCAGGTCAAGCTGCGCCTTGGCATGGTCCAATGCGTCGCCCGTGCCTTTACCAAGCTCTTCCACTCTTTTTTTGTCAGTGTCGACGAGTCCTTGGAGCTGCGTGATGCGGTCGCTCAATTGCTGGAGGGGACCGGGGGCTGGCAACGCGCTCTTCGCTTCGGCTTCGCGCAGCTCCGCGGCAAACCTGAAGTCGAGCTCGTGGTCCGCCAGTCTCCATGCTTCGCGAGCTTGACCTTGCTCGTCAGGCGTGGCTGCCAAAGGAGCCAGCATCACGGCGCGTTGTAGCAGGCTCGTGTCGACGAGCGGCTGCTCGGTCGTACCGGACTTTTGCGCAGCCGTGGGCGCGGCGGAATCGCGCGTGGCATAGTATGCAAACAGGCAGGCGACCAGCAGGATTAGCAGAACCACTGCCGGCAGATTCTTGAACGATTTTATCAAGACGTCTCTCATTCAAGAGTACACTCGACGGGGTAGGAGTTAACCTCCGGTTTACGAATCGCGTATGGTGACAGCAGGCCAACGTAGGCGTCACGACCTGCCAAGGCAACGCCTCAACCACGACCCTGGCCTGTTAAGCAGCCGCAAGCGCCAGGCGCACATTGCCTCTGAGCTTCACGACTACGAATCCCCGAGCAGCGCGCGGGCCTAGACAGGAGGCTGGTCGCTAAGCCCCTTCCCGCCTTGCGAGGTCTATGTGGTGCTGCTCGTGGTCCTGTAAGGCGGCACGGCAGCTCTCGAAGCGTTGACGGGCTTTTTCCGAGCGCTCGTTGGCGGCGTGAAACTTCAAATCGAATCCATGTAGGCCACTCATCCCACCCACGGCCTCTTTGTACGCAGCGAGGGAGGCGTTGAACTGGCTCAACAATCGGCTGCATTCATCGCATGGCATTGCGATCATGCTAACACGATGGATTGAGATGGGGGAGGCCGCCGGCGCCTGGCTTCAGACCGCTATCAAGTATTATCAGCAGTCCTCTGGAACCTCCTTTCTGGGTAGTTCGCCGAGTGCGGACCGCACGTACCAGTGGATCTCCGAACGACTACTCGGAAACTATTTCCGCTCAGGCTTTTTAGCCGCCGCTTCCTCGGCACGGGCTCCGGCCAGGATGCCAGCCAGGCCCTGGTTACCCTCATGGCAGGCGTACTCGTACACGGGGTCCGGAGAATGCCCCAACGGGATCATCAGGCTCCATGGCTTGGTCCATGTCCCTGAATCATCGATCGTAATTTCGTATTTTAGGGTCTCCGGGCCACTGCGGGAGAAGCGCTCAATCACATGCAGCTTCTCGCTGGACACGGACATGAAGGCTCTGGGCTTGTAGTTGGTCGTATCGACCACCAGCGTATCGCCTTCCCAACGGCCGCGCGAATCCCCAAACCACTGCTGCACCGTCGCAGGAAGATGCGGACCGCCATCCAGTGGAATTTTACGGGCATCATGAATCATCTCGGTCATGATCATCACCGAATTCGCCGTTTGCACAACCTGGTAGTAGCTTTGGTATCCGGCGGTCAGTTGCGGTGAGCCGTAGGTGAGGCAGCGTTCCGAGAGCGATCGATCCGCGGGCACGGCGGCCGGGCGCGTCATCGCTGCGCGCGCAGCCTGTCGTCTCTGTTGCGCTTCCGGTGTCATGGCGGGCATTCGTCCGTCGGGCGGGTCGGTGATCAGGGAGGTTCGATTCTCCCAGTCCCTCTCGATCGTCCAGACCGAACTGTAATCGCCGGTCTCGCCATCCGTGCTCTTGAAACCCGTTTTAGTTCCTAGAACATTCGCGAGCACGGTCAGGTAAACTTGGTCGCCGAACGCCGCGTCTCCATTGCCGCCGAAGAGTTCATGCGCCTTCTTCTTCATGGCCGCTAATTCCTCGTCGGTCAGCGTGGCGCGCCCGGCCAACTCTTTGGGTCGCTCGAGGGGCGTAGCGTTGTTGTTGGCCCAAAATCCCTGCAAATCCGGATGTCCGTCAAGCGTTCGAGGCGGGGTCCAGATCTGCTTACCGCCAGCGGTTTTCGCCAATGCGGTATGCGGGGTCACTTGTGCCTGGGCCGCGGTAACCAACGCCGTGACGCCAATAGCCAAACAGAGGTATCGATCTTTCATCTTGCCTCCCCATATCCGCCAAGTATACGCCGCAAGGAGGCGCACGTGGTGAATCGTGCAGGTGTCGGAGCAAGCACCGTCTTCGCGGATCGTCCATCGATCCCGCGCCACGACGTGATTACTCCCGGTAAGTCGCGTCACGTCGAGTTGATGCCGTTTGGATGGCATGCGGACGTTCTAATCTTGGGCAGGGTCGCGAGGCTCTAAAGGAACATCTGACTCGGGACACTAGCGGCAGCACTACCGTCAACACTGACTTGATCAAGAGCTAAGGGCTTCCCGGAGTCGGCTTCCTTGGATTTCCTCTTGCCGTACGCGGCCGCCGAACACGAGATCCCGAGGACATAGTTGACTCAATAGCCACGCCGGCCGTCAATCGTTGCGCATCGTCGTCCGGTATCCTAACGCAAGGAGAACTAACCATGGGGGTCGATTTCACATCCGCTGACGCCCGCCTGCGCGATCGCCGCGCATTTCTCAGGTTCGTCGCAGCAAGCCCTTATGTTGCGGCCCTCGGAGGTTTTGCCGCGTGGGCGCAGCAGAACTCCGACCTCGTATCTGGAAGCGTCATTGCTGATCCAAGAGAAGCCCGCAGCGTGATGGATTTCGAGGAGGCCGCCCATCGCAAGGTTCAGCCCGGCCACTGGGCTTACATGCGCAGCGGCGTGGACGACGACGCCACGCTGCGCGCCAATCACGAAGGCTACAGCAAGGTCCAACTGCGCCCGCGCCGCCTGATGGACGCTACTAAAGTGGACACACGCGTCGACCTGTTCGGGACTCAGTATGCCAGTCCAATTTTCCTGTGCCCCACGGGCGGCGAAAAATCGTTTTCCATGCGAGGCGAAGTGGACGTGGCGCGCGCGGCCAAAGCCAAGAACACCATGCAAATGCTCTCCACTTCCACTTCTACCGCAGTCGAAGAAGTGAATGCGGCGCTCGGCCGTCCAGTCTGGTATCAGCTGTATGCGCCAAGCTCCTGGGATGCCTGCGAGAAGATCGTGCGGCGAGTGGAAGCCGCGGGCTGCCCAGTGATCGCGCTCACCGTAGACAACACTACGGGACGCAACAGCGAAACATATCTCCGTACTCGTCCAAAAGATCTCGCTGTATGCGCATCGTGCCATGTGGGAGAACCGGGAACGGCGCTGAGCGAGAAACCGATGTACGACCGCATCAACATGGCGGGCATATTGCGGCAGAATCCCGCCATGACCTGGGATTTCGTGGCACAGCTCCGCAAGGCCACCCAGCTCAAGCTCTTCATCAAAGGTATCGACACGCGCGAAGACGCTCGTATGGCGCTCGAGGCCGGCATCGATGGCGTCCTGGTTTCGAATCACGGAGGACGGTCTACCGAAACCCTGCGCCCCACGATTCAGGCGCTGCCGGAGGTCGCCGCCGAAGTCGGCAGCCGGATTCCGGTGTTTGTCGATGGCGGCGTTCGCCGCGGAACCGACGTGTTCAAGGCGCTGGCACTTGGAGCAAAAGCGGTGGGCATCGGCCGCCCCATGCTGTGGGGCCTGGGAGCGTTTGGTCAAGCCGGTGTCGAGCGGGTGCTCGAAATCCTGCAAGGCGAACTGAAGCTGGCAATGGGAAACTGCGGAACACCAACGGTTGTCTCGATCACTCGCGAGAGGGTTGAGACGCCAAACTGGCGCATCTGACTCCCGTTTTGCCAGCATTAAGAGGAACCCCGCCAACTCTCCCGCCGTCCGTCATCGTTAGGAAAACGATCCTATCCGAAACCTATCAAAAGATAGATTGCTTCGAATTCGAAACGAATGTTACAGTCCGTCCAGGCGCGGGCGAGTTTCTTCCTCCGAGAACTTGCTAGCGCACCCGGGGATTGCGCGGCGGTCGCAGCGAGGCCGCCGATCCCCAAAGGAACCGGATGGGCCTTTACAACGGTTGCGCGGTTCACTAACATTGGTGCGATCTCGCGGGCCCGTCATGCGAGGTCGAGAGGAGAATCACCATGGCCGTACGTATGACACAAACGCAGTTGGTGCGAGCGCTCGCCGAGAGCTGCGAGTTAAGCAACAAGGTGGCGCGCCAGTTCCTGGAGAATCTTGCCGCGACCGCTATTAAAGAGGTCAAGAAGAATGGGATATTCGTGGTGCCGGGATTAGGCAGACTGGTAAGAGTGGAGCGGAAAGCGCGCACCGGCCGCAACCCGGCGACAGGTGAAGCCATCAATATACCGGCCAAGCGAGTCGTTAGATTCCGCGTAGCGAAAGCCGTTAAAGAAGCCATCATGGCCACGAGTAAGGGTAAAACAGCCGCCGCTCGCTAGGGCAGTCGGTCGCCAAGCTAACAACCCTCTGGGATGACGCGCTACTTCCCCTGATAGATCCCAAGCTTGGTCTTAACTATCCACAGCCTGCGGTTTAGCGTTTGAATCTGCGCCAACTGAGCGTCGTTATCCTCCCGCAGTCGGCGCACCTCCGCTTCCAGGTCATCCCGACGTTTTTGTAGGTCTATCAAGTCGACCGACCGTGGCACCCGATCCAGAGGCTGTCCAAGAAATCGAGACGCCTCCCCGACCTGGTTTCCCCAGTTGTCGACGATCGTCAGCCGCACTTCGATGTCTTCCGTCTCGCGCTGATAGCGATAGCTGCCCGCTGCGAGCATAGCCGGCGTCAGAGTGATAGACTGCCTTTCCACTCCGTCGATAATGTCGATTTTTCCCCACGCTACGTTCATCAGCGGCTTGGCCGCATGATTCCACTCGATCCGAAGCTGCCCTTCACGCGGCTCGATCACGCGCACGCCCAGCGAGATTGGCTCGACGCCGGGTGGCATCCTCCAGTACCGCACCGCTGCCCACGCCAGGATGAGCAGCGGGACCTCCCAGGCTGCCCGCCAAAACCATTTGCGTCGCATAGGCCGGAGCCGGAACGACTCCGATCCGGCGTGGGCGGCATCCGGCACACTGCCCTTGGACATCACTCAGGATGATAACGCTACTCCCACGTCTCGGCCGCATCACGATCATCTTCGCTTTGGTTCGACTATGGATCGCCGCGGGCGGCCGGCACGCCGTCTGGGTTGGGGTCCTGGAGGGAGTGAGTCTCGAAACAAGCAGTCGATGGGAATCTTCCGTTTCGGGCTTTTACTTCGGTGCTGCCTCTGCCGCTTTTTCCTTTGCACGTCCGGCACGAAGAATCTCCACCATCGCGTAATTGCCTTCGTGGCAAGCGTATTCGTAGATCAGATAGTTCACATCCTTGGTCAGCGGCATGGACACCTTCCACGGTGCCGAATACACGTTTGGGTCGTCGACCGTGACTTCGTAGCTAATGGTATCGGCGTCTACGCGTTTGAACCGTTCCACTAGATGCAGCGCCTCGCTTTCGCGAACGCTCCGGATGCGCGCTGTAGCGGCGCTGGTGGCGATCATGCCCTTGCCGTTGAAATTGGTGGTATCCACCACCAGCGTGTCACCCTCCCAGTGGCCAACCGAATCGCCGTTCCACTGGCGGATGCTTTGCGGCAGATGCGGACGGCCACCGACTGGGATCGCGCGCACTTCGTGAATCATCTCGGAAAGAATCACGACGTAGCCTGGCGTTTGCACAATCTGATACGCGTTGTTATAACCCGCGGGAAACATTCCAGCGGGAACACCGCGCGTGATGCAGCGCTCCCAACTCGTCTGGTGCTCCCAGGAATCGGCGACATGCGCCAGATCGTAGTCGCGTTGTGCCTCGGCTGAAGGCTTTAGCGGAACTCTTCCGTTCGACGGCTCCACCACCAGCGAACTTTGCCGAGTGGACAGCCACGTCGTTCCACTATCAAACCAGGCCTGATTGTAATTGCCTGGATCGCCCGGTTTGGGTGGGCGGTCCACACGGTTCTCGCTCGTCCTCTTTTCCATCGCCGCCGCTTCTTGCTCGGTAATGGTCGCCTTCCCTGCAAGCTCAGCCGGCCGTTCGAAGGGTGTGATCGTGGCGTTGGTCCAGACTCCCTGCAAATCCGGCCGGCCATCCGGAGTCCGTTGTGGAGTCCATGTTTTTGTTGAAGGCGATTTCGTGACCGTCTTCTCAATCTGCGCTTCGGCGGACGCGACCAGAATGATGGTTGCCGCGATCGCCGCGAAGCTTCCCGAAGCGAGAGGCGGAACGAAGGATATTGGACTCATCTGCATCCTCCCTGCTGCTGAACGCTGAACGTTGACAGTATACATTTTCCCCACGTACACGAGTCTTCATTTCATGGAGATCTCGGAGACCTAATGCCGGACCATCGCGCCCACTTGACCTCGATGTGAAGGGCGGCGTACGCTCCTGGCCGCCTTCTACAAAACAGACCAAGAGTCAACTGTGAGAATTGGCGATCGCAGGGTCGGGTTGAGCGAGCAACGGTGGATGAGTGTTGAGAGAATTACCGAGCCGCTCCAGGTCGGATCGCAACGTCTTCGTTGTCCTTGGGCCGTGTTTCATTTTATACATACGCCGGTCTGCTTCCGCGAGTAGTTGTTCCGCATCGACGCCATCCAAGGGGTAACAGGCGTGTCCGATGCTCATCGATAGCAAGTCTTTTCCAACTACGTCGAATCCCGCCATCCGCCCGATTTCCGCGAACAGATCGATTTCATTCTGGACCGTCTCCGAGGGACACCCGGGAAGTATGATTACGAATTCATCACCACCCATTCGCGCGACATAGTCGTATTCGCGGCAATTCTGGCGAAGCATATCGGCAACGCGGCGGAGCACGCGATTCCCTTCCAGGTGGCCGAACTGGTCGTTTACTTGTTTGAATCCGTCCAGATCGCATACCAGGACCGAAAGTGGACGAAGTTCACGCTTGGCGCGGTCCAGTTCGCTGTCAAGGTGGATAAACAGCGATCGAGCATTGGGAAGGTCCGTCAGCGCGTCGATGGTTGCACAAGTCTCAGCCTGACGATACTTCAATGCATTCTCGATGCACAGCGCGATCTTCGCTGAAACAGCCGAAAGGATGCGCAAATGATCGGCTGTGAACGCGTCGCGCTCGCCAGCATACAGAGACAACACGCCAACCACGCCGTTTGAACCCTCCAACGGCACGGATAAGGCTGACTTCAATAGGCTGAATTTAGTTGGATCGTTTAGATAACCGGTCTCAACGGATGGATTTCCGTTCACGATCGGCCGCTTGCACTGCGCCACCCAGCCGGATAGCCCCTCTCCTATCGGAATTTCCAACGGGGCGAATACCTCGCAGTCATGGCCACTCACAAATTCCGGAAAAAGAACGTCGTCTCTCAGGACGTAGATCGCAATACTATCGAATTGGCACATTCTTTTCAGCCGGAGCCCCAAGACAGAAAGTGTTTCGTGCAAGCTGAGAGAGTTTCCAAGCTCGTGCGCCAGCTCGAACAAGTCCTGAGCTTCCTGGCGGGCTGCGGCGATGGAGGAAAGGAAGTCCAGTTTGTCGGGCGCGCCCGTCCTTCGCTCCGCCTCAATTCCGGAGGCGGGCGTCGTGCCTCGTGAAACCCTGATGTGTTTTGACAGTCGTGAATTCGAAACGGGTTTCGCGCTGACTTGAGTCTCCAGCTCCTTATATCTCCTCGCCAGGATATCCACTACTTTTGGATCGAAGCTCTTTCCGGATTCCGAGACAATATAACGCATCACTTCTTCGGGAGGCATCGCGCGCCGGTATTGACGGTGCGAAGCCATCGCATCGAAGCAATCGACCGCCGATAAAATCCGGGCGCCGATGGGGATCTCATCGGCTTTGAGCCCATACGGGTACCCGGTTCCGTCCCACTTTTCATGGTGCGCGATCACGATCGGGACCACCGGATAGGGAAATTCTACGCTGTCCAGAATCTCAGCACCGATGACCGGGTGAATTTTCAGCTTTTCGAATTCGACTGCCGTGAGCCGGCCAGGCTTCGAGATGATGTGCTCCGGGATCGCCAGCTTGCCGATGTCATGCAGCAGCGCGGCCGCTTGCAGCGCCTGAAGTTCTGACTCGGAGAGGCCTAGTTCCTTGGCAATTTCCACCGCGTAAACGCCGACCCTGCGAAGATGGTCGTAGGTATTGACGTCTTTCGCTTCGATGGCTAGAGCTAATGCCTCAATGGTTCGAAGGTGCAGTCCGGCCATTTCCTCCACGTGGCGTTTTTCGGCTTCCAGACGTTCCAGATACAAACGGTAGGACCGATAAACCCAATACAGGATCGGAAAGAGAAGCAGCGCGGTTTCCCAACCCACAATCCGCTCGACGGCAGCCAAACTTGCCGCGAGCGCAGCCCCCACCAGATAGTACGGAAATGACCAGAAGTAGCATTCGCGCCATGTCTTGAGGAGTGATTTTCTCTCGGTCAAACAGACGATCGCCGCCACCGGACACGTGTTCGCGACGAAGTACACACACGCCGCCAACAGAAGTACGAATGGCTGCTTGACACCGTGGCTTGCGAGCCACGGGAGGTGATACCAGTATGAAGTCGCGGCGATCGCGACGGCGATGCTCGCGACGTTGAACAGTACTTTAACGGGGTTCGGTCTACTCTTGGACCTCCACACGCACTGCAATACGGTACCCGTACAGGCAATGAGCAGACTCTCCGGCAGACTCATGGTGGTAACTGAGATCAGCACAAAGAGGAAATTCGCCGACATCGTCCCGGTGATTCCAGGCAGGCGAACCTTGAATCCGGATGCCAGATTGGCAATGACGAAATAACAAATGAACCGCGTTAGATCATCCGGGTGCCATGACATTAGACCCGCGGTCAGGGCGCCGGCCCCGGCCAACACCGTGACGGCCGCATAGAGTTTTGCCGCGCGAGGCATGGTCTTTAGACCCTCTGGATAAGCACGGTCATAGCCAAGGTTGACCGACCTAGAAGTCCTTCTGTTGCATCACCCACTTAGAGACAGAGTTTGGGATCGAGACAGATTGTCGCAACTCTGCGCTGCCAGGCGACAAGTCGCCTCCGCCGCAGACATATGCTACTGGCATATGCCGTGGTTAAATGAACCCACTTTCTCACCTGCGTTCTTGCGGCTGTGCGAGGTTGGACCCCGCGCTTTGGCCGGGGTTCTTCGAAAGGATTACCGTTTTCGGATCCACGGTGATTTCCTTCAGGCGCTGGATCACTTCCGTCGCGCCGCCTTCCTGGTAGCGGCCGCCCAGGTGCGCCGCAAGAAACTTCTCGGCCGCCATGAACATCGCCATGTTGTTCACCGGTCGCGCGAAGCCGTGTCCCTCATCCGGGGCGAGCAGGTATTCCACTGGAAGCCCGCGCTCCCGCAGGGCGATCACGATCTGCTCGGCTTCGGCTCGATTCACGCGCGGATCGCGCGCGCCCTGCACCACCAGCACCGGCGTCTTGATCTTCCCTGCGTCGTTCAAGGGCGACCGATCCTTCAGCCACGCTTTGCCTTCCGTAGTCTCGGGATCAGCCATGCGCGTATACATGATCCTGCGCTGCGCTTCCCAGTATGGCGGGATTGCATTGAGCAGCGTCATCAGGTTCGAAGGGCCAGACACATCCACTGCGGCGCGGTACAAGTCCGGGGTCAGCGTGATTCCGGCGAGCGCCGAGTATCCGCCGTACGAACCGCCCATGATGGCGACCCGCTTCGGATCGGTAATACCTTCGGCCACCAGGTACTTGACGCCCCAGGTGACGTCGTCCTGCATTTTTCGTCCCCACTCGCCATTGCCGGCGTTGAGAAAGTTCTTCCCATAGCCGGTCGATCCGCGGAAATTCGGCATCAACACCGCATAGCCCCGATTGGCAAAGAATTGCGCGAGTGGGTTGTATCCCCACCCGTCCCGAGTCCAGGGTCCGCCATGCGGCACCACCAACGTCGGCAATCCTTTCCCCGATGTACCCTTCGGCAAAGTCAGATACGCTGGAATCTCCAGGCCGTCCGAAGAGGCATACCGGATCGCCTTCATCGACGCCAAAGCTTCTCGCGGAAGCTTCTCCCGAATCCGATACTGCGTCTTGAGCTGGCGCGTCTTCCGATCGAAGAGGTACACTTCACCGGGCTCGGTATCGCCGGAAGCAGTCACCAGCCACACCTGCTCGTCGTCGGTGCGCGAGCCCAGGGCGATTTCTTTGCCTGGCAGTTTCGCTTCCAACCACTTGTAATCGGCCTCGACGGAGTGGTCTATGAAGTAACGCCTGATCCGCTCATCCTGGTACGATGTCGCGACCAGCTCGCCAGTTGCTTCGGAAAATAGAGCCGATCCGAAGTCGACGCGCTTCAGCGGATCGGATTCCACCGGTTGGACTGTCCCGGTTTCCGGATCGAATAATACCAGCGCCAGCAGGTCCGCATCGCCCTTGTTGGTTTTCATGTAGACGCGCTTGGCGTCCCTGTGAAAGCGGGCCGGTGCGCATTCCTCGAACACGCTGCAGGAGTATACTTTCGTGAATCCGTCCGCGTCCACACGGAGCACTTCCTGGTCTCCGTTATTGGCCAAGCGAGTAGCCAGGCGCAACCTCCCGCTCAGGTCGAAAATCCAGTTCGAGATCCGCTCCATATTTGTGCGAATCAGAGTCCGTTCTCCGTTGGAGATCGCGAGGCGGTAAAGGTCGTGCCATGCTTTGTCGCGATTATTGAGTCCGATGTATAGAACTCCAGGGTCGTTTTTGGGTGCGCTGATCAACTGCACGCGCACGCCCGTCAAGCCCGTTAAATCGCGCGAGGGCGGAGCATCCGCGCCGGCCGGCGTGGCCGTAGCCGGATCGACGGTGTAAACGTTGAAGTTCTCATCGCCGTCGTGATCTTTGACGTAGGCGATGTACTTCGCGTCGCGGCTCCACAACCAGGCGCCGATTGGACGCTTGGTTTCCGTTGTCAGCAGCCGGGCGGAGTTGAACGGCTCCTCGGTCTTCTTCACCCATAGGTTTCGCGTGTCTTTCCACGGTTTAATGAACGCGAAGTATTTGCCGTCCGGTGAGATTTGTGCCCCGGTGATCTCCGGATTCCCGAACAACAGCTCGCGATCGATCAACGTTTGTTCGCCGGCTCGGGTTAACGCGGCCGGCGCTAGGAGCAGGACCGCGGCGAAGATGCTTTTCGTAAAACCGGAGCCCCTTTTTCTAAAGGATTCGCTCAAGACGCCTCCGTCCGAGCTTCGTGTGACGAGACGTAAAGTCTGTAGCAGGAATACGCCAGGTACATCACCGGAAGAGCGAGCAGCGAAAGTCTCCAGCCGACCGTCTCGCTGGCCTGGTCGATCAGCGCTACGATCGCGGCTCCCACCAGGTAGTAAGGGAACGCCCAGAGATGACACTGCTTCCACACGGCGAGCAGGTTGGACTTCGAGAGGAGCGCCAGAACTAGAGAAACCATCCCCGTATTCATCACGAAGAAGACGGTCGCGGCCGGAGCGAGCGCGATCAAAACGTGACCTTGTCCGGGCACGGCACGAACAGCCACGTACGCCAACGCCGTGCTGATGACCACCGTCGAGGCATTAAACAGCACCTGCACGACCTTGGGACGGGTCTTCGGCCTCCAGAGACACTGAACCAACGTCGCCGCGAAGGCAATGGTAAGCGTTTCGCCCAGGTTGAGCTGAGTCAGCGCCATCAGGATGAACACGAAGTTCACCGATATGGTGCCGTGCAGCCCGGGCAGCCGGATCTTCAGCGTTGAACCGATACACGCCAACGAGAGGCAGGCCAGATATCGAGCCGCATCCGGAAACTGGTTGAACCCGATTAGTGTTCCGGCGAGCAGCGCGAATCCGAGCGCTACGTTTATCCCTATATAGAGTCTGGCTTTGGCAGGCATGCGAGTATCCTCTAGGAAGGAGAAGCCTGGGTCAGTCGCCCCAGACGACACCGAAGTCGCCGCCACCGGCGTCGAGAGCCTGGATGCTTAGAGGAAGCAGAAGGGAATCGCCCCAGACGACGCTGAACCCGCCCCCGCCGTCATCCATGCCCCAGATGACGGAGTCTCCCCAAACCACAGAAAACCCGCTGGAATCGGTGCCGTTAAACACATCCAGACCGTAGACGAGAATGTCGCCCCAGACTACAGAGCTTCCCCAGCTCGTCAAGAATCTGCGAGTGATCGTAACTTTGTGCGTCCAGTTGTTGTAAACCGCCGTCGCCGAGAGCGCCGGCAGGATGGTGAGGTCGTGATTGGAAATAGCAGCCTGAATATCGAGGTAGCCCGCGCCCACCGCGAAAATATCGGACTGGAGATTAAAAGCGGCCCGCGTGATACGGTCGTAGGCCGTGGTGTATAACGGCAGCGATTTCTGCGCCGTTTTCATGAGACGCGCTTTCACCTGGTCTGGCGTAAGCAAAGGGTTCTGCTGAAGAAGCAGCGCCGCGGCGCCCGATACCACCGGCGTCGCCATGCTGGTTCCGCTCAGACGGAAATAAGTGCTCGATGTTCCCACGCCGCCGGTCTGGTAGTACGAGTTAGGAACCAGGCCCGCCGAGTCCGTGGTCGCCAGGGTGGAGTTCGGAGCCATCAGGGAAACGATGCCATTGCCTGGAGCCACTAGGTCCGGCTTCACAACGTGATCGATCGCCGTCGGGCCCTTCGAACTATAGCTGGCGATCTTGTCGTCGGTTCTTGTGACCGTCCCCATGTCGTTCATGGCGCCGACGGTGATGACGTACGGATCGTTGCCCGGGGATACGATGGTGCCATATCCGTGCTCATCCATTGAATTGTCGCGTCCGTAGTTTCCGGCCGCGCTGACGACGACGATTCCCGCTTTCCAGGCCGCTTCCACTGCCTGGCACAGAGGATCAAGCGTATAGCTCTCAAACACGGGGCGCCCGAGCGAGAGATTGATAATCCGGATGTTATAAGTGGTCCGCAAATCGATGGCTTCCTCAATGGCCGCGATCACGCCGGCGTCGGTTCCGGCGCCATTGGCGTCGAGCACGCGTAAATTAATCAGGCTTACATTCGGCGCAACGCCCTTGAGGGTGCGTGTGAAAGAGGTTCCCGTCGAATCGTTCCCGTTACTGCCCACGATGCCGGCGACGTGCGTGCCGTGCCCATATTGATCGGATGCATCCTGCCCTGGGAGGAAGCTCTCGCTATACACGATGCGCGAACCTGTACCGTTGGCGGTCTTCAAATCGTCGTGCGCATAGATGCCGCTGTCGATCACGGCCACGCCCACGCCGCTGCCGTTGTAGCCGAGACCCCACGCGATATTCGCGTTTACCGTCGCAGTTGTAATGTCCAGACTGCCCTTGGTCACCCGATTGGGCGAGATGTAGGAGACGTTGGGATCTTGAGATACCGTCTGAATCGTTGCCGGAGTGAGCCACGCCGATACCGCATTGATGTGCACAAATTGTTTCTTGATCTGGCCGTACGGGCCGAGCGCCTTCAGTTCGTTCTTGGTGGGCGTCGTCCTGTACTGCACAATGACATCGATCGGCGAGTTCGAATTGATCGGCAGATCAGGCGCTGTCGTCTTCGGCCCCGCGAGAACAACGCTCGCGGCTCCGATCAGTGTTAAGATTCTTAGAAAGTTTTTCATTGCCTTGTTCCGTTAGCCTTTTGGGGACTAGTCACCCCAGACCGCATTGCCACGAGGGTCCAGTACTGACGCGAGACGATGTCTATAATTCTCGATCCAATATCGATCTCTCGACCTGTCGATTCCATTCATCGAGAGGTTGTTCTTCACGATTCGGTTTGTATTCACGACTTGTTCTCCGTCCACGTTTGCTTTCGTGAAGCACTTCGCATACCGAATTTTATTTCGATGACCTACAGGGAGTTGCTCGAGTTCGGGAGTAGAGTCTCAGCGACAAACTGTCGCACTCGGTGCCCGTTTGTCGCGCCTTTGAACCAAGGATCCCGTCGTGTGGAGGCCCGTGTGGGGGAGCGGGTTGCGGAATCGATTCGCAATCCGAGCGAAGCGGTGTCCGCCAAACGGAGCCTGGGCGGAAGGCATCACGATCACCCTCGCATCCCGCTTGACCCGAGGTCCTCCGCTAAGGTCCGCTTCGCACAGGCACGGTTGTCCCACTCACCATGCCCGGAAGCGCCGAGATAAGGCGTTGGGTATAAGGGTGCCGTGGGTCATTGAAAATGTCATCCGTCGCCGACATCTCAACGATTTTTCCATCGTGAAGAATTGCAACACGATGGCAGAGCCTGGCTACGGACAGCAAATCGTGAGATATGAATAGGATCGCCATTTCGAGCTGACGGCTCAATCTCGCAAACAGCTCCAGGATTTCGGCCTGCGTGATTACATCCAACGCGCTGGTTGGCTCATCTGCAAGCAGCAGCGCCGGCCGGTGCAGGATCGCCATCGCGATCAGGACCCGTTGAGCCAAGCCGACGCTGAGCTCCCGCGGATGCTTACGAAGAAACGCTTCTTCGTCTGGAAGGCTGACGCTTTCGAGCACTTCGCGCCTACGTACTTTCCAACTGCTTGAATCACCCCCGTGACATCGCCATGCCTCGTCGAGTTGCCTGCCGATTCGTAACGCGGGATTTAGAGCCGACATGGGACTTTGTAGCACTAAGCCGACTTCCTTACCACGAACCCGTCGCAATTCCCGCTCGCTCAGTGCCATAAGATCGCGGCCTTTTAGAAGGATCCGGCCTCGCACCGAACTGCCCCTGCGATCCAGCAAACCCAGAATCGCCAGCGCAAGAGTACTCTTGCCGGAGCCACTCTGCCCGACCAGTCCGACCACCTCGCCGTGGCGCACATCCAGATCCAAATCCCGGAGCACGAGCTTGCCCGTATAATCGACGGACAGATTCACCGACAACAGCGGTTGATCGCTGGCCATGGCTCGCTCAATGGCTAGACTGCGAACCCGGTCCATCGAGCGTCATCCTCTCGGCATTCCAAAACGTCTGGGGAGTGAGTGGCACGGGTCGCGCACCTTTGACCACGGGAGATACCGCGGAAAGCACGTTCTTGTTTACCAGATAAATGATGGGCGCCTGCTCGGCTGCGATTTGCTGCACGCGATCGAACGCCGCTTTGCGCTTTCGATAGTCGAGCTGCGAGGCCTGCACCCGCATCAACCGGTCGATCTCTTCCTCCCAGACCGTGGCCGGTTTAGCTTGTTTGGGGTTCCATGAGTGCATGCTCGATGAACTTAGCCAGATATTCATCTGCATGTTCGGATCGATATCGACATTCACCAGCCCCAGCAGGACTGCATCGTAATCCAGCGTGCGGTTCATTCGTTCGAGCAACGCCGGAAAATCCAGCATCGCCACGTTGAGCTTGATGCCGATCTTTTCCATGTCCTGCTGCATCATTGCACACGCCCGCTGCCTTGCCTGGTTTCCGGAATTCGTCACGATGGTGAACTCGATACGATGTCCTGCCTGATCCGACAGGGTGCCGTTCGCGAATCGGAAGCCAGCCTGCGCCAGCTCACGCAACGCCTGCTCGGGACGATACGGCGGAGGCTTCAGCGCGGCGTTCACCCATTGATGATTCGCCGGCGACACTGGTCCCGCAGCGGGCGTCGCGTGTCCGCGATACACGATGCGGCAGAGATCGTCGCGATTGATCGACTCCGAAATCGCCTTGCGAAAGACCGTGGATTGAAACCAGGCTTTTTTGTATGGCGCAATCGGCGCGCCGGCGGATTGGTTGAACCAGAAAAACTCGGAATTCATGCCGGGCCCCAAATCGTAGACCGAGCGCGGAACCTGCGCGGAGAGCCGCTCGAAGTGCTCGGGCTCCAGCGTATTGATCAACTGCAGTTCGCCTCGCTCGAAGCGCAACAGCTCGATTTCGCGATTCTGCTGGATATCCAGATGGATCGCGTCGACATACGGCAGGGTGTGTCCGGCGGAGTCGCGCTTCCAATAGGTAGGGTTCCGCTCCAGCACGACGTAAGCGCCCGGTTTGTACTCCTTCACCCGAAACGGACCCAGCACGGCCGCGTCTCTATTCGAAGAATGCGCGGACACGATGGCGGCTTGGTCGAACATGCGATCGAGTCCGGCAACTGGCTCGGGAAATCGAAGCGTGATTTTGCGCGGGCCGTCCACAATCGCCTCGAGATTGCCTTCCCCGGAGCGGAATGCATCCCCTGTAGCCGAGTGCAGAGCGGGGTCCATCAACCGGCGGAACGTGTACGCAACATCATCCGATGTAAACGGCGTGCCGTCGGAGAACTTGACATTTTCGCGGAGATGCAACGTGATCGCCCGGCTGCCTTCCATCACTTTCCAAGACACCGCGAGTTCCGGCTCCAGCTCTTGCGTCAGCCGATTGAGACGCATCAGGACACCCCCGGTCAGGTAACGAATGGTTTCGGAGGCGTTGTCTTCGACCAGTGCGGGGTCGAAGGTCTTGGGTTCGTTTCGTAAACAGAAGCGCAGCTCCTGGGCGGCTTGAACCGATAGCGAAACGCTAACCAGCAGCAAAGACAGGGCTTTCATGTGGCCAAATCCTTCGGTCGCGCGATGATCTGGAAACAGATCACCACGGCGACTAACATGACTGCCGGCGCCAGGAGCCAAGGGTTGGATCTCACTTCCGAAAACCGTTCGAGGTCACGGAGGAGGCTCCCCCACGAAGGCATCGGCTCGGCAACTCCCAGTCCGAGAAGCCCCAGGTTCGCCTCGCTCAGAATGAAAACAGGAATCGATATAAGGAATTGCGTGATCAGCACCGGCTTAAGATTCGGCAACAGGTGCACCAGCACGATTCGAAATCCAGTGGAGCCGGAGCCTCGGGCTTGCAGCATGAATTCAGAGCGGCGCATGGCGACCACGGCAGCACGGACGATTCGCGCAGGTCCAGCCCAACCGAGGGCACCCAAAAGCAGAAACGTGATCGCGATCGAAACCGCGGGCGCGACGTCCAAAGGAAGCAGGGCGCGCACGGTCATGAGAAAGAGCATCCAGGGCAGCGACAAGGAGAGGTCGGTCGCGCTTAGAAATGTCCGCTCCCACCGGCCGCCCAGGAAACCGGCGGTTGCGCCGGCCCCGGCCGCGATAGCGGTAGCGAGCAAAGCCGCCGCGGGCGCGAGCATGAGAGAGATCCGGCTGCCGTAGAGCAGTCGCGACAAACGATCGCGGCCCAGTTCATCCGTCCCGAGCGGATGCTGCGCGGAGGGGCCCGCGTTGGGCGCTTGACGAAACTGTTCCTTATAGGACGCAGGCGAGAGAACGTCCGCGCCCAGGGCGACGACAAAAATTATGGTCAGCACGGCGATCGCAACGTTCCTCATACCGTCGCCTCCCGTTGGGCATCCCCATGAAGGGCGGCGATAGCGATGTCCGCCATCGCGTTGGCGGCGCGCGTGATCAGCGCCAGCAGCAAGGTGATGGTGACCAGGATCGGCAGATCGCGCCCCAGGGCTGCCTGCCAGGCGAGTTGGCCGACTCCGGGAATGTCACATACGGCTTCGATCGGGATTGCGGCGCTGAACGCAAGGCTCACCGAGATGCCCGCCAGCGCCAGCAACTCCGGCAGAACCGACGGCATCACATGCCACACGAAAATCCTTCCGCGACCCAGCCCCTTGGCTCGCGCGAGCAAAACGTGCGGCTCGGTTGAGACCTTTTCGAGCAGTCCACGAGTATAACTGTAGACCTTAGGAAGAATGATCAGCGCGATGGCCCACCACCATTGCGCGCGTGCAGCCAACACCAGCAGTCCGATCAGCGCCGCTGGAACGCATAGTAACATCGCCGACAATCCCGATGTGAACGTACTCATCCCGCCCACCTTCCACTGAGTGGCGACTATCGCCAGAGCCAGGCCCAGCGCCCATCCAGCGATCAACCCACAACCTGCAAGGCGCAAAGTAGTCAGGCCGCGATCCGCCAACAGCTCGCGAACCGGCCTCTTCAGTGAATACGAGACTCCGAAATCGCCATGTGCCAAGCCGCGAAGGTAGGTCACGTAGTAGCGCGCCAGATTGCGATCCGCTGCTCGCGATTCATGCAGCGCGTGGATGGATGCCGGGGAGAATCGAGGATCGAAGTCGCGCTCGTCTGAATCCGCGCCGGGGGCTAAGCGAACCAGCGTCGCGGCGAATAGCGCACCTATCAGCGCCGTGACCACTAGGCCCACCACGCGTCTGCCGATTCTGCCCGACCAGATGAGGACACCCGGCATCAGCCCCATCCACGATTCTCAACGATGATTTCGCAGCGACTCGACACCTTTATACGCGATGCAACCAATGCGATCGCACCATCGAATAGATATCGCGCCCAGTCCCGCGTTTGCCAGTGAAGAAGGCTGTAGCCGGGGCTTGCGGCGCCCGTGGCGCTCACCAGGCCGATATACGCGACTGCAGGACGGAACCTCATGGCTTGAGAAGCTTCGCGCTGGGCCCACGGTATGGGCATACGTGGACTGACAGCTATGACGACAGGAGTACATCGACGCGAATCGCGAGCAGCTTCACGGTCTGATGAGAAGTGCGTGACCTTCTAAGGCAAATCACCTAGGGCGCGCCGACCCACCATCCTCATATGAGTTGTAGACGGAAGCCACGAAGTGAGTTTCTTCGGTTCGGTGCATGTCAAAGCCACGACACTTCTTCCGATCATGGACGTAGACTTGCAGCGTGATGTCGCAGCAGGCGTCTACGGCGCGCGACAGAGGCGACCGCTGGTACAGCGGACTCGAGAAGGCGACGGTAGCCGGATATAGTGCATTATCGTGGTCTCACGAGTCGTGCCGGTCCGGCTTGCACATCTTGGGGCAAGTATGGCTGTCCAGCCTCCCTTCTTCAACCAGTGGCGTGTCCCGGTGATTTCGACAGTGGATCCCGGGTCGCTTGCGAATCGCGCCGGTTTTCGCCAAGGTTCACGGAATCAACTTCTTGCGACTTCGATAGACCAAAATCGACGGGCTCAAGAGGCACTCGCCATACCAAGGGTGCGGAAATCTCGTACATCGCGTCTACGCGCGCCCCAGGCCCCGGCAAACGGATTCTTGGCAAAATCGCTGTCCGAATCACCGGGACAGTTCACTAGGACGAGCTTGTGTTTTGAGAGATGATTGACAAATGCGAACCTTACTCTTTGCTCTGGCAGTTGCCGTCTGCGTGCAAGGTCAGCCCGCGAAGTCGAAACAGACGGAAGTCGATCGCATCTTCGCTGCCTTTAATACACACACTCCCGGCTGCGCGGTGGGGGTCTCGGAGCGCGGAACGGTTGCGCTGAGAGCCGGTTACGGCATGGCCGACCTTGAGCGCGGCATGCCGGTCAGCGCCGATACGGTATTCGAGAGTGGCTCCGTCGCCAAGCAGTTCACCGCGATGGCGATTCTGCTGCTAGCGCAACAGGGCAAAATCTCGCTCGACGACCCGATGCGCAAGTACTTGCCGGAACTACCTGATTATGGCGCTCCGCTAACGATTCGACAGGTCCTCTCCCACGTAAGCGGACTCCGCGAGTGGCGGCTGGTCGCGACGTTTTCCGGTACGCCTGAGGGTACATATGTCCTCGATAATCACGATCTGTTGCGGATCGCTTCAAGGCAGCGTGCGCTCAACTTCGATCCGGGCACGGTGTGGAGTTATACCAACACGGGTTTCAACATCGCGACGATTTTGATTGAACGTGCGCTGGGCAACGGGAAGACGTTCGAGGAATTCACCCGCGAGTCGATATTCGAACCCCTGCAGATGACTCACTCAAGATGGCGCGACGACTTTCGCGCGGTGGTGCCGAATCGAGCGTTGGCGTATGGCTTTAGAGCGGGAGGCTGGATTCAGGATACGCCGGTCGAAAATATCATCGGCGCTGGCGGTATGTTAAGCACTGTGGGCGACTGGCTTCTGTGGAATGAGAATTTCACTCACGCCAAAGTTGGCGGCCCTGAAATCGTCAAAATGCAGCAGACCCCGGCAGTGCTGAGCGGCGGCAAGACGATCTCATACGCGGCCGGGCTTACCATCGGGACTTTTGATGGTTTCCGCGAGGTGTCGCACGGCGGCTCGACCGGTGGTTATCGGACCTGGCTCGGTCGTTATCCCGACAAGGGCGTATCAGTGGCCGTGATGTGCAATTCCGCGCAAGCCAATCCGACGCAGCTCGGTCGCGAGACCGCCCGTCTGTGGACTGGAGGGGTCCCGGCGCCGAATCCCACCCCCGTCGCATTGGAACCGGCGATGCTCGAAAAGTTGACTGGAATGTATCGCAAGGTGCGCGATAACACCGTCGCCGAGCTTCGCGTGAGAGACGGCAAGCTGATGTTCGATCGTGTGGCATTGACGCCTGTCGGCGCCGCTGAATTCTCCGTCGGCCAGAATAAATTTCTTTTCCAAGATGGTAGTTTTAATCTTTTGACGCCGGATGGCGACATCGCTTACCAACGCGTTGAACCAGCGCATCCATCGGATTCGGAGTTGGCGACTCTCTCGGGAAACTATGAGAGTGGCGAGACGGGGAGTACGCTCACTGTTGTGGCGAAGGCCGGTGGGTTGACGCTCGCCATCGGGTGGAACAAACCAGTCCGTCTGCGGCCGACGTTCCGGGACGCGTTCATGATGGAGGGTGGCGGCGGCGCAACGTCGATCCTTTTCCACCGCGACCAGACCGGCAAGATAACTGGATTGAGCGCGGGCGACGACCGCGTCTGGGATCTCCGCTTCAGTCGAGTTGCAGCGGCCACCGCCGATTCGCGCGTCCCCAGATGATACGGTGCCTACAGAGCATCGAAGCGAGTAGGAATCCAATCCTGCTGAGCGTTTTGGTCGTGGCGACCTACCTATTTTTTTGCGCTGGCGGATAAAGAAGCGGAGGTGGGCGACTCCCGTCGCGCCATCGAGATATGCGAGCAGTTGTTGGACAAACTGATAGCTCCGGAGCGGCCGCTCTCCCGGATTTCGAAGATGCACCCAGACTCTGAAGCCTGTATGACGCGCGATCGCGTCTATGCCGGAGCGCCGGAGAAACAGCCAAGGCTGACATGTTTCTCAACAACGGCTTTGTCCATCGGTAGATAGAAGAGCTCGCTGGTTGGGCCACCGGTCTTGGCCAAAACTTTTCCGCGAATTTTCCCTTCGATTGCGCTTTCCTAATCAGAGGTCAATTTGCCGAGCTCTGATCAGAGCTTGCCACTCAGTTGACGTAATGTTCGTCCGAGTTGGCCAAGGCCAGCTCTGAAAAGGAGACTTGTATGACAACTTTGTTCGGAAACGCAATCGCGCAAGAGGAAAACATCCAAAAGCGTGGAACATTCAAAATTCGGGGCGCGGCATCGGTGGCCGCACTCGCGCTGGTCCTTATAGGCATAGGGGGCGCGCGTGGCCAGGTGCCTCCCCTTCAGATCATTCCGCTGGCTCAGGGCTTCAGTAGCGAAAACGTCGTCAACCTGCACGTGAACGGGCCGAGCGATGCGTTGACCGCAGAGCTAGTGTTTCAAGCGGGCGCAGAGACCGGATGGCATTATCATCCGGGACCAGTGGTAGTCGTGGTCAAGAGCGGGGCTCTCACGGAAACTCACAGCGATGGCTGTGTGACCGTCCACCCTGCTGGTTCGGTGTTCTTCGAGAAGGCGAATGAAATCCACAATGCTGCCAATCAGACTGGCGTCGTCGCTGAAGTCTATGCGACATTCCTTTTTCCAGCAGGCACCCAGCCCTTGATACCGGCAACCAATCCGGAAAGAGTTTGCCACCCGTAGCCCCCATTCATCATCGCCACGGGTCTCATCACCACCGTCGATGGCAACGGAACCGGGCTCATGCCGGCGACGGTGGACCGTTCCTGCGGTGAACGGTGACGGCATGGGACGTGAACTTCCCGGCAACGCCTTTGTCGATGGGCAGAGGCGTTGGTTCCTTAGGTCTCGGGCGCGGCGAAAGCGTTCCGCTAATTCTGCCTTCGACTCCGGTACGAAGCCGACATTGGAAAAAGACCGTGGCCGGATAACGCGCAGACGGCGATTTCCCGAACCCGGCTTTGTGCAAGGACGCAGCTAGCTATCTTCTGACCGAGGCTCCGCTACTATAAGCGCTGCAGCGCTCAAGGAACTGGCGAGTGCCAGTGCCGTCGCGACCCACAACGCGGTGCGATAACCCGCGACGAATGCCTCTTTAACCGCCTGCCTTCCTCGCGGGTCCGTTGTGTCGGCGTCGGCTAGCTTGGATCGCTGCGCTTCGATTTCCGCCCGCACCGGCGGCGCGATGTGTAGACTGTCCAATCGCCGGTCCAGCGAACTCTCGAAAACTGCGCTGAGTAATGCTCCGAACACTGCCACGGCCAGCAAGCCTGCGATGCGTGAAACAGCGTTATTGATGCCAGATGCCGTTCCAGCATATCTCTCTTCCACAGCGTTCATCACCGTCGTAGTCAGCGGAGCGACGCTGACCGCCATGCCGAGCCCCAACACCACTGTTGCCGGGAAGAACGTCGCCCAGTAGGAACCGCCCATGCCCGGCGTCGCAAACAGCGCGAATCCTGCGGCCGCGATCAGCGGACCCACCACCAGAGGAGCCTTGGCGCCGTATCGATCGTCAAGTCCGCCAGACCACCGCGAAAGCAGAAACATCAGCAATATGAATGGCAGCAGGGCCGCTCCTGCTTCGGTCGGCGAGTAGCCTTGCACCTGGATCAAATCGAGTGGAAAAAAGAACAAAACGCCGCTCAACGCCGCGTAGAGCAAGAAGGTGAGCAAGTTGGCTGCGCTGAAATTTCTGGAACGGAACAGACCAAGCGGAACCATTGGAGAGGAAGTGTGCGTTTCCCAATACAGCAGCGCGATCAACGCGACCGCTCCAGCCAAACCCGCAATTGGCCTCGATTCGATCAGTGCGTAGACCACGCCGCCGAAGCCGAGAGCGGTCAAGAGACCGCCCGCCCAGTCGAACGAATGGCTCTGGCTGTCGGCCCTGCTTTCCGGGACCCTCCAGAGAGCAATGAGCACGACGGTCAGCCCAATCGGTACGTTGATGAAAAAAACCCATCTCCACGAACCGTGCTCGGTGAACCATCCGCCCAGCACAGGACCGAGCGCGGCCGTGATCGACGTGAACCCGGACCATGTTCCGATGGCGCGGCCGCGCTCCTGCTCAGCGAAATTCGCGCTGATCAGAGCCAGGCTGCCCGGCACAAGCAGCGCTCCGCCGACACCTTGCACAGCCCTGGCAAAGAGGAGCTGTCTGATGTGGGGCGCGAATCCGCAGTAAGCCGAGGCGGCGGAGAAGACAACAACGCCAAGAACGAAAACCTTGCGGCGGCCGTACCGGTCTCCTAAAGATCCCCCGATGAGGAGCAGCGCTGCCAGCAGAAGGGCATAAGCTTCCACCACCCATTGCAGGTCCGCCAGCGTCGCATGCAGATCCTTCTGCAGCGCCGGCAGCGCGACGTTCACAACGGTGCCGTCGATGAATGCCATGCTCGAACCGAGAATGGTTGCGACGAGAATCCAGGGGCCGTTCGTTGTAGGCCGTCGCTTGCACGAACCGGATAGAATCACAGCTTCGTCGCAAGGAGGTTTCGCGGTGCCCATAGTTCATTCTCTACCGGAGTGCCGACGGCACAAAGGGAAGTTTCGATGGTCCGCAGCGCCATACCACCGTCTCGCGGAGAGAGTGCCGTCGCGAACGTCGTGCAGCCGCCCGTTACGTGGTGCGATCGGTTTAGAGCTTAGGTTGGCGTACCTCTAAAACGGGGCGGACCGTGCGCGTCCCTGTATAGAGCCCAAGCGAGAGCCGGTACCGTTCCCGGCTGCTTCATCCGCCACAGCGGCTTCGGAAATCGGAATGGGGGCTCCGGCTTCTGATCACCGTAATAGTAGAAATACGAGGATTTGGCCAACGATCGATACGGGCCTTACTTTCAACGGATCGATCCGGTCCTCCCAGACAATCCGATCCGGAACGCTGCGCCCGGCTCGATCGCCTGCCCGATCTGGATCGTAGCCTGACATGCCGCCCTTCTTTTAAGGAGCCGTCTGATCGATCGGCTCGAGCCCAGGCCCCAGCAGCGAGTAGCAGGGCAGGAACTCTCCATCACTGCCACCCGCCGCCCAGCGCCTTATAGAGCTGCACGATTGCAAGCAGCTCGCTGCGCCGAATCTGGGCGAGCGTTATCTCAGACTGGAATTGATCGCGATCCGCATCGAGCGCGTTGAGCAGCGTGTCGACGCCGCCGCGATAGCGAACGTAAGCCAGGCGCGTGCGATCCTGCAGGGTACCGACCAGCAGTTCCTGTTGGATGCGGCTTTCGCGTAGCCGCTGGTGCGCAATTAGGGCATCCGACACTTCGGCGAAGCTTGTCTGAATGGCTTTTTCGTATTCAACCAGCGCACTGTCGCGAAGAGCTTCAGTCAGCTTCACGTTGGACCTCAGCCGTCCCGCTGTAAAAATGGGTTGAGTAATCTGAGGAGTGAAATTCCACACGCCACTGGTTCCCGAAAAGAGGTTCGTCAGCTGAGTACTTTGCCCGCCGAGAAGTCCACTCAGCGTGATCTGGGGAAAATACGCTGCCTTCGCCACTCCGATTTGCGCGTTCGCGGCGACCAGATTGTGCTCCGCAGCGAGTATGTCCGGGCGGCGGCTCAGTAGTGCCGATGGCAATCCCGCGGGGATCTCAGGAGGCATCGCTTGTTCGGTGAGTTCGAGGCCTCGTTCGACTCGGCCCGGACTTCTTCCGAGCAACAGGTTAATGCGATTTTCCGTCTGCTCAATTTCGAGTTGGATCGAAGGTATCACTTCCGTAGCGGTGTAGACGAGTTGCTCGCCTTGACGCAGATCGAGGAGCGTGGCGACGCCGCCGGCCTGCCGCTGCTTGATCAACTCCAGCGAGGCCTCGCGAGTGGCGAGCGTGCGCTGTGAAATGGCCAGTTCGGAATCGAGCTCACGCAGGCTGAAATATGCCGTCGCGACATCGGAGATGAGCGTCGTTACCACGGCGAGGCGCGTATCATCTGCAGCGAGCAATTGCGCACGGGCTGACTCAGTAGCGCGGCGCAGCCGGCCCCAGATGTCGACTTCGAAGGAAAGCAGGTTGAGCGTCGCTTCGCCAAACGTGCGATTCTGCGACGGCACAAACGCTGCGGGCAGCGGACTCGATCCATCCCGCGAAATGCGCACCGTCGAAAGATTTGCCCCCGCACCGAGCGAGGGGAACTCGTTCGATCGCACGATTCCCAGGTTCGCCCGCGCGGCTTCCACGCGCGCCGTGACGTCGCGAAGATCGAAATTCTGCGTCAGGGCGGTGCGCTCCAGATCCTGCAGCTTTTCGTCCTTGAAAATCTCCCACCATTTGAGGTCGGCCAGCGATCCGAAGTCCTGATCGGAGACCGGAGTGGGCGCGCGAAACGCGGCGGGTGTTGGCACGGATGGTCGGTGATAGTCCGGACCGAGCATGCATCCGGCAAGAGCCGTAAACGCAACCACAAGGATCCATTTGCGCATGATCAATCTCCTTGCGCCGGCGCCGGCGCGGGAGCCAGCGTGGGCGTTCTCCGGGCGCCCGAAACGCGCTCGACAACATAGAAGATAGCCGGAACGAAAAAGATTCCGATCAGGCTCGCTGCCAGCATTCCTCCAATCACGGTGGTTCCCATGATCTGGCGCGCCACGGATCCTGCGCCACTGGCGGTCCACAGCGGCACGCATCCCAAGATAAACGCGAAGGAAGTCATCAGAATCGGACGGAGGCGCAGGCGAGCACCGCGCAACGCCGCGTCGGCCAGATCTGCGCCTTTTTCGAATTCGTCCTTGGCGAATTCGACGATCAGGATCGCGTTCTTTGCGGCGAGTCCTATGAGCATCACAAGTCCGATCTGCGCATAGACGTCACTTTCGATCTGCACCATGTACGGCGGAAGATAAGCGTTGGCGATCACGCGCCGCAGCCACAGGATTCCGAACGCTCCGAACACCGCGACGGGAGTGCTCAAAAGAACGCTGAACGGCAGCGACCAGCTTTCATACAGCGCCGCCAGAATCAGAAACACGAACAGCAGTGAGAATCCGAAGATCACCGCTGGCGGCACGCCTTCCAACGCTTTCTTTTCCTGAAACGAGATCCCCAGGTAGTCGTATCCCATCTCGCGCGGCATGGTCTGGTCGAAAACTTCTTCGAGCGCCTTCATCGCCTGCACCGAGCTATATCCTGGCGACGCGCTGCCATTGAGTTGCGCGGAGCGATACATATTGAAACGCATAGTGAATTCGGGACCGCTCCGGGATTCAAATCGGGTGAGCGCCGAAAGGGGGACCATCTGTCCGGCGTTGTTGCGGACGTAAAACAGGCCGACGTTTTCCGGGCGCGTCCGGTAATCCCCTTCGGCCTCGATGTAAACCTGCCACTGCCGGCCAAAGCGGTTGAAGTAGTTGACGAACAAACCGCCCATGAAGGCCTGGATGGTTTTGTACACGTCGTTGATCGGTACACCCTGTTTCAGGACCTTGTCTTCGTCGACATCCACGAACTGCTGTGGCACGCTGGGAAGAAGCGTAGTGGTCACGCTGGCGATCTCGGGACGCTTCCGCGCCGCCGCCATGAATGTGTTCACATTGTCGGCGAGAAACTGAACGTCCTTGCCCGCGCGGTCTTCCAGAACGAAGGTGAATCCTCCCGACGTACCGACGCCCGGAATGGCCGGGGGAGAAAAATCGAAGGCGATCCCCTCCGGTAGCTTGCTCAGCGCGCGGTTCAGATTCACCTTGAGCTGCTGAAACTGCTGGTCGCGCTGGGTGCGGCTGCTCCACTCGTTAAGAGTCACGAAAAAGAACGCGTTGTAACTGGTGCGAACGAAGCTCAAAAGGCTGAAGCCGACCACGCTGGTCACGTGTTCGATGCCCGGCGTATTCCCCACCACCTCCTCGATCTTGCGCGCCACGGCGTCGGTGCGTTGAAGCGAGGCCGAATTCGGAAGCTGGAGATTGATATAGAGGTAGCCCTGATCTTCATCCGGCAGAAAGCTGGAAGGAACTTTCGAACTGAAGAACGCGGCCGCGACACCGAATCCGGCCAGCAGGACAAGCGCGATCGCGCTCTTGCGAATCAGCGCGCCCGCCCCGCGAATATACCCATCGGTCGCGCGGCCGAAAACGCGATTGAACCAATTGAAAAATCGCCGAAGCAGGCCGCGACTCTCGCGCTTCGGTTTCAGCATCAGCGCGGCGAGTGCCGGGCTCAACGATAATGCATTGAACGCGGAGAGAATCACGGAGATCGCGATCGTGACCGCGAATTGCTGATAGAGCCGGCCTGTGATCCCCGGAATGAACGCAGTCGGAACGAAGACCGCGGAAAGCACCAGCGCGATTCCGATCACCGGAGCCGAAATCTCCTCCATCGCTTTGAGCGCCGCCGCTTTGGGGGCAAGACCGTTTTCGATGTGGTGTTCCACCGCCTCCACAACGACGATTGCGTCGTCCACCACCAGGCCGATCGCGAGAACAAGTCCGAAGAGCGTGAGCGTATTAATGGAAAATCCGAACAGCGGGAAGAAGACGAAGGTCCCCACCAGGGAAACAGGCACGGCCATCAATGGAATCAGCGTCGCGCGCCAACCTTGCAGGAAGATGTACACCACGATGATCACAAGAACGATCGCGATCAACAGAGTCACGATGATTTCCCGCATGCCTTCGGTGACGGCGCGCGTCGTGTCGAGCGAAGTCGAATATTCTATGTCGTCGGGAAAACGTTTCTTCGCCTCCGCCATCATCTTATTCACTGCGTCGGCGGCCTGCACCGCGTTCGAGCCCGGAAGCTGATACACCGCGATCACCGCGCCCGGTTTTGCGTCCAGCCGTCCGATGGTCGCGTAGTCCTGAGAGCCAAGCTCGACGCGCGCCACATCTTTCACGCGGACGATTCCGCCGTCGGGTTCCTCCCGAACCACAATCTGGCCGAACTCTTCAGGCGAGGTGCGGCGTCCGCGCGCGCGGACGGAATAAGTGAATTCCTGGCCCTTTGGAGCAGGCTCGCTGCCAACCTGCCCGGCTGGATTCACGGTGTTCTGCGTCTGAAGGGCGTTCACAATCTCAGGAACGGTAATGCCCAGCTTCGCCAGTTGGTCTGGACGCACCCACAATCGCATCGCGTACTGTCCGGCCCCAAAGACCTGCACGCTGCCGATCCCCGGCAGCCGCGTGAGCTGATCGTTGAGATTGATATAGGCGTAATTCGAAAGAAAGCTCCCGTTGTACGTTCCCTTAGGAGAATTCAGGCTGACCAGCATTAGCGGCGCGGTCAACGTCTTCTGCACAGTGATGCCGTAAGCGTTCACTTCGGCGGGAAGCTGCGACGCGGCCAGCGTCTCGCGAGACTGCGCGAGAATCAGATCGATGTTCGGATCGGTCTTCACATCGAAATCGACAATCATCCGCATCTCGCCGCGCGCGGTGGCGTTGAGCGAGTACATATAGTTCATGTTGTCGACGCCGCTCATCTGCTGCTCGATGGGCGTCGCAACGGACTGCTCGATGGTCAGCGCGTCAGCGCCGGTGTAGATCGCCGAAACCTGCACCTCGGGTGGAGCGATCTGCGGGAACAACGCCACAGGAAGGCTGGCGATGGTGACTGCGCCCACGATCACGAACAGAATCGAAATCACCATCGCGACGATCGGCCGGTTGATGAAAAACTTGGACATGTCGCGTTACCTCTGCATCGTCTCGACCGGAGCCGCATACGGTTTGGGCGAAACCGTCATCCCCGGTCGAACCTTCTGAACACCTTCAGCCACCACCTGCTCACCGGGTTTCAGACCGTCGTCGATAATCCACTGGTTTCCGGTGCGCTCCCCCGGTGTGATTTTGCGGATCGCGATCTTGTTGTCGGAGCCGACCACTGCCACCTGAAACAACCCCTGAGACTCGCTCACGGCGCGTTGCGGAACCAGCAGCGCATTGGGTTTGGTTCGCGTGGAGGTTCGAATTTTCGCGTACTGGCCGGGGCGAAGCGTGTTCGTCGTATTCGGGAACAAACCGGCTACGCGGATCGCACCAGTGCCTTGACTCACCGAGCGATCCGCGAAGAAGAATGTTCCTGGGGACGGGTATACGGTCCCGTCCGCCAGAATCATTTCCAGCTTTAGCTGTTTGCGCTCGGCGTCGAGCGTCGCCTGCGTCGAATAGCGGCGGTGAAAGTCCAGATACTCCGATTCGCTTACGGTGAAGTAAACCTTGATCGGATCAACCGTGGAGACGGTGGTGACGGGGCCGCTCGACTGATTCACGAGTGCGCCGACCTGCTGTTGAGCGAGACCTGCGATCCCGTCGATGGGCGACGTCAGTCTGGTGAATCCCAGGTTCAGCTCCGCCGTGGCGACGGCGGCTTTGGCGGCATCCACCGTCGCCAGCGCTGCCTGAATCTGCGCGCGCGCCGTTTCTACGGCGGCTTTGGCCGCCTGCACCTGCGCTCGTGCGGCCAGGTTGTTCTGTCTGGCGTTGTCGAGATCCTGCTGCGTAATCGCCTGCTGTTGCGCGAGCGGAACGTAGCGGTCCTCGTCCAACTGAGTCCTGCCCTGATTCGCCTCGGCCACCGCGACCTGCGCTTCCGCTTGCACCAACTGAGCCTTGGATTGCGCCACTTGACCATTCGCCTGAGCCAGCTGTCCTTGCGCCTGATCGACAGACGCCTGAAAAGGCCGGGGATCAATCTGAAAGAGCAGTTGTCCTTGGCGGACGAGCGAGCCTTCGACGTAATCCTGCCTCTGAAGGTAACCCGCCACCTGCGCCTTGATGTCGGCGTTGACGTAGCCTTCCATTGTACCGATCCATTCGCTATAAATCGGAACATCTCTTTGCTCGACTCGGGCCACGTCGACGACCATCTGGTCAGGCGCTTTGGCCGCCTCGGTTTGCTTGGTGCAGGCAACTCCGAGAATCGATAACGTTGCAGCCAGAGCGGCCACCGCCCTTCTCCACTTCGGACCAGTGCTCTTTCGATTCATGTCGCACTCCTCAGGTACTAGCGTTTCGATGCGAAACCTACAACGAAGTTGCAGAGCTAAATCAATCCATTCTGAAATTAGTGCTTTCAAGGGGACTAGCGCCGTCACGGCGGCTCTGGCTTCCCTGCACACCTCATGATGTATTCAACTCCTTCGGGGAAGGTCGAGCATCGATAGGTAGCGTGCTTCTTCGGCTTCGTGCCTCGACGATATCAGAAGTTCAGAACAGGTTTCAAGGTCGAAGCCCAAGAGGACACGCTAGGGCGAAACAATAGGAATTCGCCCGAAACTGGACGGTGCTGGTACGTGCGCCGTACTGTCCCCACCAACAGTGCGTGCACCGAAGGCTCCGCCTCGCGCACGAAGAGTGTGTTCGTCACGGAACGCTTCCGCGCCTTCAATACTGCTTGTAAGAACGAGAGCCGCGCGAAGGGATTTCGTGAAGCGCTTCGCACATTTCCATCTCGAAAGGCGTTCATGGGCCGGATCATCGTGGAACGCAAATTCACATGGTCAGGACGACGCGAAACGTTGCGTTGCCGCTCATCATGCGCGCGTACGCTTCCTCCGCTTTCTCGAGCGGATAGGTTTCAATCATCGCCCGCACGCCGGTTAGTTCGGAGAATCGCAGGGTATCCTCTGAATCCGCTGGCGTTCCTGCCGCCCAGCCTTGAATCGCGCGGACGCCGAAGATGAGTTGTACCGGGGTGACTTCGATCGGGTCGAGTGACGCACCCACAACCATCAGCTTGCCGTTCGGAGCCAAGCCGTCGATCAGGGCGGACATCGCCTTCGAACTCGGAGCGGTTGCCAGGATCACCTGCGCGCCGCCCATTTTCTGCAACTCCTCGGATGCATTGGTTGTATTGCTGTCAATGTAGACGTGGGCTCCTAGTTTCTCAGCGAGAGATGCGTTCCCGGGACCGCGTCCGATGGCCGCCACCCGGTAGCCGAACTTGTGCGCGTACTGGATGCCGAGGTGACCAAGACCGCCGATTCCCTGCACCGCGACAAGGTCTCCGGGGAGAGCGCCGGCGTGGCGCAGCGAGTTGTATGTCGTGATTCCAGCGCAGAGCAACGGCGCTGCTTCGATGGAATCGAGACTTTCCGGAATGGTTGCGAGCGCCGTGACAGGAGCCACCATGTACTGCTGATAACCGCCGTCGTAGCTGATGCCCGGAATTTTCACGTTCTTGCAATTCCGAAAATCTCCGCGCCTGCAATACAGACATACACCGTCGTGGCCGCCGTGCCAACCAATGCCGACGCGCTGTCCCTGCTTCCATTCGGAGACACCGGCGCCCAGCTCATCGATAGTGCCCACAACTTCATGTCCGGGGACGCGGGGGTACTGAATCCAAGGGAACATCCCGTCTTTCGTGACGGCGTCGCTGTGGCAGATTCCACACGCCTGTACCTTGATGCGTACTTGCCCTTGGCTCGGCCTGGGGATCTCACGTTCAACGATCTCGAAACCGCCTCCCGGCTTTGAAATCTGTGCCGCCTTCATTGTCGCGATCGCGATTTTTGTAGTTGCCATAATGCCTCCTGTGCATTTGTGAATTTTCTAAAACGCCGCAAACGGCTTTTCTTGTTTATCAGCCAAACGTGAACGAAAAGACCTCGACGCCCGGATCAAGGAATTCAATCTCAAAGATCACGTCGTTGATCGATCCTTTCTGCCGGACGAGCTGATACATCCGCGGCTGTCGAACCTCCCCCGTGCCATCGCTGCCGCAATCGGATCCATGATCGTCGCCGGGCGCTACGCCATTCAACTTTACCTTGAAGCGAATTGGCGTCCCGTCCTTCGATGGACCCAGGACCATATTGAGGTCGCGGCTGTGGAACCGGAACACAATCTTGCCGGGCGCCGATTCGAGTATGTCACTCTCGGCGCCGGCGTTCCACGATCCGCCGAGTCCCCACTGATTTAGTGCAGGCTTCGCCGGCGGGCTGTACGTCTTTCGTGAGTCTCGCGCCATCCGCTCCGGCGACGCGAAGTTCTCCGAGCGAGCGTAGCCGACGTAGGTTTCCGGCGATCGCACATCTTCGCTCGGTGGCGCTTCGGCACCTTCGGCCGCTATGCGTACGACGCCCCCGTCCAGGCCGGTCGCTCCGTTTTCCTTGAGGAGCGCCTGGATAACGCGCTCAGACTTCTCATACTCGCCTTCGCCGAAGTGGTGATAGCGAATTCGTCCCTTGGCGTCGATAAAATAGTCAGCCGGCCAGTATTCGTTGCGGAATGCCGACCAGATGGAGTGATCGCTGTCTATCGGGACCGGGAAGACGACTTTCAAGTCGGAGACGGCGCTTCTCACGTTGGTAGGATTTTTCTCGAACCCGAACTCGGGAGCATGGACGCCAATCACCACGAGGCCGGCATCCTTGTATTTTTCGGCCCACGCCTTGATGTAGGGAAGCTCGCGCAGGCTGTTGATGCACGAGTACGTCCAGAAGTTCACCAGGACGACCTTCCCGCGCAGAGACTTAGTGCTCAAGCGAGGAGAGTTGAGCCAGGCGACTGCGCCATCCAACTCCGGTATCCGCCCCTCGTCGCCTGTTCCGAACGCAAATGCTACGACCGCGCAGATGAGAGCCACGGCTACGATCCAAATCGCAAAAGTTTTCATAAATGAAATTCCGCTAAGTGCAAGTGCTCTAAAGGTGGTTCTCATTGTGCGTAACGCGTGAACACAAGGTCGCGAGCTTTGGCCTGATTGTGGCAAGGAAAACAGGTTTTCATGAGCGTCTCGCCGCCCGGTTTACTGTCTTGGAAGTGAGCGAACCCCCAGCCGCCTGTGACCGCGTACTTTTTCGAATCCTTGACCATGAATTGAATATTCGTGGGAGGGCCGGGAACGAAAGATTGGGATTGGCCGAAGACTTTGTTGTTTTCCTCGGACGCGACGTGACGGTAGTGCAAAGCGGCGATGATTGAGCCGTCCGGGAACGGGATCGTCCCCTCGCGGTAGGCTTTGATCGCTACATCGTTACCTAAAATGGCCCCTAAACTGTGGAGATTGCCTTCTTCGTGGGCAAATGAGATCAACCTCCAGTCGCGGTATCCAGCGGGAATATCGGTTACGAACACCGGAGTGGCCGCTTCATCAGATGCGGGCGCCGTGAAGGCGGCGACGCCAACAAGTGTTGCAACTCCAACCAGCAAGAATGTGATCCGTTTCATTTGATTTCTCCTCGTCTTTTTTTGGCCTGATCCTCAGCCGCGGGAGGCCAGCCCCGCGGGAGGCCATCCGCGTGATAGGGCCCGGCGCCCCGTTTCACGCGCGAGTGTTGACTCGTTCTTCAGGCGTGTTGTGTTTCTGTGACGCGATCCGCAGGTTGCGATGTGATCACGTTGTACTTCACGTCGATGTTGCCGCTGGTTGCTAACGAGTACGGGCACGCGTGACTGGCGGCTTCCACCAAGGACTGGGCCACCTCCTGGTTCATGCCCGGCAGGACCACGTCCAGTCGAGCCGCCAGATTGTGAACACCGTGTGCCAGTCCAAGGTCTACTTCGGCGTCGATAGCGATGTCGCCCGGCAGCTGAATCTTCTTCTTTCCAGCAACGAGCTTGATCGCCGAAAGGAAGCAGGCTGACCAACCGGCCGCGAATAACTGTTCCGGGTTGGTGCCATTTCCCGGCGTGCCAGGCTGCGAGAGCGTAATCTGCAGCCTGCCGTCGTCAGTGCGGGATGCGCCGCCGTCGCGGCCGCCCGTGGTGTGAGCTTTTGCAGTATAGAGGACTTTTTCGAGTTTGGTCATTGGTGGTCTCCTTAACAATTAAGTTGCGTTTAGCATACATTTCGAGTCCGCTAATCGTCCGGCGGCCCGAGATACGGGAAGTCGTCCAGCAGATCACCGCTCATCATCCGCTGGTTGGCCTGCCAAGTCAGTACTGATCTTGAACGTACGCATGTCCTTCGGCGTGAACCCGCCTGGGGCAACAACCACCGAGCCGTTGCAATCCGTCTTCCTCGCGGAAAGGAGACGGCGGCGTACCTGAGCGGCGCGCGGAAATCCAAAGTCAGGACCGGAGGCATGGTGTGACATCTATATCCTTAATCCTTCGGACGCTAGCGCGCCAGTTGCCCGACGTAATTGCCCAAGCGCGTTTCGACATCGCCCGCTTGGTGAAAGCCCCGCTCCATTAACATCTTGATCCTCTCTTGACCAGTGGAGTTAAAGCGATCAAGCTGCGTGTGTTATGGTGGGGCCGCGTCTAGGTTGAGCGCGCACCCCTCGCTCCGATTAGCGCAGTGATCTGAATGCCACCCGGATTTCCTCAGCGAAAAGTTGCGGCTGTTCCCACGCGGCGAAGTGTCCGCCTTTCGGGAGCCGGTTGTAGTGAATCAGTTTGGGATAAGCTTTCTCTGTCCAACTCCTCGGGGCTGCATAGATCTCATCGGGAAAGACGCTCACGGCAGTCGGGATCGGGACACCTTTCGGGGCGAAAAAGGCCAGCTTGCTTTCCCAATAAAGACGAGCCGAAGAGACCGCCGTATTCGTCAACCAGTAAAGCGTGACGTTGTCGAGGATGTCGTCTCGCGTCAGACCCTCGGGCTGACCGTCGAAAACGCGTGCCATGAGCGCCTGACTGCGCTCGTCGTGGTCGAGCATCCAGGCGGCCAGGCCGACCGGTGAATCCGCAATCGCGTACAACGTCTGCGGACGATTCGCCATCTCCAGGGCGTAGCCTAGTCCGTGCTTATAGAAGAAGTCCAGCCGTTCCCACGCGCTCTTCTCGTCGGCTGAAAGTCCCGATGGTGGAGGTTCACCGAACTGAAGAGCCTACGCCACGTCGGCTGGGATGGTGGCCGGCATGTTGGTGTGGATGCCGATCAATCCGGCGGGCGCCTGCAGAGCCATCTGCTCGGTAACAGCGTTTCCCCAATCGCCGCCTTGGGCCACAAATCGCGTATATCCGAGGCGCTTCATCAGCACGGTCCAGGCGCGTGCGATGCGGATGGGGTCCCAGCCGGTCGTGGCCGGCTTTCCTGAAAACCCGTAGCCCGGCAGCGAAGGGATTACCACATCAAAAGCGTCTTCCGCCTTTCCACCATAGGCGGTAGGATCGGTGAGCGGGCCGATGATCTTCAGCTGCTCAATGATCGATCCGGGCCACCCGTGCGTGACGATGACCGGCAAAGCGTTCGCGTGTTTCGAACGGACGTGAATGAAGTGGATGTCGAGCCCATCGATCGTGGTAACGAATTGCGGCAGGGCATTCAGCCTCGCCTCCACTTTTCGCCAATCGTAGTCGGTCGCCCAATAGTTCGCGAGCTTCTGCATGGTCGAGAGTTGCACGCCTTGGGATCGATCGTTGACGGTTTCCTGGCCGGGCCAGTGCGTCGCCGCGATACGTCGCTTGAGGTCGACGAGTTCCGCCGCCGGAACCTTGACGCGGAAAGGGCGGATTGCGGTATCGTCGGCGGATGCCTCGGCGGTCGAAACCGTTTGGGCCTCGCTCGGGATGGCCAGCTGAACAAGGGCGCTGGTGGCTATCAAACTGGCAAGGGCGATGCGTACCTGCATAATCGTGCTCCTTGATAGTGATGTGAGGTTTGGTCGTTGGCCAGGAGTGCAACCAGTAGGCCATCCTGGCCTCTCGCCTTATGTGATTGACGTGAAAGCGTTTGTGAAATCCTGCCGCGCGCGTTGGATGTCGATCTGTCGAAGCTTGGTCTTGACCAGGCAGTTCAGCCCCTGAAGTGTCGTCGGGGCGACGCGTAGTTCACGCCCTATACATCGTGTTCGTGCGAAAATGACTGTGCGCACGCAGGGGCGGGCCTTCGCCGCACGCGACCTGGAATATCCGCGACCTGTTGTGGCTGAGTGAATCATGAGCATCCGAAAGTCGATCGCCGCAGCGTCGATCACATTCGTGCTGGCGACCCGGCCCGCAACCGCGCTCGATCCAAATACACGAATCACTCAGTATCGGCACACCGCATGGAGGGTGCAGGAGGGAGTATTCGAAACCGCGCCCAACGCGATCACCCAAACAGCCGACGGATATATCTGGATCGGCACCGGCTCGGGACTGGTGAAGTACGACGGAGTTCGCTTTGTGCCCTGGACACCTCCTGCGGCCAAGAGCTCATTCAGCTCCGCCATTTATTCGTTGCGAGGTTCCTCTGACGGAACCCTATGGATCGGAACTGCAACCCGTCTTCTGAGTTGGAAGGACAACCATCTCCAGGAGCATGTCCCGGGTCGAATCAACTCGATTCTCGAAGATCGGAAGCGTAGGATTTGGGCGGCGCGGTCCCGGCCGCCAGATTTGAGCGGCGGTCTGTGCCAGGTGGTGGGTGAGCACCCCCGATGCATAGGAGCCGAAGATCGAATGATGCTTCTCCATGCACAGCCGCTAGCCGAGGATGCGCGCGGCAATCTCTGGATTGGCTCTTCCAACCAACTGATGCAATGGAATGACAGTTCCTTTGAGCCGTATTTCAGGAAGGAGCTGGAGCAGTTTCAGGGGCTCTCTTCCGTCACCGACATTGCCGCGGGTGCGGATGGTTCGGTTTGGGCGGCAATTCCGAGGAAAGGATTCGGTCTGATCCAGATCGTTGACGGCCATCCCAGGAAACGCCAGCCGAAAGGAATTAAGCCGGAGCAGGTGGAAGCGCTGTTCATGGATCGCGACGGCTCGCTTTGGATAGGTACATCCAACGACGGAGTCTATCGAATGCATGGCGAGCAAGTGGATCACTTCCGCACTGAAGACGGACTGTCGAGCAATGCAGTGACTGGCTTTTATCAGGATCGGGAAGGCAATCTCTGGCTGGCGACGTCGAAAGGGCTGGACTGTTTCCGTGACAGCCGCGTCGTTACATTTTCGACGAGAGAAGGTCTGGCGGCTGATATTGCCGGGTCCGTGGTTGCATCCGGCGATGGGAGTGTCTGGATCGGCACGCGGGGAAGTCTTGACCTATTGCGTGGGGATAAGGTCACATCGATTCCAATCCCCGGACATTTGGTTACGTCGTTGTGGCAGGACCACGCGAAGCGTCTGTGGGTTGGCGTGGATAAGCTGCTCACCATTTACGAGAATGGTCAGTTTCGGAAAATCAACCGCCCGGATGGAAGCCCACTCGGGACTGCGGTCGCGATCACGGAAGATCGGGAGCAGAATATTTGGGTCAGCGTCGCTAGCGAAGGCCGTAAGCTTTTCCGCATTCGGGACCTGCGTGTGCAGGACGAATTTACGACCGATCAGATTCCGTATGCCCGGCTGCTTGCGGCCGACCCGACTGGTGGAATTTGGCTCGGTTTCGCCAACGGCAATCTCGGTCACTACCAAGCGGGCAAACTGGAAGTTTTTCCATTGCAACAGGGCGAGCTTCCATTGCCCGGGTTAACGATCGATGCCGACGGGTCGGCATGGGCCTCGACTCGGAGCGGAATCGTTCATTGGAAGAATCGTGAAATGAAAACGCTTACTTCCAAGAATGGGCTGCCCTGCGATACATTTTTCAGCTCGATCCGGGATCGTAACGCGACGTTGTGGATCTACTCCAAATGCGGATTGATTGCGATCGCCGATTCAGAGCTTGAACGGTGGTGGCAGCAGCCCGATCGAATGGTCCAATTCCAGATTCTCGACGTTTTCGACGGAGCGATGCCTGGACCTACCACATTTCAGCCGGCTGTCTCCAAGTCTCCTGACGGACGCCTGTGGTTCGTAAATGACGCGGTCTTGCAAAGGATTGATCCGGGCGGTTTGGCTAAGAATCCTGTCCCTCCGCCTGTCTATGTCGAGGAAGTGCGTGCCGATCGGAAGAACTACGCGGTGGGCGGGCTCGTTCGCCTCCCCGCGCGTAGTCGTGACATCGAAATCGGCTACACTGCATTGAGCTTTGCCATCCCACAGAGAGTCTTGTTCCGATATAGGCTCGACGGGCGCGATCAGGAGTGGCAGGACGCAGGCACGCGCCGCCAAGTCTTCTACAGCGACTTGCCTCCCGGCCCCTACCGCTTCCATGTCACGGCGTCCAACAACGACGGCGTGTGGAATGAGGCGGGCACGTCACTCGATTTTTCCGTCGATCCGGCCTGGTATCAGACGCGTTGGTTTCAGGCAGCCTGCGTGGCCGTCTTTCTGGCAGTGATCTGGGGACTTTATCGATACCGTTTACGCCAGATCGCGCATGAATTCAACGTGCGACTGGAAGAACGTGTAGGTGAGCGCACCCGTATCGCCCGCGATTTGCACGACACGCTCCTTCAGAGTTTTCAGGCGCTGATGCTCCGCCTCCAGGTAGTAGACGATCTGCTGCCGGAAGGGAAGGCAAAAGAACAACTCGAACAGACGCTCCAACGTGCCGATCAGGCAATGGCAGAGGGGCGGAGCGCCGTATATGACCTTCGATCGTCCTCCACAGTTGCGAATGACCTGGCCCAAGCGGTGAGGGGGCTGGGTGACGAACTGGCAACGCAAGATTCGGCGGCGTTCCGCTTAGTGGTGGAAGGTCCAGCGCGAGACTTGCACCCGATCATTCGCGACGAGGTTTACCGCATCACTCGCGAAGCACTCCGAAACGTTGTCAGCCACGCCCATGCCCATCATATCGAAACTGAAATTACCTACGGAGAACGGGCATTCCGGCTGCGCATTCGGGACGATGGGGAGGGCATTCCACCCGAGATATTGGAAGAGGGCCGTCCTGGCCATTACGGGCTACCCGGAATGCGTGAACGCGCCAAGCAAATCGGTGGCAAGTTGGATATTTGGAGCGGAACTGGAGCCGGTACAGAAATTGAATTGAGCATTGCAGGCTCAATCGCATATCGTACGTCGGCGGGCCGCCCTTTTTTTCGTCTGTTCCGGAAGAAAGCAGGATGAGTTGTGATTCGAGTTTTGTCCGTAGATGACCATCCTCTTCTCCGCGAAGGCATCGCCGCGTTCATCGGGAATCAGGTAGATATGGAACTGGTTGCGGAAGCCTGCAATGGACGGGAGGCGCTCGAACAGTTTCGAAAGCATCGTCCCGACATCACTTTGATGGACTTGCAAATGCCCGACATGAGCGGCATCGACACCATAAGCGCGATTCGCGGCGAGTTCCCTGAAGCACGTATCGTCATTTTAACAACTCACGCCGGCGATGTTCAGATTTCTCGCGCTCTCAAAGCAGGCGCACGGGCCTATTTACTGAAGGGCTTGCTTCGAAAAGAATTGCTGGAGACGATTCGCGCGGTCCATGCCGGCCAAAGGCGCTTGTCATCCGAGGTCGCCGCTGAAATAGCTGAGCACGCTACCGATGACACATTGACGCCACGAGAAGTCGATGTACTTCGATTGGTTGCGCGGGGCAATGCGAACAAAGAGATCGCTGCACTCCTATCGCTCACCGAAGAAACCGTGAAGAGCCACATCAGGAACATCCTTGCCACACTTAGAGCTAACGACCGGACCCACGCCGTCACGATCGGCGTGAGGCGCGGAATCATCGATCTGTAGCTGGACGACATCCCCCGAAAGAGGGACGTCGAAAAGATCGTTCGAGGGTGTCGAACGCCAGGGCGGCTCCATACGATGGAGTTGGGATGCACTCTGCAACGTCTATTCTCAACTTTTCCGAATAGCTGGCCAGGCGTTGGCCTGCTGATACTCCGGCTCTGCCTCGGTATCGCTCTGCTCTATTTCGGGGCCGTGGTTCTCTCGAGGAACCCTTCGGAACCGATTACCTTCGCACAATACCTGATTGCGGCTGCAGGGGGCATCTTTCTGCTTGCCGGTCTATGGACGCCAGCAATGGGAGTCCTGATTGTCCTCGACGAAGTCTGGATCGCGTTGTCCCGCCATTCTCCACGGGGAGAGGACACGTGGATTCATATCTTCCTGGCGATCCTCGTCGTCAGCGTGGTGATGCTGGGCCCCGGCGCATGGTCGGTTGACGCTCGCCTGTTCGGGAGGAAGCGCTTTGATATCGATCGCACTAGAGGTAGGAGACGATCCCCATAAAGGGGTAGGAGTGCACGCAACCATTGAGGGGCCCGATCGAGATCGATCTGGGGACGATTGCGGTCGGAAGAAACGCCAGAATCAAGGGACAGAAGGAACCTCTTTCTATCTGTCAAGGAGAATAACGATGGCCACCTTGAATTTGATTGGATCCAGCGCGAGATTCCGCGCATTGCTCGACAACATCGACATGGTTGCGCCGGTGGACTCGGCCGTCCTGATTCAGGGCGAAACGGGTACCGGAAAGGAGGTGGTTGCACAAGCGATTCACGAGGCCAGCCCACGACGGAAGAATCGTTTTGTGGCGCTGAACTGCGCGGCGATACCGTGTACTCTGCTGGAGAGCGAACTCTTTGGCTACGAAAAGGGCGCATTCACAGGCGCTGTGGCTCAGACTGCGGGACGCTTTCAAGCCGCGGACCGCGGAACATTGTTTCTGGATGAGATTGGAGATCTTCCGCTTGAGCTTCAGCCAAAACTTTTGCGCGCTCTACAGGAGAAGCAGTTCGAGCGTCTCGGCGGTGGCCATACACTTCAAGTCGACGTGCGGATCATCGCAGCGACGAACCAGGACCTGGGACGCATGGTTCAAGAGCGGAAGTTCCGGGCCGATCTCTATTACAGACTGAACGTGTTTCCAATGACGCTTCCGCCGCTGCGAGAACGGGTAGATGATATCCCACTGCTGGCAGAACACTTTGTTCAAAAGTTCGCAGAACAGCAAGGCAAGGTGATCGATACTATCCCCGACGAGGTAATGGCGGCTCTGGAATACCATGATTGGCCGGGTAATATCCGGGAACTGCAAAATGTCATCGAGCGCGGCGTCATCATGACGGCTGGCCCTGTCCTGAGCCGGCAGACGACGGAGCATTTGACACCGAGCGAGGTCGCGCCGTTCCGCGTATCCGCAGTCGCCGTGCCGGTAAGAAACAAGACCCTGGCCGATGCCGAACGTGCGCATATCGCCGCGACACTTCGTGAGACCAACTGGGTGATTGGCGGACCGCATGGCGCAGCCGCCCAACTCGGCCTGCCGAGGACAACCCTGATAGCCAGAATGCAGCGACTCGGGATTCCCAGCGGGACACCGCGAAGCCGGTCAGGACAGTCCACTCAGCGATTCGTGCGAGTGATGGGTGGCCTCTCCTCGCGTTTGAGAGACGACTCAGCGGCTGGCTTGCGATTTGATGGAAGCGGAAGCGCGCTGAACGTGAAACATTCCGCAGCCTGAACCTTAGCACCTTGACGTGACGCGAATCATCAGCCAGACCCCAACGGCTCTTACGCGGCTCGCAAGCGCCGGCGGACCCCAGTTCGCCAAGGCAGGCGAAGGCGCGATCATTAACATCAGAGTGGCGCGACGGTAATTCGCGCACAACCCAGGAGGCGGCCATGGGCACCAACGAAGTCCTCGGGAAGGACGCGACCAGCGAGGCGAGCCTCGCGAGAATTGACATGAAGCTCGAAGCAGTCGTCATCCCGGTCTCGGATGTCGACCGCTCCAAGACGTTCTACGGGAACCTCAAGTGGAGGCTCGACGCGGACTTCGCCTTCGATAACGGCTTCCGCGTCGTCCAGTTCACGCCGCCCGGTTCCAGTTGCTCGATCCAATTCGGCACAAAGGTCACGTCAGCGGCGCCGGGATCCTCCCACAGCCTCTACCTGATCGTCTCCGACATCGAGGCTGCGCGCATAGAGCTGGTCGCCCGAGGTGTAACGGTCAGCGAGGTGTTCCACCCCGGGACGCCGGGCGCTCACTTGCAGCCCCACGGCTCGAGCGGTCGGGTCGCCGGACCCGCGCCCGATCACCTCAGCTACCGCTCCTACGCCACGTTCAGTGACCCGGACGGCAATGGGTGGCTGTTGCAGGAGGTCACGACCCGGCTGCCCGGGCGCGTCGACCCTGCCGCGACTTCATTCGGCTCTGCAAGCGATCTGGCCAGCGCGCTTCGGCGTGCGGCGGCCGCCCACGGCCAACACGAGAAGCGCATCGGCCAGCCAGATTCGAACTGGCCCGACTGGTACGCCGCCTACATGGTGGCGGAGCAGGCGGGCGAAAAACTGCCGTCGTGAGCGACTACGACGTCATCGTCATCGGCGGTGGCGCGCCCGGGGAGCACTGCGCGGGCGCGCTCGCCGCGGGTGGCCTGCGTGTCGCGATCGTCGAGCGCGAGCTGGTCGGCGGCGAATGCTCGTACTGGGCGTGTATTCCGTCGAAGACGCTGCTGCGCCCTGGCGAGGCCGTCCACGGTGCTCGTGAGGCGGCAGCGAAGGCCCAAGTCGACGTCGACGCGGCGCTCGCCTGGCGTGACTTCATGGTCTCGAACTACTCCGACGCCGGCCAGCAGCGCTGGCTCGCGGATCGCGGCATCGATCTGCTTCGTGGCCGCGCAAGGCTCGCAGGCGCGGGCGTGGTGGACGTCGATGGCGTCCGCTACACCACGGATCACGTCGTATTGGCCAACGGCGCGGACCCGATCGTGCCGCCGGTTCCCGGCCTGCGCGAACTCGAGGGCATCTGGACGAACCGCGAGGTCACCGGCATGAAGGCGATCCCGCGCCGCTTGCTCGTGCTGGGTGGTGGTCCGGCCGCAGTCGAAATGGCGCAGGCTGTCCGCCGCCTTGGGGGCGCGGTCATTGTCGTCGCGACCGCTGCGCATCTGCTTCACCGCGAGGCGGCCCCGCTGGGCGAAGCGCTCGGCAACGTGCTGCGCCGCGAGGGAATCGATTTGATTCTCGGCGCGCGCGCCACCGCGGCTCGGCGCGCGGGCGACGACTACGTCCTGGAACTCGAGGACGGACGCGAACTCAGCGGCGACCACCTCCTTGTCGCAGCCGGCCGTCGCCCGCGCGTCGACGGCATCGGCCTGGAGACGGTGGGCGTCGCCGCGAACCTGCGTGGGATCCCGGTCGACGTGCGTCTGCGCGTGCGTGACCGGCTGTGGGCGATCGGGGACGTCACCGGCATCTGGCAGCTGACGCATGTCGGCAAGTATCAGGGCGAGGTCGCCGCGTCGAACATCCGCGGCGAGCCGCGGGAGGCCAACTACGAGGCCGTGCCGCGCGTCGTCTTCACCGACCCGCAGGCGGCCGCCGTCGGCGCAACCGAGGGGCGCTTCAGTGCGACCGTCGCGCTGAAGGACGTGCCCAAGACCGCCACCTACACGCTTGCCTACGCGGAGTCGAACGGGTTCCTCACGCTGTTGAGCGACGGCGAGCGGCTGACGGGCGCCTACGCGCTCGGCCCGGAGGCGGGCGAGTGGCTGCAGCAGGCGACCTTGGCGATCCGCGCCCACGTGCCGCTCGCAGTGCTGCGCGACACGATCCAGCCGTTCCCCACTTTTTCGGAGATCTTCGTCGACGCGCTCCACGCTCTGCATGCTGCGGTGCGTAAGCCGGTCAGGGCGCGATGAGCGAGATCTGCCGGTTAATCGTTGTGCGCGAAGAGATTAATTCTCCCATAAGTTGCCGAAAGTCTCGTGCACAAGTTCGAAACGAACGTAACGTCGTCGCCTTGCCAAGTCGAAAAGTGAGACGTCCGAATGACTAACGAGAGAGGGGGAATCATGTCTACAATTACAATCAAAGACGGTACACAGATCCATTACAAGTACTGAGGCAGCGGACGACCCGTTGTCTTCGGCCACCGCTGCCCGCTCAGCGCCGACGCTTAGGATGACCAGCCGGAGTGTAAAGGAGCACGCATGTCCACGATCCACCTCCACCAGACAACCACCTCGACGCCCGAGCAGTACGTCGCCGGGCTCACCGACTTCGGGCCCGGCCGCTCGAAGCTCTTTGGCAACAGCGCCGACGAGTACCTCAAGGTGCATCACTTGGGTCGCTCGCAGGCCGACGTCACGGAAGGCTCGGGCGGCATCTGGGAACGCCTGCACTACGACTGGTCCGATCCCAACCGCGTCGTCCTGACGACGACCGACTCCAACCTGTGGGGAGGAGCGTCGGGTCACACCTACACTTTCACGCGTCAGCCCAACGGCACGACCGACATTGACGTGGTCGTCGTGCGCGACGGCAAGAACCTCAGGGGGCGGGCCCTCGGCTTCGTGCTCGGGACCATCGGCAGACGCGTTTTGGAAAGGGCGTTTGAAAACTCCGTCAAAGCCATTGAAGTCCGGAACAGCGCGGCTAGAGAGGCAGGCGCATCATGAGCTGGGTAGTCCTCACTTCGCGGTAGGCGGCGATCTCGATGACCGTCTCACTACCCGGGGCGTCGACGATGCGGCATACTCTTGAAAAAAAGTTCGCCATATGCGGCATTTGCTCTTGACGGCAAAAGACTTCGTTCTTCACGGCGTATTCCAATTAGGTGAGCAGCAGAAGAATTCCTTTCTTCGCAAAAAATGTCAAACCTCACCCTTAAGGCGCAGAGCAAGTTTAGACTGCTGATAGGAGGAATCATGAACACTGCAACCACCAACTCTCCCGTCCAGCGCGAACCGGAACTCCACGGGCAAACCGTCGTCGTGATCGGCGGTAGCGCCGGCATCGGGCTCGAAACGGCGCGGCGAGCACGCGCTGAGGGGGCCAAGCTGATCCTTACCGGCCGGAATCCCGAGCCTCTCCGGCGCGCTGCGATTGAGCTCGATGCCCTGAGCACTGCGGCGTTCGATGCCACGGATCCGGCTCGACTCGAGCAGTTCTTCCGTGACCTGCCGGCCTCCATCGACCATGTGATGCTGACGGCTGGCCAACCGATCTACGGGCGCCTCCTCGACATGGACTTCGAGCAGGCACGCCGCGCCTTCGACGGACACCTCTTACTGGCGCTCGACGTCGCCCGCAACGCCGCCCACAAGATCCGGCCGGGAGGTACGCTCCTGCTCATGGGCGGTACCGGCGGCCGCCGCCCGGGCATCGGTCTCGGCATCGTCTCGACAGCCACCGCCGCGCTGCCCGCCCTCACAGCCAACCTGGCTCTCGAGCTGGCGCCCGTCCGAGTCAACCTCATCGCGGCCGGCTTCGTCGACACACCGCTGTCCGCTTCCCTCCTCGGCGATGAACTCGAAAACCGCCGCAATCAACTTCGTGCAACGCTTCCCATCCGGCGCGTCGTCGAACCGGCCGACGTCGCAGCGCTCGCCGTACACATCATGATCAATACGGCTCTCACGGGCGCGACCTACGACGTCGACGGCGGGCAGCAGTTCGTCGCCGCCTAGCCAAAAGAGACGTATCATCATCCAAATTGGCGGGTTGCTGAATCCGAATCTGTAGCCTCTGAAAACCGAAGAATCCCGTCTGGGCGGTGGTGACCGGCCAAGGCTTTGCCGCGACTTCCGACTTAACTCACTGTGTCACAGGCTTGCCAGCCGCCAGCGCGTCGATCATTGCCTGGAGATTGGTGCGATTCAAATCGTCGGGAGCCTGCTTCACCGCAATTTTCGCGTGTTCCAGCGCCTTCTGAGTGTCCCCGGAAGCAATGTAGACTCGGGCCAATCCAACGTGCACGGGCCAGACATCGCCGTTCTTTTCGGCGTTGAACTTGAACACTTCAACCGCTTCGGCGGTTTTGTTCGCAAGTTGAAGCTGGCGTGCGTATTGATGTATCTGGATCGGCGTAGTGCCCGGCTGCCGGAGCGCGGTCTGCATGGTCGACTTGGCTTCGTCGGTGCGCCCCATCGCCGAAAGGACTTGGGCCTTGGTGCTGAGCGTGTTGAAATTCGACTGACCGATGCCCGGCATACTGATCGCGGCATCCGCCCATTTCAGGCCCTGATCGAGATTCTGCTTGCTCTGCACGGTGTACTGCGCGGCGATCGAAAACGCGTGAAAATCGAAACTGGGCTGGTTGGTCAGATCGTGCCGCAGCCGCGAGATGTAAATATCGTGGATGCGCTCTACCTTTATGTTCCAGCCGACGGCGAGGTCTTCCCACTGAAGCTCGGCGGTAGCGGATTCGGGTTTCCGATCGAGAAATTCGTAGGTAAGATATTCGCGATAGTCGTGCTTGTGCGGTTTAACATTGACGCGGAGCGCGTCTTCGCTCTCTTCGTAGAAAAAGCTGCCCCACGCACCAGAGTTTTTCGAGAAGATGATGGTCCACTCGTCCTTATTCGGGATTATGTGGAGTCCGTAACGTCCGGCCGGCAGCGCCTTGCCCTCGATCAGAACTTCATGAGAATTCGCAAAGACGGTATTTTCGTTCGCGCCCGCGCGCCACGGACCTGGCTTGCCGTTTCCGAATCCGAGATTAGACAAACCATACGGTACCAGCTCACCCCAGATGTGCCCGCGACGATCCTGACCGTTGGGGCCGTGAACCGCCGGGCTCGAATAATCGATCAAGATGCGAACTGGACCGATGTATTGAACTACAGACGCTTTCTGATTGTTGCCGCTGGGCGGCAAGGTTAGTGTTGGATATTGTGCGGAAACGGTCCCTGCAAGAACGAGTGTCGCAAAACCCCATTGTGAGAATCGCATGGAGCTTGAGACGGGTGAAGCTCGAAACCGTTTGGGTGACCGCCAGCCCAGCGGCCGACAGCTAATGAACCACCGCGGACGGGGAGAACTGCAACCCGCTGCATCCGTTCGATTTTCAGTCCGGCACTTCTCGTCGGCCCACGCTAGCGTGCTGCGATTTCGTCGAGGGCGCGCCGCGTCGCCTCCAGCCGCACGTAGATTCACCGAAGTTCCGTCACAAGGGTGCGCCGGTCATCGTGCCATCGGTTTTTTACGACCGCCTCTTTGCGGACCTTGCTCCACTATGTCTTGAAGGACTTAATCGGGCGCGTCAGATCTGGGGAGGGTGTACTAGCCCACGTTGCGCCTCGGCCTGTGGGCGCGCGGGCCGTCACACCTTTAATACGTCGTCTTCGCGCGCCACCACCGCGTAGAGAATGGGCGACAGGAAAATCGACAATAACAACCGGGAAAGCAGGCCGCCAACGATTACGATCGCGAACGGTTTCTGTGAATCGCTGCCGATGCCCGTAGAGGTGGCCGCCGGAAGAAGGCCGATGCAGGCCACCAGCGCGGTCATCATGATGGGCCGCAGCCGCAGCAGCGACGCCTCGTACGTGGCAGTCAGGATGTCGTTTCCCTCCAGGCGCAGCTTGTTGATGAACGAATAGAGAATCACGCTGGTCAGCACCGCGACGCCCATCAGGGCGACGAATCCCAATCCCGAAGAGACGCTGAAGTTCGTTTTCGTGTACCACAGCGCCAGCAATCCGCCCACCGGCTCGGTCACCAAAACGCTGAACAGAATGATGATCGGGAACTTCAAATTTCCGTACAGAGCAAACAGAATCAGAAGGATCAGGAGAACGGTAGCCGGCGCGATGACCTTCATCTGCTCGCGCGCGGCCAGGTAATCTTTGTACTCGCCGCCCCAGTCGAAGGTGTATCCGACCGGCAGTCTCACCTGTCGATCGACCGCGCGGCGCGCTTCCTCGACCGCACTCGCCAAGTCGCGGTTCCGGACGCTGAACTGGACCCCGATGAAACGCGAATTGGCTTCGCGATAAATGAACGACGCTCCGTTGTTCACGCGAATATCGGCAAACTGGCTGAGCGGCAGATGCTGACCGCCCGGTGTGGCGATCAGCAGATTCCTAATCGCCTCCGCGTCTTTACGATACGGCTCCTGCATGCGAACCACAAGATCGAACTGGCGCTCACCCTGGATCACCTGGGATGCGGCTTTTCCGCCCATCGCTGTTTCCACCAGCGTATTGACGTCGTCCACGTTCAGGCCGTATTGTGCGATTTTCTCGCGATTGGGAATTACGGTCAGACTGGGCTGCCCCAGCTCGCGGACCACGGTGATGTCAGCGATTCCCGGCACTTTCGCGATGATGGTCTTTACTTGCCGGGCTTTGGCTTCGAGAGTAGCCAGATCTCCACCGAAGATCTTCACCGCAAGCAAGCTCTTGAGGCCGGTTTCCGCCTCATCCACCGCATCCTCGGCCGGCTGGGTATAGTTGAAAATTACTCCGGGAAAGGCCGATGTTTTCTGCTGAATCGCCTCCACCAGCTCCTTCTTGTTGTGAATCGATCCGCGCCACACCGGGTCGTCGTATGGTTTGAGTCCGATATAGAACTCGTTATTGAAAAAGCCGGTGGGATCCGTGCCGTCATCCGGCCGCCCCAGCTCATTCGCCACCGTGGTGACCTGCGGAAAGCCGCGCAGAATGTTCCGGATCTGCGGCGACAGCTTGGTCGCTTCTTCAAATGAGATGGTGTAGGGCGTGGTAGCCCGCATCCACAAAGCGCCTTCATCCAGGTGCGGCATGAACTCGGCGCCGATCAGCGGAATCAGCAACAGGGACGCCCCGAAAATCCCTAGCAGAATCACGATCGAAGCAGTGCGATTTCTCAGGCACGATCCCAGCAGCCGGCCGTAGCCGTTGCGGATTTTCTCGAAAACCCGCGCTCGGGGCTCTTTGATCTTTCCCCGCAGCAGGTATGCGCACAGAACCGGCAACACAATGAGCGCGCAGAGCAGCGATCCGACCAGCGCGAAGGACATGGTGTCCGCCATTGGTCGGAACAGGCGGCTGGAGGGCCCTTGCAGCGCGTAGATAGGAAGATAGCCCGCGATAATCACCGCGACCGCATAGAAGATGGGCCGCTCGACATCGTGCGCGGCGGTGCGAATCACTTCGAGCAGGTTGTAATCCTCGCCTTCGCGCGCGGCGAGCTCGCGAAACACATTTTCCACCATCACCACCGCGCCGTCCACCAAGATGCCGAAGTCGATCGCCCCGATCGAGAGCAGATTGGCCGGGATATGCCGCCAATCCAGGCAAATGAAGGCAAACATGAGCGCAAACGGAATGGTGAGCGAGACGATCAACGCCGCGCGCACGCTCAGCAAGAAAATGCCCAGGACGATCAATACCAGCACCATGCCACGGATCAGGTTCCGTTCCACCGTTTGCGTAGTTTCGTGGATCAGATCGCTGCGGTCGTAATACGGCAGGACCTTGACATCCGGCGGGAGCACGTGATCGTTCAGCTCCTTGGTCGTCTGCTGGATGCGCTTCAGCACCACCTGGGCCTGTTCGCCCACGCGCATGATGACGACACCTTCCACCGCATCGTCCTGGTTCATGAATCCGAACTGGCCCAGCCGCGGCGCGTACCCGATCTCAACCTTGGCGACGTCGCGGACGTAGGTGGGGATCCCGTTGTTGGTCGAGACCACCACGTTGCCGATGTCTTCCGTCGTCTTCACCAGTCCCAGACCGCGAACATAGTAGAATTGCCCGCCTTGCGAATAGAATCCGCCCCCGGCGTTGGAGTTGTTGCTGGCCAGTTGTTGAAACACCTGTGGAACCGTGACGCCGCGAGAGAACAGCCGGAAAGGATCCAGCAGAACCTGATATTGCATGATGGTGCCACCCAGGCCTGCGTCGTCGGCGACACCTGGAACGGCGCGGTACTTGCGTTCGAGAACCCAGGTTTCGAGGGTCTTGAGCTGCTGCGGAGAACGGTCCGGGCTCACCAGGACGTACCGGTAGATGAGGCCGCTGGGACTGAACAAAGGGGAAACGGTGGGCGCCACCGCATCCGGCAGCGTCGCGTTCGCCATCCGCTCGAACGCCTGCTCGCGGGCGAAATATGGGTCGATGTCGTATTGAAAATTCATCTCCAGCGCCGAGAGCCCATACAAAGAGATCGAGCGCAGACTCTCGATTTTCGGAATTCCGTTCATCTCCACTTCGAGCGGAATGGAGATGCGGCGCTCCACTTCCTCCGACGCGTGGCCGGGCCACTGCGTGATGATCTCCACGTGCGGCGGAGACAGATCGGGATAGGCGTCAATAGGGAGCTTCGAAAATGAGTAAGCTCCCCACGCCATCAGCATCAGCGCTGCCACCAGTACGATAAAACGCTGCGAGAGCGCGAAAGAAACGATACGGGAGATCATGCGTGTTGATCGGGCGTCTTATTGAATGCTGTTGGCGAACTGGAGAAACAACGCGCCTTCAGCCACAATTCTTTCGCCCTCCTTGACTCCGCTGGTGATCTCCGTATCGCTACCCTGCTGTACGCCCAGGGTCACCAGCCGTTGGGCGAACTTACGGGGTTCGACTTCCGCATAAATAAAAGGAAGATTGTCATCGGTGCGAAGAATGGCGGAAGTGGGCACGGCCAGCACGCCGTGGCCGGACTTCGTGTGAATCGTCGCATCCACGAACATATCCTTTTTAAGCAGCCCGGCCGCATTTTTCGTGACGATTCGAACCGGCGTGGTTCGCGTCGCCGGGTCGAGCAGCGAACCGATATAGTTCACCGTGCCGCTCAGCGTTTGACGGAATGCCACGTTGGTCAGATCAACCGTGTCGCCGATGCGTACCGCTTCAAGATCGCGATCGTAGACATGTCCCCATACCCAGACCGTTGACATATCGCTGATGGTGAAGCACGCCGTAGTGCCCGCCTGGATCACCAGGCCCGGCGTCACCAGCTTCTGCACCACGACGCCTGCGATCGGCGACCGCACCGCGAGCTGTGGATCGATGGCCGCGCCCGGATTTCGCGCCTGGTCGATTTCCGGCTGCGTGACGCCGAAAATCTTTAGCGCCTGCAGGTCGTTCTCTACTTCGGCGCTCGCGTCGTTGTAATCCTGCTCCGCGGCTTCCAGGTCTTTCTGCGCGATCACTTTGTGATCCAGCAGATCCTTGCTACGGTCCAGCGTTTTCTTCGAATAGTCTTGCCGGTTGCGCGCCTTCTTGTAGTTGGCGACGGCGCCGGCAACGTCGGGACTGGAGACGTACAGCAGCGCCTGCCCGGCCGTCACCACCGCGCCGGTGTCCACTAGAAGCCGCGCAATGGGTCCGCTGACCTGCGTGACCGCCTGCGTCGTGTGGTCGGCGTCCCAATCCACAGTGCCCGTGGTCCGCACCGCGGGAGACCACACCGTCTTGCGCACTTCGACAATCTTGAGATGCGGCATCTGAATTTCCGGCACCTGAAACAGAGCCGCCTCCGTCTGCGAGACGGTCGCCGTCGGAGCCGCCGTCTGCTTCGATTGACAGGATGTCGCAGCGAGCATCGCGAACAGAGCGGCCGGAGCTTTCCAACCCCCTAACCTCATCGAATCACCTGTGAACCTACGGCTTGATTCACCTGCTCAGCAGCAGTCATGTACGCCGCGACGGCCTGCCGGTAGCCGAGTTGCGTGGCTCGATAGCTACGCTCCGCGTCGAGCACATCCAAAACAGTTGCCGCGCCGCGCCCGTAGGCGTAGATGGTGATGTCGCGCGACTGCGTGGCCTGATCCAGATAACCCGATTCATACAGAGAAACGATCTGTTCATTGGTCTGGAGGCCGTAATACGCGTTGACCACGTCGGTTCGGACAACCACCTCGGCGGACGCTTCGGTTTCAACGGCCTGGCGCGCCGCCGCCTGACTACGCGCAATCTCGCCCTGATTACGGTCGTGAACCGGAAGGTCGAATGACAGCGAAAAACCGATCGCGTTACCCGTGCCATTGGGCCCGATGCTCTGGTAGGTGTAATCGCTAGCCCAGGTCCAGTCTTTGGCGCGGTTGCCAAACGCTAACGAGACTGTATCGCCCGCCAGCTTCACGCCGCTGTGCGCCGCCTGCAAGTCGGGCCGGGTTGTCAACGCTTGTCTTTCTAGTTCCGCGAGCTGGACAACTTGCTTCTTGTGAGCCAGCGTCCCGCTGATGTCGAAGCCGTCGGCGACCGATTGATATCCGAGCAACTGCCGCAGGGTTGCCCTAGCCTGCACCAGGCTCAATTCGGAGGAAGATACATCCTGCTCGAACTGAAGTTTTTGCAGCGATATTTTCAGATAGTCGCCTTCCGCCAGATCGCCCGCCGCGAGACGCGCATGGTTCAGATCCACGACTTGCGAAAAATTCGCGAGGTCGTCCTTGGCGAACTGGAGCACGGACTTCGCCAGCAAAACGTTGATGAACGCCTGCACCACTTGAAATCGCAACTGGCGCTCGTTGTCGGTCACCGTCTTGGCCGTCACGTCGGTGTTGTCTTTCGCGACCGACAGGCGCTTTTCGCGCTTGCCCCCGCGTTCATAGGTGTACGCGAGCGATTGGGAATAAATTTGCGTATTGAAGCGAACCGTTTGCGGCGAAAAGAGCGGTATCGTGTCCACCAATGTGCTAAAGGTCGGATTCGGTTTCAGGGCCGCTGTGATCTCCTCCGCTCTATTTTGGTCAACATTCAACCGCTGCGCCCGCAGCGATTGATTGTAAGCGAGCGCGATCCGGACTGCGTCGTCCATCGAGATCACGCTTGGTGAGGTACCGGCTGAAGGGGTCTGTGCCCCAGCGACTCCGATCATCACAACTATGGCGTTGAATCGAAGAAACAGCCGCAAGCTTCCTCCCCGTAAACGATCGTCAGAAATGATGGGCAGCTTTGTTATGACGACGCGGGAAAGACGCACGGTAACAAGAAATCTGATGAACGGGCCCAATTCAGGAATGAGCGGGCCCTTTTCCAGCGACAGCGGCCCGGCTTAGGCTCAAATTTGCCGAGAATCCCGGCGGCCGAGCGATGATTTTCAGTGCGGACACACGCAAAGTAGCGTCTTCAGTGGATCCGCTTTCACGCTCACGCTTCATGATCGCTTCCAGCCGTTCCTCGGCCGATTCGATTCTGGAGCTTTAGAAAATACAGCATCGCCAACCCTTGCTCGATGGCTTCACGCGTGTCAGCCGAGCCCTTTGTTACTCGGGCTGCGACGCTGAGAGTTTCAGGATATTGGGTAGATCCCGGTTGCCCTCGTGGCAGGCGTATTCAAACGGCGGGTTCAACACGCGGGTCATAGTCAGTTCGCCCTTCCAGGGCCGCGTGTAAGCGGTAGGATCCTCCACTTCAAAGCGGTAGAGAATGGTATTGGCGTCGAGCAAACTGAAGCGTTCCACAACGTGCATGTTGCGGTCCCAGCCATACATTCCCCCGGCGTCCCCGTAGAAACCGCCGGCATCGTTGAAGTTGGTGGTCTCCACCACCAGCGTAGCGCCTTCCCAGTGACCCACGGAATCGCCCAGCCATTGCCTGATATTCGATGGCAGATGCGAGCTGCGATCCAGCCGGATAATTCTCGCTTCGTGGATCATTTCCGCCTGCACCATGACTGCGTCCCCAGTCTGGACGATTTGATAGTTGCTGTTGTAGCGGTAGGGAATCATGGGCGGCACCGAGGTTGGGAAGACCAGGCATCGATCCTGGAGCCCCATATCTATCGCCCCGGCCGGATTGCCAAGGCGTTCCAAGCGATCCCGCTTGGCGGCGGCCGCTGCGGGCGTGAGGCTGGGAAGCAAGCCATTGGGAGGATCGGTGATGATAGAGGTCCGGAGGCTGGGCAGCATCAGCGAACCGGTCTCCAACCGCCCCACCGGATCGTCGTCCGCGCTGCGTGTCTTTCTCTGCAATTGGACCGCTTGTTCCGGGGTGTAGAACGGTTGGTCCTTCAGCCGCGCGGGACGCTCGAGTGGAATGGCAGTCGCGGAACTCCAGGCGCCGTCAAAGTCAGGATGTACGCTCGCAGTTCGCTGCGGCGTTTGCGCTACGACGCTCAGTGCTGTAGAAAAAGCCAGAATCCGGAAGAAACCCGCTGTGTTTCGGCGACTCGATGCTATGGAATCCACACCCTATTATGCCGTAAAGCCCGCAGCACCTCGATTTCAGGGTTCGCTGAAGTCTACGCATAACCACGCGACGAGGCGCTGCGGCAAAGCCCGCGTACTGTCCCTAGGGGCGTGCAGCCGCATCGTATGATCGGCTAAACAGTGGGGGCCGCGAACGCGAATGGGCGGGCGAGCCTCGGAAAGTGCAAGTGTTCTGGTTGCGACCTGCCGGTCCGGCCCGATGCATCGCGATCGGCGGTGGAACTCTGCCGGATGACGTTTCGCGAATCACGAGGCGTGATCCTCGGATAGGATAGACTAACTTACCCGGTCTGCTGTTCACTGGCGGGTTTGATCTACAAATGTTGCACGACTGTAAAAAGCACAAGAGACCACCTGAAAGAAAACGCTAGCGGATACGATGTGAGCGTCTGTTTGGAGTCTACGTTCCGATAAGAGGAAATCATGGATAAAGTGAAACTACACATTCTGGCCGCCCTTGTCCTCAGTTCCGCTGTTTGCGGACTCGCAGATCCAGCGGGAAACAAGGTTGAGGCGCGACATGTGATCGGGCTGGAGAACGTCAAACGCAACAGCTTCGGGAAGCTAACCATTCGGGATGGCGTCCTGCACTTCCAAGCCGGCGCTATGAATGCCAAGGTGCCCATGGCATCCATCGAAGATATCTCCGTCGGTACGGAAACCACGCAAGGCGGAGGAAAGGCAGGCACCGCGGCCAAGACCGCGGCCATCGCCGCGCCCTACGACAGCGGTGCAGCGTTGAGCGTTTTGCTGCGAACGAATGTGGACGTACTCACGGTGTCATACCGGGAGTCCGGCGGCGGCCTGCACTACGTGATTCTGGCGTTGCCCAAAGGGCAAGGAGAACAACAACGCGTTCAGCTCATCTCCGCCGGCGCCCACGTTAGCGCACCTTCCGGCCGGGAGTTGAAGGAGAGAAAACCCGCCGCTCCAGAAGCCCAGAAAACGAAAAGCCAGAAACTTGCCGCCGCGTCCATTCAAATCGAGCCCGTCGACGCCGGAGACGTCAGAATTCCCGCCGAGTTCCGCGCGGCGGTCTACGAGTTTCTGATCATTCGAGCGCGCGAGTCTGGAACCTTCCAGCAGGTTCTGCGGAGCGGCGATCGTGCGGCCGCCGACGTTCGCGATCTGGTTACGCTGCGCACCACGGTAGAAAAGTTCCAGGAGGGCAGCCAAATGAAGCGCGAGATGACCACTGTCCTCGGCGCCACCAAGGTGGATGTCAGTGCGTCGGTGACTGACCGCGAAGGGCGCGTGCTCCTGGATCGCCGCGTCCAGGGAAAAGTTCGCTTTTTCGGCGAGAACCTGGGCGTCACCAACGATCTCGCCAAGCACATCGCCAAACTGCAGAGGCAAGAGTAAGCGGACCTTTGCTTTCTCCATGAGTCTCATTCCTCCTGCAATCGGCCCGAGGTCGCTCTTTCCTTAGCTGAACGTTAGCCCGGTTCTCGCAGTGTGAGGATCGGATCGATGCGTGAGGCACGCCAACCCGGCAACCACCCCGCGATTGCAGTAACTGCGATAAGGATGAGTGCAGTCGCAGCAAGCGTCATCGGATCGGCAGCCGAAACTTGAAACAGCAAGCTGCTCGTGAATCTGGCTAGGAAGAAGGCGCCGGCGAGGCCTGTCACGACCCCGGCGAGCGCCAGGCGCAGACTCTGCCCCACCACCATCATGAGGACTTCTCGCGGCGTGGCACCGAGGGCCAGGCGGATTCCAATCTCGCACGTGCGCTGCGCGACCATGTACGATGTGACGCCGTATATCCCGACAGCGGCGAGTAGCAATCCCAGTATTCCGAAGATTCCAAAGAGCGCGGCGCCCAATCGCGGCGCCCAGAGGCCTTCGCGAATCTGCTGCTGAATCGTGCGGGGTGCGACCAGCGCCAGCGCGCTATTCATTCGCTGCACCTCCGCGATCGCGGCGGCGAGCACCGGTTCGGGCGCACCTTTCGTCCGCACATCGATAGAAACGAAGGGTTGATAGTTTTGCGTGAGAGGGATGTAAAGCACCGGCCTTGGCGTCTCGCCGAGATTGATAACCGTCGTATTCGCCACAACGCCGATCACCTGGCGGATCACCGGATCGCTCAGGTAGTACAATTTCTTGCCCACCGCGCTCTCGCCCGGCCAGAACAGGCTCGCCACCGCTTCATTGATCACGACCACTCTGACGGTATCCGCGCGATCTAGTTCATTCACTACGCGACCTTTGAGAACGCGGATGCGGAGCGTATCGAAATATCCCGGCGAGACATGGTTCACCGTCATCCCCGTTCCGCGTGGATGCGCCTCCGATTCCTGCCCCTGCTTGAGAATCGTGCGGGAAACGCCGGTGCTGAAAGGAGCGCTTGAGGCGAGTGCCGCCGTTTCTATGCCAGGCATGGTCCGCACGCGATTCAGTACCGCATTTTGAAATGCAATGCCGCGCTCCGAACTCCATCGCAGCGACGCCATGTCCATTCCGAAGGAAAAAAGTTTGTTTGTTTCGAACCCGGGATCGACCGCTTGCGCATTTTCCATGCTGCGAATGAACAAACCCGCGCCGACGAGGGCGATCACGGTCAGGGCAATCTGCGATATCACCAGTGCGCCGCGCAATGCGGCCCCGGACGACGCGGAGTTGCCGCGGCCACCGGATTTCAGAACTTCATTCAGATCCGGAGCTGCTCCGCGGAGCGCGGGCCCAATGCCGAAGATTAATCCCGTTGCCAGTGTTGCCGCCGCGGTAAACAGCAGCACCCTGGGATCGAAACGCAAGTCGATCGCGTTGACCGGAAGAGACGGCGGCCGGAACGACCATAGAATCTGCCGCCCCCAAATCGCAAGCAGGATTCCTCCCAAGCCACCCGCTACCGCGATCAGAAGATTTTCGGTCAGGAGTTGCCGAGTCAGCCTGTGCCGCTCGGCTCCGAGAGCTGCGCGGATGCTCATTTCAATCGCGCGGCGGCTCGCACGCGCGAGAAACATGTTGGCAAGATTCAAACAGGCAATCAGCAGCACAAGTCCCGCCACCGCCGACAAGGCGAACGCGGCGGTGACCAGCCGAGCGCGTCCGCCGGCACCGGCAAGTGTCGCGTCCTCCAGCGACGATACCGCCAGCGTATGGCCGTCATTTGCGAATGGAAACTCTTTTTCCAGCTGCGCGGCGATCACCTTCATCTCAGCGTCCGCCGTTCCCATCGACGATTCCGGCTTTAGGCGTGCGAAGATCCGGAAGGTGCGGAGACGGCGGTTTTCAAAATTCGTCTCGACAGTTCCCGAGAGCACCTGGGAGTGCATGCTCATCGGAAGCCAGACGACATTCGGATTCGCAACAGTCGTTACGCCTTTGAACTCGACGCGCGTGACGCCGACGACAGTGAACGGTGACTGATTGAGGGCGATCGTCTGTCCGACAATCGCTGGATCGCCGCCGAACTGATCGATCCACATCGCGTAACTCAGCACCGCAACGGGATTGCCACCTTCGATGCGGTCCTCGTCCGGAAAGAATGTTCGCCCGCGGTAAGCTTTTACGCCGAGCGTATCGAAATAATTTGCCGTCACCAACTGAACCGGTAACGGGCGGGCATCGCCACGTCCGGAAAAGGTCACTGACGCTCCCACGGTGGCGACCATGTCCGAGAAGGCGTGATTCTTCGCGCGCACATCCTCGAAATTGGGGAGCGAGAGCGCCGATACACTTTTCGGGTTGTCGCGATCGGCGGTCTGGACTTGAGCCAGGCGCCAGGGATCCTTCACCGGCAACGAACTGAGCAGCACAGCATTGGTCACCGTGAAGATCGCGGTGTTCGCGCCGATCCCGAGAGCGAGCGACAGGATAGTAACGATCGCGAACCCAGGGCTGCGCCACAGCATTCGAAAAGCGTATCTGATGTCACCCAGCACGTCATCCATTCTAGTCGGCGCCACGTCGTTGTGGAGAATGTTCTTAGCACACGCTCAAGCTCTATAACGCGCAATATCGGCATTTCTATCGGAACATTCGTCGACGCGCGTCGCCCCGCTCTTGAGAATGCGATATGAGTTCTTCGGAGCAAATAGAATCGAGGATTAAGCGCGGAGCATAGCGCCCGTGCGCTTTCCGGACTGATGCTTATCCGTTGGGAAGTTTGACGACGAGCGCGCGCTGAGGCATTTTATTCGGGGCGGAATCGTAACAGCGCCCTCACGCCGCAGTTTGCAGCGAAGTCTGCGTGGAAGATCGATGAGGAGTCACAGGTTGAAACAGACGACTCGGGTTTCAGTCATCTCTTCCAACGCGAAGCGAATACCTTCGCGACCGATGCCGCTCATCTTTGGTCCGCCAAAAGGCATCACGTCCAGGCGGTAGTCTGTCGAGTCGTTGATCATCACTCCTCCGACTTCCAGCCGGCGGATCGCGGTAAACGCATCTCGAATGGATTCCGTAAAGATAGCCGCGTGGATTCCGTAGCGGACGCTGTTTGCGATTTCGATTGCTTCGTCGAGAGATGCAATGCGGTAGAGAGACACAACGGGTCCGTAGACCTCCTCGCGGTCCAGGCATACGTCGGAAGGGACGTTCTCCAAAACCGAGGGCTCGAAGACGGCTCCATTCCTGGTGCCTCCCGCGATCAGGCGTGCTCCGTGTGCGACTGCTTCAACGATCCATTGTTGGACGCGAATCGCCTGCGATTCGTTGATCATCGCGCAGACATCGGTAGACTCCTCGCGCGAACAGCCGGTTTTCAAGGTGGCGACTTTTTCGAGAAACCGCTCGCGGAAAGCTCCGTAGACATCCTTGTGAATGAGAACCCGCTGTACACCAATACAGTTCTGCCCGGCCTGCGCGAATGCGCCGGCGGCGATCGACGGGACTGCGCGATTCATGTCCGCATCCGGCAGCACAATCACGGCGGAGTTCGACCCGAGCTCCATCAGCAGCTTTTTGATTCCGACCGCGCGTGCAATACGCTCTCCGGTGGCGACGCCCCCTGTAAAGCTCACGACGCGCACTCTCGGATCGGTCACCAGAGTCTCGCCTACCTCAGAATCGCCGCCCGTGATGACGCTTAATCGTCCTTCGGGCAGGCCGGCTGCCGACAAATCGCGCGCGAGCCGCAGCGCGGACAGAGGCGTCGCAAGCGACGGCTTGAGGATCACAGCATTTCCGGCCGCCAGCGCCGGACCGATCTTGTGCGTCGCTACCGCGAGCGGATCATTGAAAGGAGCGATCGCGGCGACGACGCCCGCGGGCACGCGGAAATAATAGCCCGAACGATTCTCCGACCCGGCGCGGCTATCGAAGGGGAGAGTTTGGCCCGCAATTCTTCGTCCTTCTTCCGCCGAGAGGCGCAGCAGATTCGCAGCCCGCGGGGGCTCGCTGCGGGCCTCTCGAATGGTCTTGCTGCCCTCGGCTGCAATATCACGCGCGTACTCTTCCGCCTGAGCCTCGATCCGCGCGGCGGCTCGTTGCAGGACCTCATACCGCAAGTGTGCAGGGAAGTCGGCGGAGAGCGCAGCCATGGCGCGGTCCACGGCTTCAGAGACGTCCTGCGCTGTTCCCGATGGGACCAGGCCGGCCAACGCACCGTCGAACGGATTGCGGACCTCGATGTGGGGCAGTCGCGAACGCCACTCACCGCCGATGAGCATTTCCAGCGGCGGCGCGCACTCAGCGAGGTCTACGTCCCGCGCCAGCGTCAATGAATCCTCCAGCCGTTCACGGGTCCGCTATGGAAGAATTTCTCCGGCGTCATCACCCCGTCCTTCTTAAAGACGAGGCCATCCTTCATTACGAACGGAACATCGCGCAGTGCGTCAATATCCTGCAGCGGATTGCCGCGCATCGCGATCAGGTCGGCGGGGAGGCCTACTTTAATCGGACCGCGCTTGTCTGCGATGTCGCATACCTGATAACCGTTGGTGGTCATGATTTTCAGAATGCCTGGCGCGGAAATCTCGGCAGCTTTCCAGCTCTTCAGGAAATCCAGCACGACCTCGCCCCTTGTCATACCCGGTATGTAATAATCCGCGTCGGTCGAGAAAGCCATCTTGACGTGATTAGCCCACGCGTTTTTCATTCCTTCGGTCTGCCGTTTGAAGCGAGCCTCGTTTGGCGAATGATATGTGGAAATCGGCGTTTCGGTGCCTACACGCCAGATGCCCTTTTGGGCCATGGCTTTGTGCGCCTCGTCGTCTAAAGCGTTGGAATGCTCTATGGACCAGATTCCCGCTTCAATCGCGTGCATTGCGCCAGCCTTGGTCTGAACGTGGCCGGCGACTTTCAAGCCGGATTTGGCGGCTTCGGACACGAACAATTTCATTTCGTCGGCGGTGTAGCCGTACGGCTTGCAATCGACGCAGATTTTGATGACTTTCGCTCCGAACAATATATTCCGGCGCACGGCTTTCACGATCTCGTCGGGAGTGTCCGCGTTGAGATATTCGGGGTAGATCAGCATTTCGCGTTCGGGGACGGGGTTAAGCTGTCCGCCAAAACCTCCGATGATCAGGCCGGAGTTGATCAGTGTGGGCCCGGGAAGCCAGCCTTGCTCGATCGCTGCGCGCAGAGCGGAATCGGCGTAGTTGGCATTGTTGCCAAGATCGCGGACGATAGTGAAGCCTTTGACCAGCATCGTCATCCCGTTCGATACGGCCTGGATCGCACGTATAGCCGTCGAGTCCATCACCGACGTCAGATAATATTGGTTATTCTCCGGCTCCATTTTGTAGGTGATCGCCAGGTGATTGTGCGCGTCCACCAGGCCGGGAGTCACATAATATTGAGAAAGATCGATCACCTCAGCGCCGGCTGGAATCGAGACGTTCGCGCCGATAGCCGTGAACTTCCCCTGATCGACCAGAATCACCTGGTTATTCGCGGCGGTTCCGGTCTCCGGGTCCACCAGATGGCCGACCCGTACCGCGGTTACCTGCGCTGTGAGCACCACGGGAACGAGTGCAAGAAGCGCCAACCTCAACACTTTATTCATCATCTCTCCTTATAAGTCAGCGCGGTGCCTGGACGGGCTCCTGCGGCTCCGCTATCTCTCCGATATAGCTGATATTGTCTCCCTTCTTCATCGAAGGCACGGAAGCAATGTATAACACCACTCCAGCTACCGGAGTTGTGACATCTGCGATCTTATCTCCAAAATAATTCGTCATAAATCCGATTTTGGCACCCTTTTGTACATAAGCCTCGGGAACGGTTAGCGGGTAGAAAATGCCATCCTGTTCGCTTGCGACGACGGTGTAGCGCGCGATCCACAAGGGATGTTTCACGGGTTTGACTTCGCCAGGAAGCATCTTTAAGTGGCGCATGACATTCGCGCAGCCGCGAATCAGCGCGTCGACATCTTCGGCACTCGAGGTCCCTGCATGACCGCCTTCAGCAGTTACGGAGGGCTTTCCGGTGTCTTCGGCGAAGCGCGAGAGGGCCGATGTCGCGTTCGCCGGACGTGGGGCGTTGGTGCGGCTCCGCTGGATTACGATGTGGTCGAATCCGAATGCCAGCACCATTCCTTTAGAAATTGTGTCGATCCGCTCATTCCCGGTGTTCGCCCAATAAGTGTACTGGCGCAGGTTCTCGTCGAGATCACCTCCGTGCAGGTCGATCAGGTAGTCGCATTTTTCGACGACCTGCTTCCCGATGGCCCAGGATGCGCGTTCGGTGATCGTTCCATCGGGCTTGCCGGGATAGAACCGATTCATATTCTTGTGGTCGACTGGATTCAGGTGTGGAACCTTTTCGAGAAACGAGGCGGGATTTACGAGAGGAACGATGACCAAAGCGCCGGACAACAGCGCCGGATCGACCAATTGCGCAAGCTGCGCCATCGCCACAATGGAAGCATACTCAGTACCGTGCGAGCCGGCGACCAAAGCGAGGGTGGGTCCCGCCTTCGCGCCGTTGATGACGATTACTGGAATGCGCGAACCGGGATCGACGCCCGCGGGCACATCGATGAAACCCGTGGCTCGTTGCCCTTGACCGGCTTTCGCACTGCCAACAGCGAGATCGGCAGCCGATCCTGACGCGCATAACAGAATTGCCAGACACATTCTGCTCATCGGATATTCCTAATTCGGGGAAGCAAGCTCTCCTACATAGCCAAGATTGTCGCCTTTATTAACGGTCGGGACAGAGGCGATATATACAACGACTCCCGAAACCGGAGCAACGACTTCTGAAATCCGCTCACCGAAAAAGTTGGTTATATATCCGATTGTCATTCCCTTCCGCACATAGGCTTCTGGAACTACCAGCGGATAGAAAATACCGTCCTGATCGCCCTTGAGCACTGTATAGTGCGACACCCATAGCGGATTCTCGAGCAGTTTTACCGGTCCTGCGAGCATCTTTAAGTGACGCATGACGTTCAGCGTGCCGTGCACGAGCGCGTCGACGTCTTCCTGATCCGCAGTCCCAGCATGGCCGCCCAGCACCGTTATGCACGGCTTGCCAAGGGCGATCGCCGTGGCATCGAGAGACCGGCCTCCGGTCTTCGCGATGATCATTCTCAAGCCGAACGCCAGCAGCATGTCTCGAGTCGTCGTGTCGATCGGTTCCTGATTCGCTTTGGTCCAATACGAGAAGGGGCGAAGGTTCTCATCCAGATCTCCGCCGTGATAATCGATCAGGTAGTCGGATTTTCCGATCACCTGACTTAAAACCGCAGCGACAGCGCGCTCGGATTGCGTTCCGTCGGCCTTTCCTGGGTAATTATTCATTCCTTTCCGATCGACAGGATTTCGATGCGGAACCTTTTCTAAAAAGGAGGGGACGTTTACTAGCGGGAGGATGACCACGGTTCCCGAAACATCCTTCGCATCGATTAACTGCGCAAGCTTCGGCAGTGCGACGATCGAGCCGTATTCGGTCCCGTGAGAACCGGAAATGAGACTCAACGTCGGCCCGGGTTTCGAGCCGTTAATCACGATTACAGGAATGTCGGTGCCCGCGTCAGAGCCGGCCTGAATGCGAATGAATCCGTTCGCCTTCTGCCCGGCGTGTGCTGTTGCGGATCCTATCGTGACATCGGCTGACCATCCGATGACCGGCGCAACAAGTAGGGAGAGCAATACGCGATGCATCGGAATACGCTCGTTCAGCGACTTGCTCCGCGAGGCATGGGATCTTCGCCGATTTCGCCGATGTAGACGACATTGTCACCTTTCTTCATCGTAGGGACGGAACAGGCGACCAAAATGACGCCGGAAACCGGAGCCGGAATGTCCGCGATCCTTTCGCCGAAATAATTCGTGATATATCCAACGCTCATTCCCTGGTGTACGTAAGCTTCAGGAACCACCAGCGGATAGAAGATTCCGTCCTGCTCGCCTTTGACAATGGTGAACTTGCTTACCCACAGTGGATGCTCGTAAGGCATATTCACACGACCGGGGAGCATTTTTAGATACCGCATCACATTCATCGTGCCGTTGATGAGCACGCCGACATCGGCCGCTTCAGTAGTCCCGGCGCGGCCCGCTTCAACTGTGATCGAGGCCTTTCCCATCCCCAGCGCGGTTGAGTCGAGTCCGCGCCCGCGCGCTTGTTTGATGATGACTGTTTTTAGTCCGAAAGCGAGCACCATGTCGCGCGACGTGCTGTCGAGCTCCGGTTTGCCGGTATTTGTCCAATACGAATACGGATGGAGATTCTCATCCAGGTCGCCGCCGTGATAGTCGATCAGGTGGTCGCATTTCTCGATCACCTGGTTGTGAACGGCATAGGCGATTCGCTCGGATTGCGTGCCATCGGCCTTTCCGGGATAGCCTCCCACGCCCTTGTTGTCGACAGGGTTGCGATGGACCACCTTCTGCTGATAGGAGGCGACGTTCAACAGGGGGAGAATCATCAGCGTGCCGGACAACTGCGCCGGATCGACATGGGATACGAGCTGCACCAGAGCGACGCTCGAAGCGTATTCGGTCCCGTGCGCGCCGGCGATCAGCGCGAGTTTCGGTCCCGGCTTGGCGCCGTTCATCACGATAACCGGGAGGCTGGTCGCGGCGTCCACGCCAACGGGGACTTCGATGTAACCAGTAGCTTTCTCGCCGGCGCGCGCGGTCGCTGTTCCGACCGTGATATCAGCCGCCTGTCCGATTGCGCACAGCGCTGCGATGAAAACAATGCCCTTCATCAGTTGCTTCCCCTTCCGCCTCGTCCACCGCGTCCGCCGCGGCCGCCGTAAACGGGTCCGCCGTGAAAGAAGTTCTCCGCGAGAACCACGCCATCGCGCTTGAACACCATGCCGTCTTTGATGACGAAGCGCACGTCTTTCAACGTATCGATATCCTGCAACGGATTCCCTCGAATCGCGATCAGATCCGCGGGGAGACCAGTCTTGATGGGACCGCGACGGTCGGATATATCGCAGATCTGATATCCGTTCACCGTCATGATTTTCAGAATCTGTGCGGCGGGAATTTCGGCATCCTTCCAGCTTTTGAGAAAATCGATGACCACCTGACCGCGGGTCTTGCCGGGAATATAATAATCGGCATCGCTCGAAAAACCCATCTTCACGTGATTCGCATAGGCGCTCTTCAAGCTCTGCTCCTGGCGTTTATATCGCGCCTGCGCCCGCTCCGATTTGGGGTTGATGCGATCGAATACCGTCATGGTGTCGTAATCGATCAGCGGAAACTCAGTTCCTACACGCCAGATCCCCTTTTCCGCCATGAGCCGATGGGTTTCGTCGTCGCAGCCTCCGCAGTGTTCCACCGACCAGATTCCAGCCTGGATCGCCCGCATCACGCCGGCGCGCGTACCGCAGTGGCCTGCGACCTTCAAGCCGGCGCGAGCCGCTTCTTTAATGAACAGCTTGATTTCATCGACAGTATATCCGTAGGATTTGCAGTCGACGCAGATCTTGATCACTCTCGCGCCGAACAATATATTGCGATGAACGGCTTTGACGATCTCATCGTTCGTGTCGGCGTTGAGATATTCAGGATAGATCAACATTTCGCGCTCAGGGACCGGGTTTAGCTGCCCTCCGAATCCGCCGATGATCAGGCCCGAGTTGATGATGGTCGGTCCTGGTACCCAGCCTTGCTCGATCGCGGTGCGTAACGCGGTGTCGGCATAGTTTCCGTTGTTGCCCAAGTCTCGCTCCATCGTGAAACCCGACGCGAGCATCGAGAACCCGTTGGACACGGCCTGGATCCCGCGGCTCACAGACGAATCGAGCACCGTGGTCAGGTAATATTGATCCCCTTCGGGCACCAGCTTTTGTGTGAGCGCGAGGTGGTTGTGCGCATCGACGAGTCCCGGCGAAACGTAATATTGCGAGAGGTCGATCACCTCTGCTCCTGCGGGAATTGCCGCATTTGCTCCGATCGCCGTGAACACCCCGTCCTGAATCACGATCAACTGATTATCGCGGACGGTCCCCGTCTCCGGATCCACCAAGTGGCCAACGCGGAGCGCCAGTGTTTGCGCGCTGAGGAAGGAAGCGAGCGCCGCTAAGATCGTACCGAGCGTTAGTTTCTTCATAAGCCTAGAAATCGACCTGGAAACCGGCCTGCTGTTGACGCTTCGGAAGCTGGGAAACAGGGCGCAGGTAATTACTGGAAAGCTGGCTGCCTGTGTAACCGGTCCAGTTATCATTGTTGAGCGCATTATACATTTCCCAGTAAAGATGCGCCCTCAACCGTTCCTTGAACTTGAAGATTTTACTGAACCTTAGGTCCATGTTCTTCTCGGAATCACCGCGTTGGTCATTCTTAGGCTCCACCCGGCGATACACGACCGTGGAGTTCGTAACGCTGAATGGCAAGGGACTGCGATAGGTACCCAGCGCCGCGATCGAAAATCCCCACGGCAGAGAGTACGCGATGTTCGATACAAGATTGTGGCGGCGATCTGCGTTGTCGGGACCGATATCGATGGCGAGATTCAGGGGATTCGTCGCAGAACCTCCGGTGATATTCGTATTGTCATTCGAGGTCGTCTTCGAAAGAGAGTAAGATGAGCCGATCGTCAGCCGGTTCCTCTGATAGGCGAGCCGCGTCTGGAGCCCGTTATATTTGATCCATCCGACATTCTCAAACATCGAGATAACCGAGAAGCGCGAATCCCTTTCAAAGAACTGGCCCGCGGCATTCTGCGCAAGATTGACGTCTTCATACACAAGATTTCCGTGGCCGGCGGTACGGATGTAATTCGCTTCGATGGTCACGCCGCTCACAAATTGGTGTTCGAAGCCCGCTGAAATCTGTACCGTGTACGGATTCCGGATATGAGAGTCGATTCCCCCAATCGAGTTGGGCAGCGTCGGAAGACTGCCGAGTGTCGGCAAAGCAGGATAGTTCTGCGCAAGTAGCGCCCGCAACTGCGCCTGACTCGCGGCGACATTGGATGGGTCGTAAAACGGATTCAACGTGGAGTTGGCGTAGTTGAACTGGTAATGCGCCGTAGTAGTGAGTGTTTCGGCTTCGTAAATATCACTGTAATTGAAGTGATTTTGCGTGTAGAACATGCCGAACCCGCCATGGAACGAGGTTCTCTTGTCCGCTGTGGGAGCCCAAACAAATCCCGCTCGCGGCGCGATGTCCTTGTAGTCGGGCTGAATCTTCTGAAGAATCGGTCCGCCGCCCGATTTCTTGATGATGTTCTGGTTGTAGCCGTCGATGAACTGATTGCCTTCCGTGATCGTGTAGTCGAGGTCATAACGCGCTCCGATGTTCAGCATCAGGCTTGGCAGCACCTGCCAGCTATCCTGAACGAAGAATCCCGGATTCCAGTGCGACGCGTTGACGCGCGGATCTCCAAAGATCACGTTATAGGCGGTGGGATAAGTGGTCGGATCGTTCTTGTTGAAGAGAGCATCTTTCAACGCGAAGGTCCATTGACCTTTTTCCGCATCTTCGACGTCCATATACATCGTCATGCGCTGGATCACTACACCGGCTTTGACCCGATGATGCCCTTTGATGATTGAAAAGTAGTCGCTGAACGTAAGATTGCCCTCGCCTTCAAGGCCGGTAAAGGTCGCGCAGCCGAACGTCGCGCCAGGATAGCTGATCGTGGCGTAAATCCCGGTTGTGGCCGAACCTTTCGCGAGCAGTTCCGATCCGCCCGCTCCCGCCAGATTGCACGCAATGACCGGCTTATTAATGCCGTAATAGAAGCGGGCTTCATTGAACGCATTCGAGCTGATGGTGCTGGTGGCGCTGCCGCTGACATTCCACAACGGACCTCCCCAGGTGTAGCGCGTTTGGATCGAATCGAGCGCCGAGCCGTTCAAGCTCACGTTGGTCTGCGTCAGCGTCGTATTGGTGTAGCGGAAACTCACTCTGGTCTTGCTGTTTGCATTCCAATCGAGTTTGCCGACCGCAGCGTGCTGCGAGGTTTTCTGCGGAATCACGGTCTGCACGCCCTGGTCGATCCAGAACTGCGAAATTCCCAACACCGTCGTCGAGCCGAGATTTTGATGCTCGTATCCGGCGAAGAAAAACAGCTTATCCTTGACGATCGCGCCGCCGAGATAAGCACCCAGACGCTGCTGCGAATAGGGCGGCGTATCCGAAAGAAACACGGGAACTCCCGGATTCGGCGCGGCGAGCGTAGAAGGCCCATTGGAATATTTGCCCGCGAACGGCGGGGTATCGAGCGCCGCGTCGCGAAAGTATCCGTAGCCGCGTCCGTGAAGGTCATTCGTTCCGCTGCGTGTGATCACGTTCAACACGCCTCCAACGGACTGCCCGTATTCGGCGGGGTACGAGTTCGTCAGAACCTGAAATTCCTGGATCCAATCCTGCGGGAAGAAGTTTGCCTGCCGGCCGTAGAACTGCATCAGATTGGTCGCGCCGTCCACCTGGATGTTGTTGTCATACTGCCGCTGTCCGCCGAAAGAGTAACCGCTGCCCGCGTTGGTGCCGCTGTAGTTGGAAACGGTCGCGCCCGGCGCGAGCTTCGCCAGGCCGGAGATATCGCGCGCTAGCGTGGGGAGTTCGCTGATCTCTTTGATCCCGATGTCCTCGCCCACCGTGTGCTGCGTATCCACAAGCGCGACTTTTTCTTCAACCGTGACGGTCGATTGCACCGTCGCCACTTTCATATTGAGCGTCAGCTCAAACTCTCGTCCGATGCCTAGTTCCACGGTGCTCTCAATCCCGGCAAATCCGCTCAATTCCACTTTGATCGTGTACTTTCCCGCCGGCAGATTCGGCATGTAAAACTCGCCCGAATCTCCGGTGATCGTGGTGCGGACCGTGTTGGTGTCGATCTGCCGTGAGGTTAACGTGGCCCTGGGCAGGACCGCGCCCTGCTCGTCGCGAAGGGTGCCGCGAATGCTCGCGGTAGTTTGAGCTTCCAGCCCCAGCGATGCGGAAAAAAAGAAACTTAGCGCGAGAAATGCGCGCCTGGATGTGGAGAGACCCGTCATAGACACCTCCCTCGGATTGAAAGAATTCTATGCGCGATCGGGCTCCGCGTATTGAACAAACACAAGACTGCTGGGATGGATTAAAGATCGGTCTGGTTTTCCCGGCACTTGACCCGGTAGGCTGCCGGTGTTATTCCCGTGAGGCGCTTGAAAATTCTGGAAAAGTGACTCTGATCGCAGAACCCCGCGGCTTGCGCAACGGAGGCTAACGCTTCATCCGAGTCCGCGAGCAGCCGCGATGCGAACTCGATACGCCGTCCGCGGATATAGTCCACGATGCCTAGCCCGTATTTGTGGCGGAAGGTAGTCGCCAGATGCACGGGATGGACCTGGACATGGTCTGCGACTTCGGCGATCGTAATCTGCTCGCGATACGTTGCGTCGAGTATCTCCCGAGCCTCAATGAGCCAGCGCGGCGCCCGCTTTCCCGGATCCAGCCGGGACCGCATTGCGACCGCTACGATTTCCAAAATCATGCCTTCGATCGCGATGGCAGATGACCGGTCGATCGCATGGAACTCGTGATGCAATCTCTGCATTACGGACGTCATCGAACCAAGCTCGAACACGGCCGGTGCCTGCGGCAGGGACACCTCCCCGAACCGCTCGAGCCAGCCCGGTTCCAGTTCGAGCGCGAACGAAACCGAGCCGCGATCGCAGGATGTCGTATGCAACTCGCCTGCGGGGCAATACATGACGCGCGAACTCTGAATCTCTTGCGAATGCACCCCGTAGGAGTTCGTGTATCCCCCCGTGAGCGACCAGCCGAGCATGCCCTGTGGATGGAAATGCTTGGGCGTACGGGACCCCGGCGCAAGAGCCGTTTCGGTCAAACGGAACCCGGGCACCGAGCGCCGTTTCACGATCGCTCCCAGAAAGTCCTGCCCCGGCTGGGCGGTTGCCGCCATCCCGTGAGGAATAACACACTCGGCGGAGTGGGTCAATGGGAGGCGTGTTTTCCGACGACCCCACCCTTCATCAAGAACCTAACATGCTGCATCGCGGCGATATTTCGGAGCGGATCGACCCGGTTGGCTAATTTGCGGATATAGGTCCGTTCATCAGTTTGTCATGCGGCTCTAGATTTAGCTTCAGGTAGTAGAGACGGCGTTCGCACCTTGGGTCCGATATCGCGGGGCATGCGTCCGGACAAGAAAGCCAAAAGCTCAGCGAACAGTGGGAATGATCTGGATTCGGTGCGACGGCCGTAAAGAAGCCGCCACTTTGCAAAAATCGGCCACAGTCGGCCGCGTCAGCGAAGAATTAGCGCAAGGCGCCAATCTGAAATTGCAGCAGGGACCATTGAGCCTGGTAGACGTACTTGGCGCTCGCCACCGCGATTTGCGCGGAGGTCAGATTCAGTTGGGCTTGGCTAAGCTCGATGATTGAGCTAAGCCCGAGATCGTAGCGGCTCTGGGCAAGATCGAGAGCCAGCTGTGCCTGTTTGAGCAACTGATCGGTGAGAGCGAGCCGTTGGTAGGCAGTCTGTGCAGCGAGATACGCCACACGGACATCCCGCGTGATGCGATTCGCAAGATCGTTCACGTTCTGCGTGGCGGCTTGTGCACGCAGTTCGGCTTCCGTCTGGCGAGCCTTGAAGAGACCTCCGTTGAACACGGGAATGTTGACGTTAACGCCGATGGCGCCGTACCGGCCGGGTACAGCCTGGTCGGCCGCGGGAACGAAACCCGTGGTTCCCGTCGCGCCAATGGTCGGATAATACAACGCGTGTTCCGCCCTGGCGAAGCGCTCTGCCGCGATCTGTTCGAGTCGCAGATCTTTCAGTTCGGGACGATTCTGGAGCGCGTCCTGAATCATCGGATCGACCTGGTTGGGAAGCGACGGAGGCAGGTCCTCCTCAGTGAGTGTGAAAGCGATCTGGGCTGGCAGGCCCATAGCGGCCGCGAGTTCCGCTTCCGCCGAATGCAGATCGTTCTCCGCCTGGACGAATAGCAGCCGCGCGTCGGCGAGGTTCACATTTGCGAAACTCACATCGAGCAACGATTTCAGCCGGTTCGCTTCCAATGCGGTTACTTGCTCGGAAACAAGTTGGCGGGCCGCAACGGTCTGCTGCGCGACGTCTAAAACCGCGTGGGCGCGCAACACCGCGAAGTAGGATCGATCGGTCGCAAGAAGAATATCGGCGCGCGTGGTTTCCGTCACCTGATCCTGAGCCTGGGCACGCAGTTTCGACGTCTCGATCAGGTTGTGCGTCCGGCCGAAATCGGTGAACAGTTGATTTACGGTGATTCCGGACGCTAACCGGTTGTAGACCACGGGGTTATTGAGCGCCCCGGCCGCAAGTCTGCTGCCGGAGTCCGCACCGACGCCGGTTACGCTACCGAACGCCGAAGGCAAGTAGTTGGCGCGATACTCGGCCGGGACCTGGTATGCCGCCGACGCATTCAATCTCGCTGCGCTGAATTGAGGATTGTTTTGAATCGCAAGCCTGTGTGCCTCGGCGAGAGTCAATGGCAACGGTTGTGGTTGCTGGGCGAACAGAGGAACCAATGCAAACGCGATGAGCGCGGTTCGAATCATATTAAGCTTCCCTGCCATACACGAGCACGTACGCCGCTGGAACCAGAAATACGGTCAACGCGACGGAAACCGTCAAGCCGCCGAGAATTGCCCGCGCCAGCGGAGCATAGGACTCGCTCCCAGCGCCGAGTTTCAAAGCCATGGGAAGCAGCCCGATAATGGTGGCGAGAGAAGTCATCAACACCGGCCGCAAACGGACTCGGCACGCCAGCGCGACCGCCTCACGCACCATCATCCCTTCGTTGTGTCGCAGATGGCGCGTGAACTCGATGATCAGAATACTGTTCGATACCGCGATCCCGACCAGCATCACAACGCCCATCAGCGACATCACGTTCAATGTGGTGTTGGTCAGCCAAAGGGTGAGAATCACGCCCGTCAATCCCGGTGGTACGGCGACCAGAATGATGAACGGATCGATGAAGGACTGAAACTGCGCGACCAGGATCAAATACAGCAGCACCACTGCCAATATGAGACCGAGCGTGAAACTACTGAAAGAGGCCCGCATGCCCTGGACCATGCCGCGCATTTCGACGCCCAAGCCTTCCGGGACTTTGGTCTTCGCGATGACGCCGTCGATCGCATTGGCGATCTTGCCCAAGTCTTCGTGGAGCGGGCGCACATAGATGTCGATGGTCCGGCGCAGCGCGTAGTGGTCGACTTCCGTAGGCGATTTGATTTTACGCACATCGCTGATCATGTCGAGCCGGGTCGGATCCTTAGCTCCGCCGGCTCGCAGCGGGATGGCTTTCAGGTCGCTCAATGTCTTTACCTGATTTTCCGGATACTGGACGGTCAACATGTAATCGTTGCCGGTCTTGGGATCGATCCAGAAACTGGGTGCGATCATGGTGTTGGATGTAAGCGCTGTAATGATGTTTCCCACCACTTCCTTCTGGTCCAGTCCCAGTTGGCTCGCCCGAGTGCGGTCGATGTTCAATTGCAAGCCGGGATAGTCTTCATCCTGCGGCGTGAAAACGTCGGCAACCCCCGGAATCTTTCGTATCTGCGAAGAAAGCTTGACCGCCGTTTCGAAGGCACGGCCCATGTTCGCTCCTGCAACCTGGACGTCGATCGGCGCAGGCAATCCGAGGTTGAGGACTGCATCGACCATGCCACCCGACTGGAAGTACGCGCTCAACTCGGGCAATTCATTCTCTAGCCGCTGCTTGACTCGCGCCATGTAGTCGTAGCTTCCGACTTTGTGGTCTTCCTTCAAGCTGACCTGCACGAACGCGGTGTGCATGGCGGAGTTGGTGGTGTAAATCGCCGAAAAATCCGGCGTCGCGCCGATGTTGGAGACGATCATATCCAGATCTTCGGGAGAAACCACCTCTCGAACCAGGCCTTCGACCTTGGCGATCTCGCTTTCGGTGACGGATAGCCGGGTACCGCTGGGCGCTTTGATATTGATCACGAACTGGCCGGGGTCCGTCCGAGGAAAGAAGGACAGGCCCAGAAGCGGGAACACGCCCAGGCTGGCGGCAAAGATGACGCCGAACGCGGCCAACGTCGTCACCGGCGCCCTAAGCACTCCTCCCACCATTCTGTCGTAGGCCTTGAGGAAACCTTCGAACCGGTCGTTAAACCAGATGTTGAAGCGATCGCCTAGCGTCCAGCGCCGCCTGGGATGATCTACCGTCACCGGAGTTTCGGATGAAGGCGTGCCGTGATGCGCCGAACGAATGAATCGGGCGCAAAACAGCGGTACGACGGTCATCGCCACCACGTAGGAAGCGAACAGCGAAAGAACCACTGCTAACGCCAGCGCCGAAAAAAGAAACTTGCTTACGCCATAAAGAAATGTCACTGGAAAGAACACGACGACAGTAGTCAGTGTCGCCGCGAGCACCGGCAACGCGACTTCGCGGCCACCTTTCTCGGCGGCGACCGCAGGTTCCTCACCGAGCTCGAGGTGCCGGTAGATGTTCTCGAGAACGACGACGGAGTTATCGATCAATCGGGAGAAGGCCAGGGCCAGGCCTCCGAGCACCATGCTATTGATCGAGCTGCCGCCGAGCGACAAGGCAATAAACACAGCGAGCGCCGAGAGTGGAATCGAAAAGAATACCGCTACCGTGGCCCGCATGCTTCCCAGAAAAATCAAGATCATCAGCGAGGTAAGAAGCAGTCCGATAGCGCCTTCGTCCAGCAGAGTCTCGATCGCGGTCTTGACGAAGATCGATTGGTCGAACACCAACCGCGTGACGAGCTCCTTGGGCACATCAAAGAGATGCTTGAGTTTCTCTCTAACACCATCTACGACCGCGATTGTGTTTGTATCCCCGCCTTGTTTGAGTACCGGCGTATATACAGATCGCTGTCCGTCGACTCTTACGATGTTGGTCTGGATCTGATGCGCATCGGAGGCATAGCCGATGTCCGCGATACGAACCGGGGATTGGCCGACCATCTTGATGGGGAGCTGTTCGATTTCGGAAACGGTGCTGAGTTGGCTGTTGGTGTAGATGCTGTAGTCGAGCGATCCAATCTGGACGTCGCCAGCAGGAAGAATAAGATTCGATTCGTTGACCGACCGCACCACGTCCATGAGGCTTAATTGATGGGCTTCCAGCTTGTACGGATCGGCGTAGACCATGATCTGGCGATATTTCCCGCCGAACGGCTGAGGCACGCTCGCTCCGGGCACGCCGCCGATCTGATTGCGCACCTGGAATTGCGCCAGATCGCGTAATTGCGTCTCGTTCAAGCCTTCGCCTTTGAACGTCACCAGGCACACCGGGAGACTCGAAGCGTCGAACTTCAGCACTACCGGCGGCAACGTGCCAGGAGGCAATCGCCTCAATTGAGCCATCGCCAGGTTGGAGATAGTGGTTACCGCTGAGTCCGGATTCGTTCCCGGCTGGAAGTACACCTTGATGACGCTCACTCCCGGCAGCGAGCGCGATTCGATATGTTCGATCCCACTGCCCAACGTGAAGAATCGCTCGAAGCGGCTGGTGATGTCGGTTTCGATCTGCTCGGGAGGCATCCCCGAGTAGAACGTGGCCACGACAACGACGGGAATGTTCATCGCCGGAAACATGTCCACCGGCATTCGCACCAGGCTGGTTACTCCCACCACGGCGATGATCAGGCAGACAACGACGATTAGATAGGGGCGGTGTATCGCGAATCGGGACATCTTACGGTGTGTTCATGGACGTTAGCTTGGGCCGAACTTCTTCTCCCGGCTGCAGACCAGACCGGCTGCCGATCACGACCATTTCGCCTTCCGCGATGCCGGATTTCACTTCAACCCTGGTAGAGGTTTCCAACCCTAGTTCTACCTTTCGGATCTCAACCTTGTTGTCAGCCGTGATGATCGCCACGGTTCCGGCCATACCAGTCTTTCGCGGCCCCGCGTCCTCATTACCAACGTCAACGGCGGTGACCGGGATCGTGATCACGCGGTTGCGGCGATCGAGCGTGAGATGCACTTCGGCGTACATTCCGGGTATCAGCACCAGGTTGGCGTTGGGTACGTCGACTTCGGTCTCCATGGTCCTAGTCGCAAGATTCAATTTGTCCGAAAACCTTGCGACGCGTCCTGCGAAGCTGCGCTTCAAGGTCGGGACTTGGACGTCCACTTGCTGGCCTACGTGCACCGTGGGCACAGCGGACTCGGGAACGGGAACGGTCAACCGGAGCCGCGAGTTCTCGGAAAGCCGGACCAGCGGATTCACCTGCGTGCTGGATGCCGTGCCTGCCTGAATCATCGATCCTGTATCGGCGAAGCGCTTCGTCACCACTCCCGCGAAAGGCGCTGTCACCTTCGTGTACTCGAACATAGTGTTGACCTTTTGAAGCTCCGCCGTGTTGACCTGCACCTGTTGTTGGGCCGCAGCAAGATTGGACCTGGCGCCAGAAACTTGCGCCTCCGCGACCAGATCTTTGCCGTGGACGTCGTCGATTTCCTGCTGGGCGACCAAGCCCGGTTTCTGCTTTGACACTTCGAACAATCTCGTATACGAAAGGTGCGCGATGTCGTGCGCCGATTGAGCCTGCTGCAACTGATCTTTCGCTCGCGCGACCTCCGCCTGGGCGCGTTCGACTCCTGCCTGTCCTCGCGCCCGGTCGTCCGCCATTTCGGGTACCTCCAGGATCGCGAGTGGCTGATTCAGTTGCACCCGATCGCCCACATCGACATAGATCGCCTTGACGTAACCGGCCACCTTTGCCATCACATCGATCTCCTGAAACGGCCTGAATTCGGCCGTGAGCACCAGATCGTGCGAGAGATCTTCTGTCGTCGCTTTCGCGACCGCGATGGTGGATATGTTTGGCGCGTTCAGCGGTCCGGCCTGGGCATTGTCCGTTTTAGAGCAGGAAACACTCAGAACCGCGATGCCCGCCACGCATACAACCACAAGCAGAACGTGAGTCCGGGGCGAGCGTTGCATCAGCGATCGACACTCGTCTCGCAGGCGGACGTCAAGTTGCTTGATCGCTTCCAGTTCCTTGTAGGCTGCCAATGATGCCACGTCCTTAAGCTAAGTCCCTCGAAAAATCAGGACCAATCGCACCAACTTCAGCAATTGCAGAGATCGAGAACAACCTTGAGTCTACGGCCAGTCCGGACGACCAGCCATACTCCAGAGTTGGTATTTCCGAGAGACATGGCTTGGTAGAATACCGACGCTGGGCCTTCGGCCTGCCGGGAAGTTGGTATTTTTCGGCCAATCTTCAGGTAGAGGCGACCGAATCGAGTCCTGAATGGGGTACGCTGGCATCAAGCCGTATGAGCACGCCGGACCGCCTCCTGCCCAAAAGCCGCGTGGCTTTGCTGATCGGATTCGGTAGTCTTCTCGTAATTATGGCGCTCGCCGGCATCGATTCCTTGCGCGTGCTCCAGAATTTCCGCGTGAATGATGACCGGATTCGACGACAGTTCCTGTTTCAGAATCATGTGCTGAACGACATCCGGTCGGAAGTGTACCTTTCGGGGACTTATGTCCGCGACTATCTGCTCGAACCAGAGCCCGAAAGGGCGGAAACGTTCCGGGCGAGCCTCGAAGAGGTCCGCCATCAAATGGATTCCGCGCTGGAGTCCTATGGCCGGCAGCCGGGTCTCGAGAAATACGACGACTACACCGCCCTCAAAGCGGAGTTATCGCAATACTGGCGAATCTTGGAGCCGGTGTTCAAGTGGGATGCTTCCGAGCGGCGCCGCAACGGGTATGCGTTCCTGCGGGATGAAGTGTTCCCGCGCCGGCAAAACATGCTGGCGATCGCGGACCGGATCGCGGGCATCAACGAACAACAACTCACCGCTGGAAACGGGGAAGTGATCGGGTTGCTCGTCCGGTTCCAGGCGCGCATCGCCATCACTCTGTTAGCCGCCATCGTACTTGGACTCGGAATGGCTGCGTTTAGTATTCGCAGAATCCTGGGACTGGAACAGCAGGCTCACGCGCGATACCAGGAAACCGCTGAGGCTCGCGGCCAACTCAAGGATCTGTCGGCGCGTCTGGTACAAGCCCAGGAAACCGAGCGGCGCGCACTTTCGCGAGAGCTGCACGACGAGGTGGGCCAATCGCTCTCGGCAGTGCTGGTCGAGCTAAGAAATCTTTCCACGGGACTGACGGTTCGGCCCGAGCAGCAAACGCGCCACCACGTCGAAACCATTAGGAGCCTGGTGGAAAGTGCTATTCGAGTGGTCCGCAATATGGCTCTTCTTCTGCGCCCTTCAATGTTGGACGATCTAGGCTTGGTCCCGGCGTTAAAGTGGCAGGCACGCGAGGTTTCCAAGCGCACTTCCATGGACGTAAGCGTCGCAGCCGAGTCGTGGTGCGACGATCTCCCGGATGAATACAAGACCTGTATTTATCGCGTGGTTCAGGAAGCCTTGCACAATTGCGCGAGCCACTCCGGCGGATCCAACGTGCGCATCCGCGTGCAGCAGAAGCAGCAGCGAGTCGCTCTCTCTATACAGGACGACGGCAAGGGCTTCGATAGTCAACAGTCTCGGGGGTTGGGACTGCTGGGGATCCAGGAGCGAGTGACCCGCTTGCACGGGAGTTGTACGGTACACTCTGCGCCCGGGAGTGGCACTATCCTTTCAATCGACCTTCCCTTCCCCGGCACGAATTGGAGCGAGAACGCACTTGAAACCGATACGCATTCTGTTGGCGGATGATCACAATGTAATGCGCCGGGGGCTCCGGCTGCTGCTCGAGAGCCAGCCGGAATTTAGCATCGTGGCAGAGGCTTCGGATGGGAGGCAAGCGGTGGAACAAGCGGAGGCCACAACTCCCGACGTAGTGGTTCTGGATATCGCGATGCCCAATCTAAGCGGCATAGAAGCGGCGCACAGGATCGCTTCGATGCTTCCAAAAACCGCGATAGTGGTCCTCAGTATGCACGCGGATGAGGGCTATGTTCTCCGAGCCCTTAAAGCTGGTGCGAAGGGCTATTTGCTGAAGGATTCCGCGGAAGGCGATCTTATCGAAGCGATAAAGACGGTGAATCAGGGGAAGACATTCTTCAGTTCGGAGATCAGTAAGATGCTGGTCGAAGACTATGTTCGTGAGATCCGATCCAGGGGATTCGAGGACAGCTACGAGCTTCTGACTTCGCGTGAGCGGGAGATTCTTCAGTTGCTGGCCGAAGGCAAGTCCAACAAAGAAATCGCCGGCTCGCTCAAACTTAGCCTCTACACCATCGAAACACACCGCCGTAACCTGCAGGATAAACTGAACCTGCACAGTTTCCCGGAGTTGGTCTTATACGCGGTCCGGAAACGCGTCATTTCCTGATGGTTAGAGGTGGCTCTTGAGGGTTACCGGCGCGCCTTCAGCACTCTTCCAGAAGGTCCAGGCGAGTTTCACGGCGCGGAAGACCTCGTCTTCCCGGAGCGGCTTGGGCAGGACTTCGTATCCGCCATTGGACACTACCTCGTTCCAAAGATTGTCGTCCAATACCTTCGAAATCAGCACAATGCAGGCGCCGGAAGAGCATGAGGCCAACGCTGACATTACGTTTCTCCAGTCCGGGCCTCCCAGGTCCCTATCGAATAATACGATCTGAGGCTTGAGCCGGCCGAGTGCCTGCTCGGTTTCACCCACTGCGCCCGCAAAGAAGACTTCCCAGCGGTTGGCGTAACACAGACGCGACATGACAGAACGATCATGATCCTCTGCAAGGAACGCAACGATCTTTATTTTGGGATGCAGATTGTTTTCCAAGTCTGTCATCGACGCTAGAGATCCTCTTTTCCGCCTCAGAACGAAATCTGCCAGGGTTGCGAAAAATAAGTGCACTGAGCGCCACATGACCAGATCAGCCACCGCGAATGGCGGCTTGCCTAGAGCCTACCGAAGATCTCAAGCGCATGAAATACCAGGAGTTTGGTATTCGTGGTGCCCTTCAGTCGGTAGCAAGCATCTCCCAGAGTGCCCCGGTCCAACCGACTATCAACGTCTGAAGTAACTTCATGTGGGACTTCGATCGGGCTTGATTCTGTAACGGTTTGAATAGCTTCTGGCAACTTAGGATTTCGAGATATTGCTACTCACCGGCTCCATAAAGATGCAAATGAGCTATATTCCCTGATGCCGCGAGGCCACAATGGAAATCCGGATAGAGACGGGTGATGCTGCTGAGTCAGCAACGAATCGTGCTAAAAGACTCGGGGAGGACAGGGACATGCAGAAGTTAGCGATCTTGGCCAGCGGGCTGGCTCTGTTGGTTGGTTTGTGGGGCACGGGGACCAAGGTTGCCACGGCCCAGGTCAATAGTAACGATGCGAATGTCGCGTTGGTGGACAATTGCGATCCCGCGACATTCAACGCCTCCGTGGGGCCTGGCACGTGTGCGACTACGCCGCATCGGCACGATACGCCCTTTCTGGAGTTCATTGGGCTGCTGTTCTCTCCGCTGGCGAAGAACATCATCGGACATCCAGCCTGGCAGTTTTCACCTGGCTATATCTCGGCCCGGGCTGGACAGACCGTTCGAGCGACGAACGCTGGTGGCGAGGGTCACACGTTTACCGAAGTAACAGCGTTCGGCGGTGGATTCGTTCCGCCCCTCAACTGCGTTGGTGGCCCAACGGGAACAGTGCCATTAGTCCCAGCGGCAGCCTGCTTGGCATCGCCCGAAGTCGTGGCCCCCGGCGATACCGTCAAAATCACGGGCCTTTCCCCCGGCGTGCATAAGTTCCAGTGCTGTATCCACCCGTGGATGCGCGCCGTAGTGGATGTCGAGTAGAACGTCGTTCCCGAAGCATTCGCTTTGGCGAGCGGAACCGAGACCGCGATCGCGAGCAAGCGTTCAAACCGGGATTCATCCTTGTGCTCACTAACGCGCTCGCAGCATAACACGAGCAACCACGAGCTGGACGAAGCCAACTAGGGGAAGCTGGGTTACCCCAGACGTCACAGGATTCAGTGAACGTCGACTTCAAACGCAAGGCTCGCATTTGTTACCGCCCGTCAAGGAATCTTTACCGCTCTACCCGAGGCTGGACCCTTTTCTCGACAATGAGATCCCAGGGGTGGCATGCGACTTGCACCATCGTGAACGGAGAGGAACAAGCGATGAAAATGCGGTTCTTGCCGATCACAATCTGCGTTACATCTCTTGCACGGATTCCATTCGCGTTCGCGCAGCACGAGGATCGTCGTCAGGATACGGCGCCGATCTACCGCGTCACGGTGGTGGAGCGCACTGCCAAAGCAATTAATTACCAATATCGTTCCGGGTCCACCAAGATCGATTTTCGCGGCACCGTGTTGCTCCCGCATGCCAAAGGCGAAGCTACCGTGGAGTCCCGCCAGGGAGGCACCGAGATTGATGCAAAGTTCGAAGGTCTGGAGACTCCCCAGCACTTCGGTCTCGCATACCTGACCTACGTTCTGTGGGCGATCACGCCGGAAGGCCGGCCGCACAATATCGGAGAATTGATTGCCGACCCCTCGAACAAGGCGCGAATTCGCACTACAACGGACTTGCAAGCCTTCGCACTCATTGTTACCGCCGAGCCGTATTCTGCGGTCCGGCAGCCGAGCGACGTCGTAACCCTTGAAAACGAAGTACGTCCAGATACACTCGGTACGATCAAGCCGGTCGAAGCCAAGTACGAGCTGCTTCCCCGCGGGGAGTACACCGTAACGATCACCAACCGTCCCGACCCTGGATTGGCCAACACGCCCGGTGTCTCGATGCACGAATACAATGCTCTGCTCGAGCTGTACCAGGCGCGGAATGCGCTGGCAATAGCGGGCACCGCCAACGCGGAGCGCTATGCGCCCGATACGTTGGCACGAGCCCGTCAACTATTGGACGAGGCGCAGCAGTTGCACGACCATAGGGTTGATTTCCGGCGCGTGGTGGAACACGCGCGGGAAGCGGCGCAGACCGCGGAGGACGCTCGCGTAATCGCTCAACGGCGTGAACAGGCGGAACAGCTTCAGGCAGCTAATCGGGAGCTATCGAAGGCGCGGGCGCAAGCGTCGAACGCCGAGCAGCAACGGGTGAAGGCGGTGGAGGAAGTGAGACAGATCCAGGCGCAGGCGGACGCTACTCGTGAACAAGCCGAGGCCGCCGTCAGCGCGCAGCGTCAGGCAGAATCTGAAGCCGCCGCGGCGCGTGAACGTGCCCAAGCTGCGCAGGCGCAAGCTCAGGTGAACAACCGAAGGGCCCCGCGGGATCAGCAAGAACGGGATTTGGCCCGGAAGAACGAATCCCAAAAGAACGAATCGAGGCTGCGTCTCCTGCAAGATTTGCGAGACGTTCTTCCGACGCTCGACACCGGGCGTGGCGTGGTCGCGACAGTTCCCGACGACGCATTCCGCGGCGCCGTTCTTCGCGACTCCTACTCCAGTCAGTTGACACGAATCGCGGCGGTCATTTCTAGTCGCCCCAGTTTGCACGTATCGGTCGAGGGGTATTCCGATTCAGAGACGAAAGAAGCATTGTCGCGCCAGCGCGCGGAAGCCGTCCGCCGCCTGCTGATCGAAAACGGTGTGGCTTCCGCCGGCATCTCTGCGGCGGGATTCGGCGACAGGCGGCCGCTTGGCTCCAATGCCACGCCGCAAGGACGGAAGGAAAACTCTCGTGTCGAGATCGTGATTTCGGGCGACGAGATCGGCGCGTTGCCGCTGTGGGGACCAGGCTACACTTTGACCGGCGCCGCAGCCGATCCCGATTTCGCGCGACATTCGCAAAGGAGCCAACCACAATGACTCGAGAACGAATTGCGGGATTTCTATTGGGAATCAGCGTGGGGACGGCCATCGGTTTTTTTCTTCGGCCGCCCAACGACGATGATTCTGTACAGTCCGGCGGGACCTTGGATCGCGCGAGAAAGATGATCCTGCGGCGCAATCCTCAACTGGAGCTACTCCCCACACTCGGCACTCCGATTTCGAGTGAATGATTTCGGACTCGGCACTGGCCTGAGGTAAGACACGCCAGACGCACTCGCGCGAAATAGAACTGGAGCGCGAAGTGTAACGTGTGCCGGCCGTTCGATTCCGTCCACGGACCACCTGTAGAAACTTCCCGTCGAGACCGGTAAACTCTTCAGGCGGAACTGCCTTGAGCCCCTCATTCAGGCCGTTCGAACAAGAAGAGGCAGCAAAGGTGGGACTAAGAAAAGGGCGTAACGGTTAGCGCTCGCAGAACTTTGCGCGATCAGCTTCCCTTTGTTTCTTTCAATTCGGAGCCCTCCAATGAGGTGGTCAGGATTTCAACTGATATTTTGGGGGATCGTTGGCACCGCAGTTGCCCTATCGACGACGCCGCCCCATCGGCGAAGTTTCAATCTCGAAAGGAATCACAACATGCGAAAAATTCTTGTACTATCCGCGATTTCGTTCGCGTTCTCGACGCTGGCCCTTGCGGAGGACTGGTCCGGAAAGCTTATTGATGCCAGCTGCTACGACCAGCACAAGAAGGCCGACTCTTGCGATGCGGCCAGCGCAACCACCGCGTTTGCGCTGGAGGTCTCGGGCAAAATCTACAAGCTCGATGCAGCCGGGAACAGCAAGGCTTCAGCGGCCCTCAACAATCGAGCGGATCGGTCAGACCCCGCGAAGTCGCAGTCGAAAGGAATCATGGCAAAAGTAATGGGCACCGAAAAAGGCGGGACTATAACGGTCGAAACCATCGAAGTCCAGTAGCGCCGAGTGCAATTCTTCCAGCGCTGGATCGCCCAGCGCTGGACATTGGTTCCGAGGCCCGGAGCAGCTGGCGGAGCGTGCCCGCTCGTCTTGAGGAAATGTTATTATTGAGCTGAGTGAACCGCCGTTGCTCCCCCCGGATTTTGAGGGCTCTTTGTTCATCAATAGCCCTGCTTGGGATCTTCGTGCGAGTGAGCCAAGCCCCGCAGATCCCGGCCGAGCCGTCGGCCCGTGAGCGGGATCCGCTGGCGCTCGATTACCTTCGCAAGCGGCTCGAGCTATGGCAGGGTCGCCTCAAACTCCAGGACTGGACGATTTCCATCGTGATGTCTCCTCAGTCGGGTTTGAGAGCCGGAACCGTGGGGAATGTCCATTGGGACGCGGACAAAAAGACGGCGGTAATTCGAGTTCTGGATGCTTCGGAATATCATCTGCCGTTTCGCGCCACGCTCAGGGACATGGAGTTCACGGTGGTACACGAGCTGATCCACCTGGAACTCGCATCTTTGCCCCGCAGCGAGGCGAGCCGCAGAACGGAGGAGTTCGCCGTGAATCATGTGGCGGATGCTCTCCTGGAGCTTGATCGAGCCGAGTTAAAGTAGCGACTGCCCCCTCGATTCCTCATCGAAAATCACGTCCTTCGGTACGCCAATTGCTCTAATTCAAGGCGGAAGAGTATGGAGTCAGCAGTTAACGTTACTCAGGAAACCAATTCGGGAGGTTAACGTGACAAGAAACATATCGTCGGTTTTGTGTTGTGGACTACTGATATTAGGTGGATGTCATTCCTCACTGGACCGTGTGGAAGCAGCAGGCGATCCGGCGGCAACCGCTTCGGCCGCGCCTGCGCGACCGGAGTTTGTTCTTCCAGAAGGGACTGGGATTCGTGTGCGGTTGCTCGAAACACTCGACACGAAACGGAACCGGGCCGGGGATCACTTCAGCGCGACGCTCGATGAGCCACTCGTTGTGGGCGACCGCGTGGTGGTTCCGAAGGGGACCCGCTTCCAGGGCCATATCAGTGAAGCGAAGCCCTCGGGCCGGTTCAAAGGCCGTGCTGTTCTGGCTCTTCGTCTCGATTCGTTTTCGCTCGACGACAGGGTCTACGATATCCGCTCCAGTAACGTGGCTCGCGCGAGCGCGGGTCATAAGCGGCATCATCTTCTCTGGATCGGCGGCGGATCGGGAGGCGGTGCGCTCATCGGAGCTGCGGCTGGCGGAGGCGCGGGAGCTTTGATCGGAGCTGGCGCCGGTGCTGCGGCCGGCACCATCGGTTCGGCGATAACAGGACGGCGAAACGTGACTCTACCAGTCGAATCGACCGTTCGTTTCACGACGAGAAGCCCGGTCACACTGGGTGGATAGCCATAGGGGTGACGAGCCTTTATCGTGCTCGTCACCTTTTCGGGGAAACTGCCACGCATCCCCGATACATGATGATTCAGCCGCGGAGAAGCCCGACGAAGGTCTACGCGTTGGTGGTCTTTCCTGAAATCGCACCACTTTGCAACAGGAGTTCCGTGACCTTCGCACCGACGTCTCTCAAGAACTCCGTCAGATTCGCGGGCTTGGGAATAAAGCACAGCGCCCCCATGTTGGCCGCTTCGCTCATTTCGTCAGGCCGCAGGAACGACGACAGGATCGCTTTGGGCACAGCGGCGAGCTTGGGATTCGCAGCGGCGGCTATCAGCACGTCGGAACCTTGTCCACCCGGCAAATTGTAGTCGAGCAGGAGCAGGTCCGGGACGGGCGAATCATTGGAACCGTATACCCGCACCGCGTTGATGGCATCCTGAGCTGTCAGATAGTGATCCAGATGAAATAGCAGCGATTGCCGTCGCAGGGCTTCCTGGATGAGCCACACGTCTGCGGAGTTGTCTTCAGCCAGAAATATGTGAACTTTTTTCATCACGCTCACCCATGGGCAAGAAAAACCGAAATACGGAGCCGGCGCTCGGAGCGGACTCGACCCAGATCTGCCCGCCCAGGCGCTCAATCGCGGATTTGCAGATTGCCAGGCCGATTCCTGTACCGGATTGTTCGGCGCCGTGAAGCCGGCGGAACATTCCGAAGATGTAGTTGAAATATTTCGCGTCAATCCCGATACCATTGTCCCGGACCGAAAAAACCCAGCCGTTTTCCTTAGACTCCGCCGAAACATGAATCGCGGGGACCTCGCGGGACCGGTACTTGATCCCATTCCCGATGAGATTCTGAAATATCTGCACCAGCAGAATCTCGATCGACAAAATCGTGGGCAACGACTCACAGACCACGGACGCGCCAGACTGCTCAATGATGGTCTGAAGATTCGAGACCGCAGCGCCGGCGGCGGCATTCGCATCCACCAAGGTCCATTGTTGCTGCCCGGATTCGCTGACCTGAATGTACTGCCGCAATGCCCCCAGCAACTGATTTAACCGCGAAGCGTGTTGCTCGATGACCTCAAGCATCTGCTCCGCGCCTGGACCCATTGTGCCGCGGGTAGTCTGGGAGAGCCACTGCGCGTACGCGAGGACGGTCCGGATAGGCTCCTGGAGATCGTGGCTCGCTGCCCATGCAAATTGCCGTAAAGCTTCGTTTGAATACGTTAGCGCCGCCGTCCGTTCAGCGACCCTTCTTTCCAATTCCGAATTGGTCCGGTGGATACGGGCTTCCCCCTCCACCTGGTCTGTGGCGTCGCGAATCGCGGTGGTGATCAGAAACGCGTCCGGGCTGCGAAACGGGCTGCGGGTGATCTGCACAGGAAACGAAGATCCGTCATGACGAATAGCCGCAAGCCGAACTTCGGCCGGAGGCTGGTCCCGCGCCAGCGCGGCTGAATCCGGGGTGGACCATTCGGGGATCAACGTTCGGATGTTGCGCCCAATCAGCGCCTCGCGCGAGTGTTGGAACAGTCTGTCGACGCGTGAATTGGCCAGCTCGATCCTGCCCTCCTCAGTCGTGATGACCATCGCATCCGGAGCGGCTTCGAGTACCGCACGGAATTTTCGCTCGGTCCGTGCAAGTTCCTCGGCATGCTGGCGCAGAAGCTGCTCGCTGCGGCTCAGTTCGACAAATACCTTCACTTTGCTTTGCAAAACCTCGGGGACGATAGGTTTGAATAAAAAGTCCACTGCGCCCAGATCGTAGCCCCGGAACAGTTGCTCGTCACTGCGATACGCGGTCAGAAACAGAATCGGAGTCTGCCTGGATCGCTCGCGCCGGCGGATCATCTCGGCGGTCTCGAACCCGTCCATTTCAGGCATGCGCACGTCGAGCAATATGGCGGCGAAATCGTGATCCAAACACATCCGCAACGCCTCTGTTCCCGTCTGGGCGAGCATCAGATCCTGCTCGAGTGGCTCGAGAATCGCTTCCAGCGCAAGCAGGTTGGCCCGGTCGTCATCTACCAAGAGCAGTTTGACGCCAGCGCGCCGGATCTTGGAAACCACCGCTTGTGCGCCCGCCTGTGCGCTCATACCAACCTCGTGCCGGCCGGCTGGTCCAGCCCAAATCCCGCAGGCTTCCCAGCCGGCTCAATCACGCCGGCCAACCACACACGCATTACTGCAAACAAATACGCCAAATCGATCGGCTTGGTGACGTAGTCCGAAGCGCCCGCCAACAGGCACTTCTCGCGATCTCCCTTCATAGCCTTGGCCGTCAGCGCGACGATGGGCAGAGAAGCGAACCGGGGCTGCCGGCGAATGGCCCGCGTCGTCTCATATCCATCCATTTCAGGCATCATGATGTCCATCAGGACCAGATCGATGTCCGGGTTCTCCCGCAGCACTTCTATTCCACTCCGGCCCGTCTCCGCATGCAACACAGTGATGTCGTGCTGCTCGAAAACGCTCGTGAGCGCGAAGATATTCCGCAAATCGTCATCGACCACCAGGATCTTTCTCCCCGCCAGCATCGGATCTACCTGCCGCACGTTGGCGAGCGCTTCCCTTTGCGCCGCGGTCAGAGGGTCCTCAGACCGATGCAACAGCAAGACCGTCTCATCCAGCAGCCTCTCGAGTGACGGCGCATACCGAACCGGGCTCAACCTGGAAACGCGATGCAGCTCGGCCGCGCGATGCGGATCGAGCTGCGCCGGCCCGAAGACGATTACCGGGGGCACAAACGAATTGTGCCACGCTTGAAGTCGCTCAATCAGCTCGACTCCTCCCGCCTCGGCAACCGCCCAATCCAGAATTACGCCGTCCACGGACCCGGCCGAGACCGCCTCTTTGGCCGAGGAGGCTTCGATCAGCTCCAGGTCGGGAGCCGCGAGAAATTCGCGGATCTCGCTCCACATCGGCTTGGACCCGGTCACTATCACAAGCTTCTTCTTACGCGGTTCCATGGACTGCTGGACCAGAGGAAACCATTGTGCCAGAGTTTGCTCGCCGGCCTTCTGAATACACGTCATCGCGCCCAGCGTAAATCCGTCCCGCGTGGTTTCGATTCCCGAGATGACGTGGACCGGAATGTGCCGTGTCTCCTGATCGTGCTTCAGATGATCCAGCACCGTCCATCCACTCATGTCCGGCAAGCGGACGTCGAGTGTGATCGCGCCCGGCTTGAAGCTACGGGCGAGCGAGAGCGCGGCGCTCCCACGCAATGCCACCAGCGCCTTGAGTCCGCTCTGCCGCGCGTTCTCAAGCAGGACTTTGGCGAAGACTGGATCGTCCTCCACAATCAGCAGCACGCGGTCGCCGGCCTGAATCGCGTTGCGATCGTCATCCAGGCTGATCTCGTGTTCGCCCAGCCAGTTCGGCAGGGACGCCGCGCCATGCTCAAAACGATCGTCGACGTCACGTGCCATCCATACCCGCATGACGGAGAACAGCTGCTCCAGGTCGACGGGCTTGGTCACATAGTCCGAGGCGCCGGCGCGTAAGCACTTTTCGCGATCGCCTTTCATGGCCTTGGCCGTCAGCGCAATGATCGGCAAGCTTTGAAACTCAGGGATCAACCGGATTGCGCGCATCGTTTCATAGCCGTCCATTTCCGGCATCATGATATCCATCAGCACGATGTCCACGTCGCGCACGCTTTTCAAAAGCTCGATTCCCGCCCGTCCGTTTTCCGCGTGCAGGATTTTGAGCTCGCGATGCTCCAAGACGCTGGTCAGCGCAAAGATGTTGCGTAGGTCGTCATCGATCACCAGCACTTTCCGCCCGGCCAGCATCGAATCGGATTGCCGGACCTCCGCCAGAACGCGCTGCTGTTCTTCAGAGAGCATTTCCTTGGGACGGTGCAAAAGAAGAACTGTCTCCTCCAGCAGGCGCTCGATGGTTGGGGCGTAGCGCACCGGACCCGCGCGCGCGCAGCGGTGAATTTCGGACACCTGCTGATCCGATAGCGCCCGCGTGCCCGAGACCACGATGGGCGGCACGGGCAGCGCAGATTTCGACTGAACCAATTCGATGAATGTAATGCCAGGCGCTTCCGGCAGCACCCAATCCAGCACGATGCCGTCCACGCGGCGCGACTCCACGATATCCGTCGCTTCGGCGAGTGTCGGTACGTCCACAATCTCCAGATCGTCGCCTGCCAGGAGATGACAAATATCCGCGGTCCGCACGTCGCTCTCGGCGATCAGCAGCAGCACCTTCTTGTCCTTCGCCATAGAGCGTTCGATGACCGGGAAAATCTCCTCCACTGACTCCTGGCTTACGTCCTTGAGAATGCAGGTCATCGCTCCCAAGGCGAACCCGCGCTTATTATTTTCGTGCCCCGAAATGATATGAACCGGAATGTGGGCTGTCAGCGAATCGTGTTTGAGCCGGTCGAGCAGCGTCCACCCGCTCATATCCGGCAAGCGGACGTCGAGGGTGATCGCGCCAGGCTGGTACTCGCGCGCCAGCGCTATAGCAGTGCTCCCGCGCAGCGCCACCACCGCCTTCATCCCCCGGCGATGCGCGAAGTCCACCATGATGCGTGCGAAAGTGGCGTTATCCTCCACGATCAGCAGCACCCGGTCCCGGTTGGTGATCAGATTCCGGTCATCGTCCACTGCCAGCTCCTCCAGTTCTACGGATACGGGACTGGCGCCGGGGGATAAGATCAGATCCACTGCGCCCGACGAAATTTGCGCCGACTCGACCGGCAGCGACGTGCCTGTCAAGTCGAGTTTGGGCGCCGGGGAGATATGCGTTTGCGGCAGATACAGCGTGAAGATGCTTCCGCGTCCGACCGCGCTCTGCAGCCTGATCTCGCCGCCCAGCAAGCGAGCCAGTTGGCGGCTGATCGAGAGACCGAGGCCCGTACCGCCGTATTTCCGGCTGGTGGTTCCGTCGGCCTGCTGGAAGGCCTCAAAAATGATGCGCTGCTTCTCCTGTGCGATTCCGATTCCCGTATCGATCACCGAAAACGCGATCACGCTCTTGGCGCGGTTCAACACGGGATGAGTGGCGCTCCATCCGCTGGTGGCTGGCTCCATCCGCAACCGTACGGATCCTTGTTCAGTGAACTTCAACGCGTTGGACAGCAGATTCTTCAGTACCTGCTGCAGGCGCTTCACATCGGTGCGAACCAAATCGGATGCAGACTTCGAGCCCACTTCGATCGAAAATTCGATGTTCTTGCCTTCGGCCACGTGACGGAACGTGCGCACACAGTAGTCTTCCAGTTCGGCGAACCGAACGTTGCCGACCTCCACGTCCATCTTCCCCGACTCGATCTTGGAAAGATCCAGGATGTCATTGATCAGCGAAAGCAGGTCCGTGCCAGAGGAGTGAATCGTCTCGGCGAACTTGATCTGCTTGGGGCTGAGGTTGCCTTCGGTGTTATCGGCCAGCACGTGCGCAAGAATCAGGAGGTTGTTGAGCGGCGTGCGCAGCTCGTGCGACATGTTCGCCAGAAACTCGTTCTTGTATTTTGAAGTGAGCGCGAGCTGCTCGGCTTTTTCCTCAAGCGCCTGTTTGGCTTGCTCGATTTCGCGGTTCTTGGCTTCGACTTCGGTGTTCTGCTCGGCCAGCAGTTGCGCCTTTTGCTGTAATTCGGCGTTAGTTTTCTGGAGCTCCTCCGCCAATGCCTGGCTCTGTTGTAACAACTGCTCGGTACGCATGGTGGCAGCGATCGTGTTGAGCACGATTCCAATGCTTTCGGTGAGCTGATCGAGGAACGCCACATGAACGTCGGAAAGCCTGTGGAAGGAAGCCAGTTCTACCACGGCTTTCACCTCGCCCTCGAACAACACGGGGAGCACGACGATCGTGGTCGGAGCCGCGTTTCCGAGGCTCGACTGAATACGGATATAGTTCTCCGGGACGTCGCGCACCAGAATGCGCTCCTTCTCGCGCGCACACTGGCCCACCAGGCCCTGGCCGAAGCGGAACTGCACGGGAGCTTCTTCGCGTTCATCGTAGGCGTACCCGGCCATGAACTTGAGCACCGCATCGCCGTCGTTGTGTTCAGCGATGTAGAAAGTCCCCTTTTGCGCGCTCACCAGCGGCGCCAGCTCGGATAGCAGCAGTTGCGCGACGGTGAGCAGATCGCGCTGGCCCTGCACCATGCGGGTGAATTTCGCGATGTTGGTCTTCAGCCAATCCTGGTCGGTATTCTTGCGCGTGGTTTCCGCCAGATTGACGATCATCTCGTTGATGTTGTCCTTGAGCGCCGCCACTTCGCCCTGAGCCTCTACCGCGATGGAGCGGGTCAGGTCTCCCTTGGTCACGGCAGTGGCAACATCGGCGATCGCGCGAACCTGATTGGTCAGGTTGGCGGCCAGCTGGTTCACATTGTCCGTCAGATCCCGCCAGATTCCCGCAGCGCCCGGCACGCGCGCCTGCCCGCCCAGCTTGCCTTCGATTCCGACCTCGCGCGCCACCGTGGTCACCTGATCGGCAAACGTCGCGAGCGTATCGATCATCGCGTTGATGGTATCGGCCAGCTCGGCAATCTCGCCCTTGGTTTCTAGAACCAGCTTGCGCTTCAAATCGCCGTTAGCTACAGCGGTCACCACCTTGGCAATTCCGCGAACCTGCGTGGTCAGGTTTGCCGCCATCAGGTTCACGTTGTCGGTAAGATCCTTCCACGTTCCTGCTACGCCGCGCACTTCCGCCTGGCCGCCCAGCTTACCTTCGGTACCGACCTCGCGCGCCACTCGCGTCACTTCGCTGGCGAACGAGTTGAGCTGGTCCACCATCGTATTGATGGTGTTCTTGAGCTCCAGAATCTCACCGCGCACGTCCACCGTGATCTTGCGCGAAAGGTCTCCCATCGCAACGGCCGTCGTCACCTGTGCGATGTTGCGCACCTGATTGGTCAGGTTCGACGCCATCGAGTTCACTGACTCGGTAAGGTCCTTCCAAGTGCCCGCGACGCCGTACACGTCCGCCTGTCCACCCAGCCGCCCTTCGGTGCCAACCTCTCGCGCGACGCGGGTCACTTCGCTCGCGAAGGAGCTGAGTTGGTCCACCATCGTGTTGATGGTGTCCTTCAGCGCCAGGATCTCCCCACGCGCGTCCACTGTGATTTTGCGCGAAAGATCCCCCTTGGCGACGGCGGTAGTCACGTCGGCGATGTTGCGCACTTGTGCCGTCAGATTCGATCCCATCGAGTTGACCGACTCGGTCAAATCCTTCCATGTTCCGGCGATGCCGCGTACGTCAGCTTGCCCGCCCAGCTTGCCTTCGGTGCCGACTTCGCGCGCCACGCGGGTCACTTCGCTCGCGAACGCGTTGAGCTGGTCCACCATGGTGTTGATCGTGTTCTTAAGCTCCAGAATCTCGCCGCGCACGTCTACTGTAATCTTGGTGGTCAGGTCGCCCTTGGCGACGGCCGTGGTCACTCCCGCGATGTTACGGACCTGATTCGTCAAGTTCGACGCCATCGAATTTACCGAGTCCGTCAGATCCTTCCATGTGCCCGCGACGCCACGCACATCCGCCTGCCCTCCCAGTTTGCCTTCGGTGCCGACCTCGCGTGCTACGCGAGTGACTTCGCTGGCGAAGGAGCTGAGCTGATCCACCATGATGTTGATGGTGTTCTTCAGCTCCAGAATTTCGCCGCGCGCATCGACCGTGATCTTGCGCGACAGATCGCCGCGCGCCACCGCCGTGGTGACTTCGGCAATGTTGCGTACCTGATTGGTCAGGTTCGACGCCATGCCGTTTACCGATTCGGTCAAATCGCGCCAGGTGCCGGCGACGCCGCGCACATCCGCCTGCCCGCCCAATTTGCCTTCCGTACCCACCTCGCGGGCCACGCGAGTCACTTCGCTCGCGAAACCGTTGAGTTGATCCACCATGGTGTTGATGGTGTTCTTAAGCTCGAGGATTTCGCCGCGCACATCCACGGTGATCTTGCGCGACAGATCGCCGCGGGCTACCGCCGTGGTCACTTCGGCGATATTGCGGACCTGCGCGGTCAGGTTTCCGGCCATCGAATTGACCGATATGGTCAGATCGCGCCACGTTCCCGCTACGCCCTTGACGTCCGCCTGACCACCCAGCTTTCCCTCGGTACCCACCTCGCGGGCCACGCGAGTAACTTCGCTCGCAAAGGAGCTGAGCTGATCCACCATGGTGTTGATGGTGTTCTTGAGCTCCAGAATCTCTCCGCGTACTTCTACGGTGATGGTGCGCGACAGATCGCCCTTGGCCACCGCAGTGGTCACTTCTGCGATGTTGCGCACTTGATTGGTAAGATTCGACGCCATGGAATTGACCGAATCGGTCAGATCCTTCCACACGCCGCCGACACCTTTCACCTCCGCCTGTCCACCAAGTTTTCCTTCTGTACCAACCTCACGGGCCACGCGCGTCACTTCGCTGGCAAACGCGTTGAGCTGGTCCACCATCGTGTTGATGGTGTTCTTCAGCTCCAGAATCTCACCGCGCACATCCACGGTGATCTTGCGCGACAGATCTCCGTTGGCCACCGCCGTCGTCACTCCCGCGATGTTGCGGACCTGCGCCGTCAGGTTGCCTGCCATGGAGTTGACCGAATCAGTCAAATCCTTCCACACGCCGCCGACGCCTTTCACCTCCGCCTGTCCGCCCAGCTCTCCTTCGGTCCCCACCTCGCGCGCCACGCGAGTCACCTCGCTCGCAAAAGAGCTGAGCTGATCCACCATGGTGTTGATGGTGTTCTTCAGCTCCAGAATCTCGCCGCGCACATCCACGGTGATCTTGCGCGATAGATCGCCGTTTGCCACGGCTGTCGTCACTCCCGCGATGTTGCGGACTTGCGCCGTCAGGTTGCCCGCCATGGAGTTGACCGAGTCGGTCAAATCCTTCCACACGCCGCCGACGTCTTTCACCTCCGCCTGTCCGCCCAGTTCTCCTTCGGTTCCGACCTCGCGCGCCACGCGAGTCACCTCGCTCGCGAACGAGCTGAGCTGATCCACCATGGTGTTGATGGTGTTCTTGAGCTCCAGAATCTCACCCAGCACGTCCACCGTGATCTTGCGAGAAAGATCGCCGTTGGCCACCGCCGTCGTCACCTCGGCGATGTTACGGACCTGCGCTGTCAGGTTGCCCGCCATGAAGTTGACCGAATCCGTAAGGTCCTTCCACACGCCGCCGACGCCCTTCACCACTGCCTGCCCGCCCAGCTTTCCGTCGGTTCCCACCTCGCGCGCCACACGAGTTACCTCACTCGCAAAGGAGCTGAGCTGATCCACCATGGTGTTGATGGTGTCCTTCAACTCGAGGATTTCGCCCTGAACGCTTACGGTGATTTTGCGCGAGAGATCCCCGCGCGCGACCGCCGTGGTCACCTGTGCGATGTTGCGAACTTGAGAGGTCAGATTCGAGGCCATCGAATTCACCGAGTCCGTGAGATCCTTCCACGTACCGGCCACACCCGTCACCATTGCCTGTCCGCCGAGCTTGCCTTCGGTGCCGACCTCGCGCGCCACGCGCGTCACTTCACTAGCGAAGGAGCTAAGCTGATCCACCATCGTGTTGATGGTGTCCTTCAGTTCCAGAATCTCGCCCTGCACGCTGACCGTGATTTTGCGTGAAAGATCTCCACGCGCGACGGCCGTGGTCACCTCGGCAATGTTGCGGACCTGGTTGGTCAGGTTGGACGCCATGGAATTCACTGAGTCCGTCAGATCCTTCCAGGTTCCGGCCACGCCGGTGACGACCGCCTGGCCGCCCAACTTGCCCTCGGTTCCGACTTCGCGCGCGACGCGGGTGACTTCGCTTGAAAACGAATTGAGCTGATCCACCATGGTGTTCACGACGCGCGCGGTGCGGATGAACTCGCCTTGAAGCGGCCGGCCTTCAGCTTCGAGCGACATTTTTTGTGAAAGATCGCCCTGCGCGACCGCGCCGATCACGCGCGCGATTTCAGTCGAGGGTTGCACTAGGTCCGAAATAAGGCTGTTGACTGACGCGACACAGGAATCCCAGCTACCTGCGCCACCGCTGAGCGCGGCTCGCTGACCGATTCGGCCTTCCTTGCCGACGGCCGTGCTCACGCGGGCCAACTCATTGGCCATGTTCTCGTTGAGCTCGAAAATGTCGTTGAGGACGTCGGCGATCTTGCCGGCAAGCCCGATCTGGTTGACGGGCATGCGGACGGAAAAGTCGCCTTTCTTGAAAGCGATCAGCGTGGCCAATACTTGATTGGCATCAAGAATCTCAGCAACCGGGACTTCGCGCACAAGACCCTCCTGGCCGGCGGAACGAGTCCCGCACGGACCTTAAGTGTACGAATATACGTATCCAGGAGGATATGATCCTGCCGAGCAGAACTTTGTTACATGGATTCTTGTAACCGATCGCGGATTTTTCATCCGGCTGGGCCGATTTTTCAATCGGCCCTAGCTGGCTAGTGGTGGTCGTGACGCCATTTGAAGTACTCGTGCTGTTCTTCCGGCCTTAGCCTGCGGAAGTCGCGATGCGAGTCCCTATGGGTTTCAACCGTCCATCGGTTGTAGAAACCACCTTCGTTGCCGTCCCACACGTGATAGTCGTTGTAGTACGGGTCATGGACGCGGTAGCCCACCGACACTCCCACTTCGCGGGCACATCCCCTCGTGATGAGGGGCGACAGGAGCACTCCACTCAGTAGCAACACTCGAACACTCCGAGGAGCTTGCGACGTCATGCTGACACCCAATTTTGGTTGGCCTGAGGCGATCGGTTCTAACCGACCTTCTTGTAGGGGGCCCACTTGTCCAATTCGTCGAACAGAGCCCGACTGCTCGGACGCGGCGTCTCGTTACCGTGCAGAAGCTGCTTCTGTGTCACGGGATGGCCGTAGATCTTCTCGTTGTCGCTGTTGTCGGGACGAAGCGTCGCGCCCTCCAGCGAGACTCCAGCGAACAGACCATGTGAGCGTGAATAGGCGAGTATTTCGGCCTTCATCACGGCGTCCGTCTCCGCCGCGGCAGAACGGCCCACTGGCCCAGCCATCACCGAGGCGTCTGCGCCGACCGTGAACTTATCTTGCGAGATCTTATTTACGCCTGATTCGTTCATCACGATGAAGATCAAATCCGTCTCGCCAACTCCGATCTGCAGGCCGATACTCCCGCCTTCGATGCGGATGGTCGAGGGCGCACTCCAAGCAGGTCCATTACCGTGGCGGCACGTCAATACGCCCTTACCGTACTTGGCGCCCAGGATAAGCCCCACGCGTTTCAGGTTTGGTACGATCCCGACGCACTGCGCCTTCTCCAGCAGATCTTTCGGGATGCCCTTGTCGCCGGCGCTCATGATTTCATTCAGCACCGTTGCGGATTCGCGGATGCGTTTGTTGTGTTCATCCATCGGCGAGTCCGCCAGAAGCGGAAGCGCTGCGACTGCAAGCAGAAATATGGATCTCATTTGAAGGTCTCCTCTCATGAATCGAAGCGAACGCAGCGCGTATCTATGCAGCGTTTCGCTCCATTTGTGTTGGCCGGGCGCAGGCCCGGCGAAGGTGCGCCGCTTTTCGTTCTAGTCGTGCACGAACCGAGCGGCGGGCTCTCATCAAACGTATCCTGATGGCGGTGTCGGTCAAACCCAGAATCTCCGCCATCTCAATTGTGGTTGCTCCCTGCATCTGCTGTTCCAGCAGGAACCGATCTGTAGGCCCGCAGCTGTCCAGTATGCGGCCGGCCTCAATCGCCGCGAATCCGCTCGTCGGCGAATGCGCAAGGTCCAGTCCGAGTCCGATCAAGGACTCCAATCGGGGCACCCGACGGTAAATATTCAGTGCGATTGTGTTTACCCAGCTCTGCAAACGGGCTTCATCGCGGAGCTGATCACGCCGTTCCCAGCCTCTGGCCCATCCGGCTTGAGCCGCCTCGATTGCGAATTCAATCTGCGCGCCCCGCGAAACCAGGAACCGCATTGTGGATTTAAAGCCTTCCTGGTACGCCAAGCCGTATTGTTCCTGTGTCATCTGAGATTCTCTCGCGTCGGATTAAGCATGTCGGGCACCAGATCGCAAATTACTCATTGCACATGAGTTTCACGCCATAGATTGGACGACCTTTGATAACGCTGAGGGGCAAAAAAAATGGGAGTTCTTACAGGAATGTGCAAATTTTGCACACTTGGTGGTTGGGGCAGCCGATTCGTGGGAAGGGAGGTGATGGACGAATCTCCGGCGAATCTCCAATGAAGACAGAGGTTGGGGCGTCGCCCTGGGTGTTTCGGCGCAGGGAGAGCTCAACGGCCATAAAGTTGCCTATTTCGGGCCAATTTCCTGAGCTATGACGATCGTTGCAAGGCGATGATACAATTATTCCTAACCAGCCCAGCCGCCGGAGAATGTCATGAATAGCAGTAACGGTCGCGTATTACTGGTGGACGATGACGCGTCACTGCTGGAGAATCTTGGCGCGATTCTCAAGGACCAGAAATTTGTAGTTGCTACGGCGGTTGACGGGCAGGAAGCTCTAGAAAAGCTGGAGACATGGCCGGCAGACGTCGTCGTGACGGATCTGGTGATGCCCCGGCTGGATGGATTTACACTGCTGCGGGAGCTGCGAAAGCGTAGCAACCTGACTCCTGCGATCGTGCTGACCGGCTTTGGCGACATTGAAAAAGCCTTGTCGGTGATTCACCAGCTCGACGCCTACTGGTATCTGGAGAAGCCGGTTAGGCCCGCGATGCTGCGAAGCCTGCTCACCCGCGCCGTCCAACATGGCAGGCTCCTTCGTGAAGCAGCGTCGCTCAAACGCGATCTGGATTCATCCACCGGACTGGGAAGTCTGGTGGGCCGGTCGCCGTGCATGCAGGATGTATATTCCCTGATACGCCGCGCCGCGCCCAGCTCGGCTTCAGTGTTGATTACCGGACCCAGCGGCACTGGAAAAGAGCTGGTGGCGCGGGAGCTTCATCGATTAAGCCCGCGGGCAAGCCAGCCATTTATTGCAGTGAATTGCGCGGCGCTGCCGGACGGGTTGATCGAGAGTGAGTTATTCGGTCATGAAAAGGGAGCGTTCACCGGCGCAACCGAGCGCCGCCCCGGCTGCTTCGAATTGGCGAACGGAGGAACGTTGTTTCTCGACGAGATCTCCGAAATGCCCATGTCAGCGCAATCCAAGCTGTTGCGAGTATTGGAGGAGCGTCAAGTGCGCCGGCTGGCGAGCGCCGTCGAGGTCCCGGTCGACGTACGCGTGCTGGCCGCCACAAACCGCCCCCTGGACGTGGCCCTGCGCGACAACAAGCTTCGCGAGGATCTGTACTTCCGCTTGAATGTGTTCACTCTTTCGTTGCAGCCGCTCAAGGACCGCATGGAGGACCTCCCTCTGCTGATCGGTTCGTTGATCCACAGCCTGAACGAAAAGCACGCTACCTCGGTGACCACCGTCCATCCCGAGGTGCTGGAACGGCTTCGTGAGCACGATTGGCCGGGAAACGTGCGGGAGCTGCGCAATACCATGGAGCGCGCAACCATCCTGGCCAGCAAAGGATGCATCGAGATGCGTCATATTTTCCTGGACAAGTCTCGCGTCCCCGAGCCGGCGGCGCCAGTGGCTACGAGCGGGTTGCTCACGCTCAGACCGGGGGAAACGCTCGAAGCCGTGGAAGCCGCTTATGTCGATCTCACGCTGGACTATGTCAAGCACAACCGCGCGAAGGCGGCGCGGGTCCTGGGAATCAGTCTGAGGACTTTGCAGACTCGGATTGCCCGCGCGCAGAAAGCTGAGCGCACCGACGGGGGGGTCAAGGACACGAACGGCCAGGCTGCGAGCGCGAGCTGAAGGAAACCGCGGCGGAGACTTTAAGCTTCGGAACTCTCGGGCGCGCGTAACGTGAACTGGACCGTCGTTCCGCCTCCGGGCGTCATGTCCATCCAGATACGGCCCCCATGGCGCTCGATCGCTTCCCGGCAGTACGCCAACCCGATTCCTTCGCCAGGGTATCGGCTTCGAGGATGGAGCCGCTTGAAGATTCCGAAGCACATTTCCCGATGGTCGGGCTCCACGCCGATCCCGTTGTCTGCGACCGAGACCACCACCCAAGAGCCCTCGCGTCTCGCCGCCACCTGCACGGCGGGACGGGACGAACCGGTAAACTTGAGCGAATTGTCCAGCAGGTGTTGCATCACCTGAGTAATTACTTCTGGGTCTCCTTTGACGGGAATCAGCTGATTATGGTTGATTTCCGCATCCCGGCGTAGGAGAATGTCCTGCATTTGGACCATCACCCAGCGAAGTACAACGTCCAGATCGGTCCGTTCAAACTTCATTTCCCTGGTGTGGAGCTGCGACAGGGAGGAGACTCCGCGGACAATATCTCGCACCCGCGCGACAGCTTCTTCGATCCGTTCGAGGTGTTGCCGGGAGTCGGAATCGAGGTGGATCTCGTTCTCTTTTATCGCTTCCGCGCAGCATTGCGCCTGACGCAATGGCTCGTACAGGTTGTGCGACAACAGCGAAACGACTTTATCGAATTCGGTCCGAAGGCGATCGAGTTCGAGGCGCAAATCGGACACTTCGTCCGCGCTTGCCTGCTCCTGCTCCAACATTTGGTAGGCTCCAATGGCCTCTTAGGCCCGCAATCAAAGTGCCACTATCGTACCGCTTCTGGCACTTGGAGTGCCGACCAGAAAGCACCCCCCGCCGGCGGGCACCTATGGCTGAGAAGAATTGCGAAGGAACCCCGCGCAAAATCCTGCTGATCGAAGACAATGCCGTGGATGCTTCCATGGTGCGGCTGGCCATTCAGAAGCGCGGGTTCTCGTTCGAGCTGGTCACCGCACAGACCGGGGAAGAGGGCCTTCGGCTGATCGAGGCGCGCGAAGGCGGCCTGGGCATGATTCCCGACTTGATTCTCCTGGATCTATACCTGCCCGACATCGACGGCAGGCAGGTGCTGAACCGGATCCGCTCCAATCCTTCGCTCGCCTCGGTCCCAGTAATGGTGATGACGTCGAGCACCTCTGAGACGGATCGCGAGGCCGTGCTTTCCGCCGGCGCCAACGAGTTCTTCCGTAAGCCTCTGGAGATGAGTTCCTTCGTGAAGGTGGGCAAATTGATCGAAGAGGCCTTACGACGCGCGCGATCCGCGAATTCAAGTCGGTGAAGCCGCACGTTCCGCCTTTCGCCGAGTTTCAGAACGCAAGGAATCTGGGAATTTTTTCAGCTACGCGCAGAACTTGCGCCGGTTATCGCGCGACTGTCGGGAAGCAAGAGGTTGATAGTCCAAGCGTTTGATCGCTCGAAGATGTTCGTTCTTGATGGAAGGTCGCTTGCTTTATCCGAACCGTTCCACAACGACGAGCTCACCCTCGAGCAAGTTGGTTCGGAGGAATTCGGAGGAGATGATGGCGCGGCGGCTTTCACCCCCGCCGCGCTCGCTCTTTCGCATGGAGTGGGTTAGGCAAAGACGGGAACGGCGCCGAAGTTGTCCTGGACGCCAATCGACGCGCTGCCCTGACACTATGTCTCGATGTAAATGTGAAAACGAATCCTGATCAGCCCCGATGCGCGGCCGAGCGGCGCACGGTCAAACGCGAGCGATGTGCGTGCGCAGCATGTAAGCCCATAGGTCAAGCGCGTCTTCCGCACGGCCGATCGAAAGACGGGTCAGCTCGGCATATCGCCGGACAATCGAGATACGTTCGGGCAGGCTTGAAGAAGAGCGGTAAGCAGCCACCAGGTTAATTTCAAATGAAGTCAGCATGGTTCTCTCCGGTTCCAAAGTCTCAAGCTGCTCTCCGCGGGATTATTTTTCGCCACTCCGAAGTGTTTTTCAATCGTGCGATCCTGATTCTGCGACCACCGGCAATAACACCCAGCAAGAACACCAGAGTCATACCCAGCAGGATTACGGAGACTGCGATCCACGACATTGCCGGGACGTAAAGAAGAAACGCTCCGATGCTGCAAAGAAGGAACAGGCTAACAAAGAACGTCACTGGAATGATTTGGTAGCGGTCCATGCCAATCATTGTGCAAACGCCGTGCCATCCACATAACTACCTGAAAACTCGTTGGTATCCGAAGCACAATCACTGTGATCCGTAGCTGGGAAGTAATTATTCCCGGCTTGCCACCACTTTATACGCCTGAATTCAGTCAGACCACAAACGCAAAAACGCCGCGCGCTCGGGTGGGCGCGCGGCGACTACTGATCCAGCGTCTTCAGCGCATCCGCTGCGCGCTCGCGTGTTGCGGCTCACTCTGCAAGCGGAGCCACTCATCCGCCCGGCGCTGCGCCTCCTCTCTGGGGATTCCGTATTTCTCCTGCAGACGGACCGTCAGCTTGTCTTTATCACCGCCGATTTGCGTCAGGTCATCGTCGGTCAATTTGTCCCACTCGTTTTTCACCGAACCTTTCATCTGCTTCCACTGACTTTTCAATTGATCCCAAGTCATGATAAACACCCTTCGATAAAAGATTTACCGGTTTCCCGGCAATCAGGTGACGGCAACCCGTTCACCAAACTCAAAGTTGCGCGTTTCGAATGAAGTGACCGGCGGCCCCAGCACAGCTTTCCCGTTGTTTTTTTCCGACACGGGAAGAATTACACGCCGCAAAAAATCATCGCGAGTACTGAGCTGAGGATTGATTAACGTTGCGTTGAACGAAACGTTGCTGGACGAGATCGGAGAAAAATGAAGCGTCAAACGTTACAGCTTTTCATCGGGATCGAAAACGCGGAAGAAGTTCCGTCTCCTGTTCTCATCGAGAGTAAAAAGTACGTCATTCGCGCCGTTCTCTCGCGCCCCGGTATTGATCTCACTCGACTTCCTGGCGACGGCACGCGAGATGCTTTTTACGTGGCGTGTCTATTTTTCCTTGGGCCTTGCCCCAAGCGAGATTGGAAAGGAGTATCTAAATGCAGTCACGTTCTAACAGAAGGCCCTGGACTAAGATCGCTACTGTCTGCACCCTTGCGGTTGCGACCGGTGTGGTCGCCTTCCGTGCTCAAGCGGACTTGTGGGACAAGAGGACGGTTCTCACCGTAAATCAACCGATTCAGATTATGGACACGTACCTCGATCCCGGCACGTATGTGCTGAAGCTCGCTGACTCGAATTCAGATCGGCATATCGTTCAGATCTTTAGTGCCGATCAGAAGCATATCATCAATACCGTTCTGGCGATTCCGAACTATCGTCTGCAACCGACGGGCGATTCGCGATTCGCGTTCTGGGAAACGCCGCCCGGACGTGCGCAGGCGTTGCGTGCGTGGTTTTATCCCGGCGACAACTTTGGTCAAGAGTTCCCCTATCCGAAGAACTTAAGACAAGTATCCGTGACCACGGTCGCGTTCCATCAGGAGCCACCGCCGCCGACCCCTGCGCCAGAGCCTCAGGCAGCAGCACCTCCTGAGCCGGCTCCTGAGCCTGCGCCGCAGGCGTTGAACAAGGAGTCCGCACCGGAGCCAGCACCGGTCGAAGTCGCCCAGGCGGAACCTCCGGCTCCAGCACCTCCACCACAGGTCGCTTCTGCACCGGAACCGACAACACCGGCTGAAGAATTGCCGAAGACCTCGACTCCATATCCGTTGATAGGGCTAGGTGGGCTGCTTTCGCTCGCCGCGTACGGTCTGGTTCGGCTAAGACGATTGGCGTAAAATCGACTACGAACGAGGACAAAACATGAACCGGCGCTCGGCAGTTCTCTCTTTGGCAGTTGTCGGCGCCGGTTCGTTTTTCTCTCGTTTCTCCTCAGGAAATCCGCGAGGCGACAGCCCAGGACAGGACCAGGAAACTCACATCCTTCGGAGCGAAGTTCGCCTGGTCCTGCTGGATGTGAGTGTGAAAGATAGTTCGGGCAGCGTTGTTTCTGGCCTTTCGAAAGAGAACTTCAGCGTCCTCGAAAACGGGCGGCCCCAGCACATCACCGTATTCGGCCACGATGATGTGCCGGTTACGGTCGGGATTCTGGTGGATGAGAGCAGAAGCATGAGACCTAAACACGCCGAAGTGATTGCCGCGGCGCTGGCGTTCATTCAAGAGAGCAATCCGCGCGACGAGACGTTCATTCTCCACTTCAACGACGACGTAAAGCCAGGCCTGCCGCCGGGCACGCTCTTTTCGGACGATATTCGCCAATTGCGTTCGGCGCTGTTTCGCGGGGTTCCGGAGGGAAAGACAGCCCTCAACGATGCGGTTGTCGACGGCTTGAAGCAACTGGAGATGGGAAAACAAGATAAGAGAACACTGGTCCTGATCAGCGATGGCGGTGATAACGCCAGCAAACATCATCGGCGGGAAATGATCGATGCGGTGGAGCGCGGCATCGCCACGATTCACACCATCGGTTTGTTTGGTCCCGATGATCCGGATCGCGATCCCGCCGTTCTTCAGCAGTTGGCCAGGATCAGCGGCGGCGAGTCATACTTCCCGGCCGATCCGTCGGACATGGTTCCGGTGTGCCGGCGTATTGCGAAGGACATTCGCACTCGTTACACCGTCGGCTATGTTCCTCCGGCGGGCAATCATTCCTTGAGGCAGATCCGGGTACACGTCTCAGCGCCAGGTACCGGCGGTTTGACCGTTCGTACCCGTGACAGATATCACTATGACCAAGTCGAAAATCACGCGGGGAAGTAGGGTTTGGCGCTGGATTGAGCGCATTTTGTTGCTGGGCGCCGTGATTGGACTTGGCGCTTGGATCGGGTCGAACGCGGTTCCTGCAGCTTGGCAAGACTGGGAGAACTGGGTCTTTGATCGCGACCTCCACGGTGAAACCGCCAGCATCAGCGATTATTTGATCGACCTGGAGAGCCGCGTCGATCGAGGCGTGAGAACGCGGTTGGGGCTCAGAGTCGACCCGGCGCCATCCGTCTCCGGCCGCCCGACTGTTTCTCCCACGCTTCAACGAGATGGTCTGATCGGCCGGCTTACGATTCCTCGGCTACACTTGAGGGCAATCGTTCGTGAGGGAGTCGGCAAAGACACACTCGGCTTGGCCGTGGGTCACATACCGGGGACAGCTTTTCCGGGCCAGGCTGGAAACGTCGGTGTAGCGGGCCATCGCGACACCCTGTTTCGCGGACTTTCAGGGATACGGCAACATGATGTCATTCAATTGGAGACGCTGAATAAGCGCTACGCATACGAAGTGGCCTCTACGGAAGTGGTCACCCCGCAGAACATCGGCGTTCTGAAACCGGGCTCGTATTCTGAACTCACGCTCGTGACCTGCTATCCCTTCAACTACATCGGTCCTGCGCCGGACCGATTTATTGTGAAAGCTCGCCAGGTGGCATGGCAGCCAAATCTCGCCGAACCGGTTGTAACGCCCCTGAAGGTTGTCGAGGACGCTGATCGAGCCCGAGATGAAAGGGCTGGAACCCGACGGCCCGCTGCGGCAGGGAAGATATACTTCGCCGTCAGCAAAAACCACAGTCAGAAATTGGCTCCTGGGATTTCATTGGGCATCACCGAAGCGGAGGCTTCCACTCAGCGCGTGAACGGTTGGGTGTGGCTTATGCCAGAGCGCCGAACAGTTTGGTTGCGACGTCAAGAGCAGCAAGATCCCGTGGTCTTTTACCAGGGTGGTAGAAAGCGGGAACTGGTGATCACGAATGTCGCGCAGAACTCGGCGGCTGGTTACATGGTTCTGTCTGCAAAGTAGCAGCTTGTCTTACTGTGACCACATACCGTTTCGTTTTTTTTGATCCTACGGCGTCTAACGGCGCGGTTACAGATGAATGGAGAGAATGCCGCCGGCCTGCGATTGAACCGCTCCAACCGTAGCCTGCACCGAATAATCTCCCGGCCGCATCCACGGATACCCGACACTTCACCTTGAGAACGACATGGTTGCATCACTCTCCGCCCCCAGGCGCGAGATCGGCCTGGGCAGACGACGATTGCCTACAGCGCGGCCGCCACCTGCAAATTGCCAAGTCTATCGAGAAAACAAATCGCGCGGCAGCGGCGACGGATCACCGGACAAGATCACCGGCCCCCAGTGCAAAAAGCTCGCTGTTGCCGGGCTGCGCAGAAGGTATAGCTGTGCCTGCCTCAAAGCCTCAGCGCGGCCCTTTCCTTCACCGAGTTCCTGATAGAAACGGCCCATCAATGTCCGCTGCGTGGTATCGGCGATCTTCCACAACGGTGCGACGAATGTGCTGACGCCTGCAATCGCTGCCGCACGCCGCATTCCGAAAACGCCCTCGCCGGATGACGGCACGCCGTCGGCCATGCGGCATTGCGATAGGACCAGCATCTCCGTGCCTTGCAGATCGAGGGTTTGCAATTCGAGCGCCGTCAGCAAGCCATCCTGAGTGGAACCGGCGCCCCGTCCATACGCTTCTTCCAGTACAATCGCCGAAAGACTCATGATCCGCGCCGCGGGATCGATGCCGAGCTGACATCCAGGGCTCGCCGGGGCGACCTGGCAATCTTCGTTTCCGCGTACGATTCCGTGACCCACGATGTGAAGCAGTGCCGGACGATGCAATTGCTTCACGCGCTGCTCGGTTGCTTCGCCCTCTCCGAGCAGTTGCGCCTTCGGAATCCGTTTTTGCAATTCGCGCGCTTCCAGTTCCGCGCCGTCCAGCCGCTCCAGGCGATCCGCTCGAAAAGCGCCGCCGGACACAGCGTGTTTGGGACCGGCTCCTGGACTCAAAGCGATAATCATGGGCCCTGCGGATTCCTGATGGCGGATCACGCCCGCCAAATCGCGCCCTGCGGAAACATAGCTGATCGCGAAGCGTTCGATCAGGAATCGCCCGCGTCCATCGGACAGCGCCGCGAAAGGAACCAGGTTCAACATGCCGTCGGGGGCGATACGCAGGCGTTCCACGCCCCTCTTTTGTATCAGCGCGACGATCGGACCCAGCTTTTTCGAGAGGGTCTGCAACGCATCGTGCGCCGTCTGCAGCGCGGATTCAGCGCCACTCTTCTGGTTGCCCGCCACCGACGCGCTCCAATCGTTCGCCGCGGAGATCAAGTCTTGAACCGCAAGATCGATTGGTGCGGCCGGCCCCAACTCAACCCATTGCAGGTTCTGGTCCAGCACGAACGCTCCATAGCGTCTGCGGCCCGCGTCCAGGTAGTTGATGAAGTCGATGAATAGCTCATCGGGCCGGACCTGCGCGCGGATGTCTTCGAGGCGCACAGAACGGATCGCAGAACCGAACTGCGGAACGTCTCGGCTCAGACCCGCTTCCAGCGTATCGACGCGCTGCTTCAGCGTGTCCAGAGCCTGGCGGGCCTGCCGGCTTGAGGAATCCGTCCAGTTGGTCCGAAGTTCATGAAGCAAGCGCTCATAGCGGCCTTCCAGCTCCGTTCCAGGTAGTGCGCATGTCCCCACTACGGCCGGCTTCAAGTCGCGATACCCCATCGCAATCGTAAGCGACGCCTGGCACTCCAGCATGGCCTTCCAGCGATCGAAGCGATTGCGGATTTCCGCATCGGGATTCTCGCGCAGACTCTGCCCCCAATCGTGAACCTGGTCGAGCACGCGTCCCTTACGTCGCGCGACCGTCTCAAACGCGAGCGCGCGCGCATCGGGATCGCCGCTCCTTCGCTGAAACGAGATCAGCATTGGAATCGGGTCGTCCAGATTCGAGAGGACCGAGGCTTTGTTCCGTTGGGAACCGACGGCCAACATGTCGGTCAAACTCTTTTCGGAAATCTCCAGGCTACGGCGATAAAGAGGTTCGGCAGCCCGATAGTCTCCGGCTTCGTCGTAAACCTTCGCCAGTCGCTGCAAGTACCGTGCAAGATCGGGATGGTCTGGGCCCTGTGTGTCCGTCACGATCGAGATCGCGGCATGGAACTGCTGCTCGGCTTCGACGTACTGGCGAGCCGATTGATCCACCAGTCCGATATCGCTCAGCACGGCCGCGTATAACGGATGTTTTGTACCGAGTCCCTGCGCCGCTACCTCCATCGCATGATCGAGCGTCTGACGCGCCGCCGCGAGGTCGCCTCGACCCCGCTGCGCTTCTCCCAACCCCAGCAGCGCACTCGCGTAATCGAAGGGAGGAGGTTTGGGATTCCGGCCGTACAAATCGACGGTTTCCTGAAATAGCTTTTCGCCCTGTGCCGGATTTTTTCGATACACCAGCTGTGCCAGGTTTCGCAGCGAAGCGCCTACCGTGAGCGCGTCCGGACCATAGATCTTCCGCTTCAACTCCAATGCTTTCCGATAGTCGGATTCGGCCACCGTAAGATTCCCCAGCGCCGTATAAAGGGCCGCGCGATTGTTCAGAAAGGCCGCGTACGCGGAATGCTGCTCGCCCAACTGTTCGCGCAAAAGCCGTCCGCTTTCGTCGTACAGTTTTTCGGCCGTCGAGAAGTGTCCAAGATCCGTCTGAAGATAAGCAAACGCGACCAGGCTGGCTGAATAAGCCGGATGATTGACGCCTGGCTTTCTGCGGAGGACGGCAAGCCCCTTCTCGAACAAAGCCTCGGAGTTGCCGTATTTCCCGACACGCTGATAGGTGCCCGCGAGGTTGATGCAGAGGGTACCGTACTCTTCGCTGAAATCCTTCGGATCGGTTTGCGATTCGTGAATCGCAAGCGCTTGCTCAAAGCGGGAGATCGCCAGCTCATATTCGCCCGTGAGGGCGACGATGCTACCCAGAGTGTTCAAGCTTTCCGCAACGCGTGGATGGTCAGCTCCCAGCAGACGTGACCTGATCTCCACGGCTTGTTCGGCAAGGTCGCGCGCCTCCGGAAACTTGGCCGAGTCCCGGCACAGCAGCGCGAGATCGTTGGCGCTCTCTGCATATTCCAGTGTGTCGATTCCCAGTTTGGTTTTCCGAAGCTCCAGCGCCTGCCGCAGATAAGTCTCGCCGTCCTTCAAATTTCCCGAAGTATATTCGAGGAACCCCAGCCGATCCAGGCTACGCCCGGATTGTTTGGAATCGGCGGCAGCATCCACAGCCAGCTTGGCAACGCGAATCGCCTCCTTGAGGTCGCCTCTCACGTACAGTTGGTCCGCCTGTCTATCGAGGGACGCCCAATCCTGCGAAAATCCATAACCCGCAGGGATCAGCAAGAACGCAAGAATCTTGAGCACGACGATTAATGCGAACCTCTGGTTCTGGACAAATTTGCTTCGACTGCGCGGCGCTCTTCCTCTGATGCACCAGATGACGCGTCAGAGCTTGTTGCGAATGCGCGCAGCGCGTCGCGGTAAGAGGCTACCGCTTTCGCGCGGTCGCCGCAGAGTTCGGCGAGCACACCATAGTTATTCACGCTCCGGGCGTAGACGTTTTCCGTTTTCGGCGATTTCAACATGGCCTGCGCAAGCGGCTCTTCCGCGCCCCGGTAGTCGCCGCGTAACATGCGAAGAACCGCGAGACTGTTGAGCGCCACCGCAGTATCGGACGCCTGATAGTGCTTTTCAGCGGCCTGCAGCATTCCGGCCCGGTATTCGAGTGAGCCTAGCCGCTCCAATACCTCACCTGCTGGAAGGTTGTGGATCTGCGCCCATTTGACCGCTGTTTCGGTGATCGATCGAGCCCCCGCCGAATCGCCTCGGCCGGACAACGTATCCGCCTGTTGCAAGAGAGCGCTAACGTGCGCGGCGGCTGAGACGCTCACGCGATCGGTTCGCCGAATCTGCCCTGACGCAACCTGGGCGCGAGCGCGTTCACGAAACACGGTAATGACGATCAGACGGCCCGCGGGACGTTCATCACGGGACACTTCGACTTCGCTTCCCTTCGCCAGACCATCCAACGACCCGAGATCGATGCCAGCTACGTTCTCTTGAAGAGAAAGAATGGAACCGGTGACGCGCGGTTCCCGGCTGTCCGTCTCCGCGCTTCGAAAAACCTCGGTGCGAGCTGGTCTGGTTTGTAGATCGCGCGCCAGAAGAATCGGCTGCCCGGGCATTGCGGACAACGCCAGCGTCGGCTTCTCCACCGGCGCGGGTCGATAGATGTATACGGCGAGGATTACCGCGGCGGCCGCTGCGGCGGCTGCGAAGGCCCATGCTCGCTTCGGAAATCGAACCACTTTCGGAGCCGGCCGGCTCAATACGGCTGCTTTTGCCAGTGCCGAACAAGTCAGGTCTTCAAACAGCTCTGCATCGTGAAGCGATTCCTGAGCCAGTTCGCGTGCCTCCGCAACAGTCAACTCTCCACGCACGTAACGGTCGATTCGATCTTCAGTCATGGGGCATCCTCCCCTTAGTTCGCTTGCGGACGCACTGCGCCAAATCTCGAATCCCGCGGCTGATCCACGTGGCTACGGTGTTCTCGCTCACACCCATGCGAGTGGCGATCTCTCCATATTTAATTCCGTCGGCGCGCATCTTCAGGACCACCCGATACTCGCTTTCCAGTAGCGGGAAGCAAACGTTTACGATCTCCTGCAGTTCCCTTTTAATTAGGACATCCAGCTGCCCCGTGGCTGGATCGGCAGGCTCTGAGTGGTATTCGTCCGATCCGAGCGGCACCTCGCGCCGGTTACTGGCACGATTCTGTTCTTCACGAACAACATATGTGACCACGCCATGCAACCACGCAAAAAGCTGATCGAGTGGCCACTCCGGAATTTTCCGATCGGCAGGTAAGTCCTCGCCGAAGTAGTACGCGATGGCCGGTTGTGAGATGGCGTTTTCCAAGGAGCGTTTTAGGGATTCTTGCGCCGCGCCTTCCGGATCGCGCGACCCCAGCCGCCTGGCTCTGGAAGCGAGCATGACCAACAAACGGCGATAGTCGCCTGTGGCGTGCCCCATCAGCGGCTCAGAACGATGTTCTGCCACGACTGGATCACCACCGGGACTGCTCATGGGGCTAGTACATTTTCCTCCATGCGCTCCCGAATTGCAAAAAGAGCAATCCGTCGCGGGCGATCTGTTTTAGGTGAGATCAGCGTTGCACCGTTAGAACCACTCCTCTCTGGGTTGCCAGGTTGTTGAAGGTCGCGGTCAGCGGATTGTCGCCATCCGGCACCGAAGCCGGAACGGTCACGTTGAATTGGAACGTGCCAGGAGAAACCAATCCTGCAAACGAAACCGTGGCTTGGACGCTGCCGATCGTCACCACAGGCAAAGCCGGCAGAGTTCCGGATTGCGTAACGATTCCGCTCACCACTGGCGAAGAAGTCGGTCCGAATCCGTTGGCATAAAGGAGCAGGGTCTCGTCTGGTTTCGCTGGCGTGCTGAATCCGGGATACAAGGTCGCCGGTCCCAGAAGTCCGCCGTTGAGATGCGTCCCGGTAACGTGTGACCCATCGAACACAAAGAAGGATGGCGAATACGGTTGAGCTGGCACGTTCAGGATATTGCTCATGACGTCGCCGTTGGCGAGCTGTACCTGAACCGATGACGGCAGTGTATCCGGAGGAGTGAGAATGTCGACCTGTGTCGGGCTGATGTAGTAAATATATGCAGGCTTGCCGTTCACGGTGACGCTGACGCGATCGAGATTTGTGGGCATCAGACCGGTTCCGAAGTCGGCATCCTGCCAGATGCGTGTATCGCCGGCGGGGGCAAGATTTCCGCCCTTGATCTCGACCCAGGTATTCGGGGCGATCAGCGGCGTGTCGCCGAATGCGTTAGCGACCAGCGAGATGGTGGGCGGAGCGATGCCAGTCAGTTTGACCAAATACACATCCGTGCCGCCGTTAAATTTTTGTGTCGGGAAACTTCCGCTGGCCCAGCCCGCGACATAGCCGCCAGTTTCGTCGACCGCGATGGCGTACGGCCAGTCCACTCCAGTCGCTCCGAATTGTTTGGTCCATAGGAGATTGCCGTTGGAGTCGTACTTACGAACGTAGCTGTCGGTCGACCCCACGTTCACTTGGCCGGGAAAGGCGCGATCGGTCCGTCCCGCGATGTATACGCCAGTCCCGTCCGCGGCCACTGCCCAGGCGTCGTCGACGCTTCCGTTGCCCCATTCAGCGTTCCACACTTCCTTGCCGTTGAAATCGAACTTGCGAACGAACCCGTCATAGTTGAAATCCACTTTGGTCTGGCCGGGAAGCTTGGTCTGCGCCGAGCCCGCCACGTAGACACCGGTTGCATCCACGGCGACGCCCCGGGAAAAATCCTCGAGGCTGCCGCCGAATTGGTGAGTCCACTGAAGATTGCCGCCGGCATCGTACTTCCGCAGGAATTCGCTGCCCGTTTCGCCCCCGACGGTCACGCCGCCGCGCCCCGTAATGTAAATGCCTGACGAGTTTGCCGCGATCCCCATCGCGGCGCCTTGCCCGAACTCGCGTGTCCACATCTCATTGCCGTTAAAATCGTACTTCCGCACGAAAATGTCCTGGTTGCCGACAAACGTCTGTCCCGGCAGCGTGCCGTCCGCATAACCCGCGATATAGACGCCGGTCGAATCCAGTGCCACTCCCATGGCTGCGGTCGACGCGACGACCTCGGGGACAGCGAACAGGCGAGTCCAGATTTCGTTGCCGTCCGGGTCGTATTTGCGGATAAAGGCGCCGTCATTGAAGATCTGCGGTTGTCCGGTTAGCCCGGTGGCATCGCCCACGACATAAGCCCCGCCGGCATCAGCCGCTACAGCGAACGCGGAGTTGCTCTTCGCTCCTAGATCCCGTTCCCAGATCTGTTTTCCCGTCCGATCGTACTTCCAGAGAACCGCCCCACCAGTTAGCGATGCGACGTAGATCGAGCCGCCGGTGGCCGCGACGCCATAGCCGTGGCTTTGCGTCCCGTTCGGGTGGTTGAACTGCCGGTACCATTCGATGTCTTGACCGGCCGCGGACACCCCCAACAATCCCAGAAAGATCCGACCACGCATCGTTGCTGTCATAGGCATGTCTTCTAACAGGAATGAGGATCATCAGGCATTACTTTCAGAATTTCTGAGTGTCGAGCTATTGCGTCAGGATTGCCGTTGCAGGCGGCAGGCAACTCTACTAAATCTGAACCACTTGAATAGGAGCGAAAGCGGCACAGCTTGCGAGCGCGCTCCCGCGGAATAGAATAAACATGATGACGACGCGATCTATGGGCCACAGTTGGCCAAACTGATCACTCTCGACCACCTGCGGCGCTTTGCCATCACCCATAGCCTGTTCGCGCCCACCACACTGAAACGCGCGCTCAACAGGCTGGGGTTTGTGCAGGCTGACCCGATCCGCTCGCCGGCGCGGGCCCAGGACTTGATATTGCGTCATCGAGTCAAGGACTACCGCGCCGGCGACCTCGAGCGCCGCTACGCGAAGTTAGATGTCGAGGAGGATTTCTTCATCAACTACGGCTTCGTGACCAGGTCCCTACAGGCACTGATGCATCCGCGCTCGGATTCGCGGGTCCCCGCAGACAGCAATGCGCCGTGGCCCGCCGCAAGCAGGAAGCAGGCTCAGCTCCTTCTGGAGTTCGTCAGGGAACGTGGCGCGGTTCACCCGCGTGAAGCGGACAGCCATTTCCCGCATGGAACAGTGAAGAACTACTGGGGCGGTTCGTCGAGCGCGACGACCCAACTGCTGGACGCTATGCACTATCAGGGCCTGCTGCGCGTGGCTCGGCGCGATGGTGGCATCCGCATCTACACCGAACGCCCGCGGGGGATCGAGCGAGCCGATGCAGACGGGCACAGTGAACGGATCGACACGCTGGTCGATGTGGCCGTGCGCATTTATGCTCCGCTGCCCGGCGCGGGTCTGTCGTTCCTTGTGCGCGACCTGCGCCTTGCCGTACCGCAGTGGCGCGACGAGTTGAAGAGCGCCTTCCAGCGGGCCAAACAACGGCTCTCGAATGCGCGTGTCGAAGGCGTCGACTGGTATTGGCCGCCCGACGAGGATCCGTCACGCGGTGTGCCGCAGGATACGGTTCGCCTACTGGCGCCCTTCGATCCTGTTGTGTGGGATCGCGACCGCTTCGAGCGGCTGTGGGGCTGGATGTATCGCTTTGAAGCGTACACACCCGCGCATAAACGGAAGCGTGGCTACTATGCGATGCCCCTACTTTGGCGCGATCGCGTGATTGGCTGGGGTAACCTCTCAGTGAAAAACGGTGAGCTGAAGTCTGATTTCGGCTATGTCGAATCGCCGTCCAGCGATAGAGCCTTCAAGCGAGAGCTGGAGGCCGAGTTGGACCGCATCCGAGCCTTTCTGGGTCTCAAATCCTGAGCGTCTGTTTGCTGCCCTGACGCGCTAAAGGGAGATCTATGAAACCAAGCGCCGCATTCTTGGTTCTGACGATTGCTCAGCTCAGCCGCGCCGCCCGTGCGTGATGTTTTTTTCAAATCTGTCGAAAGAATCGGCCCTCGATCCCCATTTATACTTACGTGAAGCTTTCTACTCTGGCGCTCTGGTTTTCGATGGCCGCGCGGGCCGGCTTCGCCGAATTTACTTCCCCGAACGGGGCGAAGAACGATGGCCTTGGCGCCAAGGCAAGACAGGATTCAACCGATTACACATGGCGCAACTCACGGCTTTTCTTTGCCCAAAGGAGTGCGCCGGCGTTCGCGATTTACTGCTCAAGATACTGATCAGCACGAGGGCTTCATTCATGAACCAAACTATATCAACGCAGATTATTGCATTAGGGATTCTGGCCTGCTCGTTTCCTAGTTCGGTGTTGGCGGCTCCTACTGTCACGCAAGTTCTGAACAACTCCAGCCTAACCCCGCGGGGCCTTCCGAATTCCGGCATCGCTCCGAGCAGCATCTTCATCGTCAGGGGAAGCGGCCTGGCCGACCCTGGGACTCCCGTTCTCCAGGACACGCAGGCGCCCGGCGGTCTGCCGTCGACACTGAACGGAGCCAGCATCACGGTGGTTGTGGGCGGCGTGACGACGCACCCTCCAATCTATTACACCAGTCCCACCCAGATCGCCGCAGTTCTGCCGGCAACCACGCCGGTCGGAACCGGGACTCTTACGGTTACTTACAACGGCGCCATCAGCGCTGCGGCGAGTATCTTGGTGGTACCCAGCGCGGTGGGGATCAATCAGTATAATCAGATCCCAATTCCTCTGGGAATGTTCAACACTAATGTCGATGTGGGCGTTGCCACCGACAACACTACCGGGGAAGTGCTGTCATTTATCAACTCGGGCTCGCCCGGACAGACCATCGTTGTGTGGGTAACGGGACTGGGCGCCGATCCCGCCGACAGCGATAACTCGTACATCGCGATGCCACACGCAATCAACACCCCCATGCAGGTCTATCTGGGCGGGGCGCTCATCAACGTCCTGTATCAAGGCGCGTCGGTATACCCGGGCGTGGATGTGATCATTTTCACAATACCGCCATCGGCTCCCAACAGCTGCTATGTTCCCTTCCTGGCTGTGACAGGAACCGTCGTGAGCAATGTCGTGACCTTCCCGATCCATCCAGGCGGCGGAACGTGCGTCGAGCCGCAGACCGGCGGTCTTACGATTACCGGCGACCAAATCCTGAAGAACACGCAGGATACGTACAGGGGCGGGTCGCTGGGCCTGATTCAGACGAACACGACGAACGCCAAAGGAATTCTCACCGTGACCAATAATGCGAGCGGGGGCTTTGCCAAAATCAGCGGACTCCTCGCCGGCGCTGTGGGTAGGGGCGGGATTATTTCGCCGGGAGGATGCTCTGTCTACCCGATTATCGGGGGAGGCCCGCTCACCATCACGGGTCTGGATGCCGGATCGATTACTGTCACGGGACCCACAGGACCTGCTGTAGCGATGCCTACGCAGCTCGGCATCAAGGGCCAGTATGGTGCGATTCTCGCGGCCAGCGGGATTCCGCCGTCGGGTGGAACCTTCACTTTCAAGGGCACGGGCGGAGCGGACGTAGGTGCGTTCACTGCCACGGCGATCATGTCGAATCCCCTTTTCAACTGGACCAATCAAAGCGCGGCGTCCACAGTAGACCGGACGCAGGGGCTGACGGTTACCTGGACCGGAGGCTTGGCCGGGACTTACGTCCTGCTCAGCGGAACTTCGACGTCGTCGTCAGTAACCGCCGGCTTCTCGTGCCGCGTCGCCGTCGAATCAGGGCAGTTTACAGTTCCCGCCTATATTCTGCTCGGGCTGCCGGCGGGTAGCGGCGGTACGTCGGTACAACAACAAGACACGGTTTCAACGTTTTCGGCCACCGGTCTTGATATCGCGGGCGTGACCGGAGCGATCGAGTTTTCCGTAACCACTACTTACAAATGAGGGGCTCCATGACCACGAATCGATGGATCGCCAGCGGATGTTTCGCGTTGGCCTTAGCTTTGCCCGCGCGGGCTTTCGATGCGCTGGACGAAATCAAAGCCGATCTGGCAAATTGCAAGAATTGTCCGCATCGCACCCTGCTCCAGGCACGCTTGAATTACCGGCTCAAGATGATCCAGTATGCCGAGACTGGAATGGCCGGGATGGCGGGGAGTATCCCTGGCATGAATTCTGGCACTCGGCAGGCCATAGCCGGCATTTCCGGCTCAGCCGCCAGCAATGCAGGGAGTGGCGTGGGCGGGAATGTGCGAGCCCCGGCGGATAACACTCCGCTACGTGGCCAAACCGCCATGTCCGCTTACGTGAGCGTCTATGGAACCAGCGAAGTCAACGCAGCCGAGATCCGCCTCTCCATTGAGGAGCAGTTTCGTCAACTTGGCATCAATGTCCTGCCGCATACTGCGCCGCCCGGCTTTCCTGTATTCAACCTGACAATTAAGAACACAGTCAAGTCGGAGAACAGGACTTATACCGTAACCGATCGCAGCAAACCGCTGGGACAGCAGGATCAAACCAAGTCCGCTCTCGCTACCATTGTCACCTACGAAATCTCGGCCGAGTTACGGAGGCTTGTTCCCGGCACGACAACGGCAAACGACCCCATCCGGGACGAGGCAATTTGGAAGATCGCCTCGAGCGGAGAGGTTGGAGGGGTGGCATCCATCGCCATCGCCGACGAAGCGGTGAAGTTGGCAATCTACTTTGTCGATGCCTGGGCGTCGGTCAATCCGCAGAGACCGCCGGTCGCGTTCAAACCGAAGCCGCCTGTGGTTCCCGGGCCGCCGCCGCAAAGCAATCATCCGGAAATCGTGCTGTTGCATGAGACGATTCGGGAGATCTTTAAAGGCGCGGTAAACAGCGTCTACGATGTCCATGAAAGCCAACGCGACATGGTGGAGAAACAATTGTCGGATCTGGCGGCTGCCGGCCAAAAGGTTGTGGTATGCCAGTACGGACCGCGCCAGACGCAATCCACACAAGGCTTCGTGGATTACAGCTTCTGGTATCCGTCTCCACCGCCGGATGTTTTGAAATACATGCTGTCGACGTACGGTCATCCGTTTATGAGGTTAGGGCTAATTTCCATAACGAAATGCCCTTCGACGGCGGCCGGTGCCGAGCAATTATTTCGCCAACGCTTTAACTGAAGATGACAGGCTGGACCGTCCCACACGGATGCTCGATGGCCGGAGACTCCGCAGTCGCTGTTTCCCTGGACTAGACGTAGAGACTTCTCGTCTTCGGTCGCTCCAGGATCGTATTGCTCGCGTGGAAATCGGCAAGAGCGCTGGCTCCCGCTTCGGACCCTTTGGCGATTCAGGACGAAATTTTCCACCATCGTAGACAGCTTGCAGGTCAGAGTGAGCGGGATAAATCACCACCGCGATGTCAGTGCCTGATGTCCACCAGTGTCGGCAGGCTCGCCTCGCGATGCACACTTCTGGTCCACTGCAAAGGCATACTACTGATTTTGATTCCAGCACGCGTTTCCATCCTTTGCGCGCGATCGCGGCGAACGTTCAACGCGACATTCTACGAAACGGCAATGCTTATAATTACGTTTGAAAGGGACCTCGGATGGTGATCATTTCAAGTTTCCTACGAACAGCAGTTTCCCTCGTAGCCGTTTCGGCCACGATAGGGCTCGCGTGGTCGCAATCGCCGAGGCTCACCATCGCCCTGACCGGCCAATCCATGATTCGGTCGGATATCCGCGTTTCCGCCTCTTCCGCGCTTCCAGCAATCGCGTCGCTGCTGAGGGGCGCCGACGTGGCTTTTACGAATTTCGAAGGAACCGTCGCCGAGCCGGGTCAACCCAACGAAGATTCTCCCCTTCAGGGAAGAGGATTCCTGGCCCCACCTGAGGCGCTCGAAGCCCTAAAGGCGCTCGGGTTTAACCTGTTGGCTCTGTCCAACAACCATTCGGCGGATCTCAAAGTTCCGGGCATCCAGAATACGCTCCGAACAGTGGACCGCTTGAGCTTGGCTCACGCTGGGATCGGGAACACCATCCGGGAAGCTTCAGCGGCCGGGTATTTGCGAACGCCAAAGGGAACGGTCGCACTGGTGGCGATGGCGTCGGGCCTGATCCCGCCCGGCGGGGCGGCGACCGCGACGCGGCCAGGTGTCAACGAGCTTCGGGTGGAGGCGGGGAATAAGCCCAACGGGGACGATGCGAAAAGTATTCTCCAGAGCATCCGGGACGCCGCCAGCAACGCTGACCTCGTCATCGTGTATCACCACAATCACGTCTTCGAAAAACCGTTTACGGCGATCTTCGAAGAAGGGATGCCGCAGCGGTTGGCGCCTCCCGATTGGATCAAGAAATGGACGCACGCGGAGATAGACGCCGGCGCCGGCATGATCGTCATGCACGGCGCGCCTCTCCTCCACGGCATCGAGATCTATAATGGCCATCCCATCTTTTACGATCTTGGCAATTTCATTTACAACGTACCGCCGCCGCTGTGGTACATTCAGGAACCGCTCGCTTGGGAAAGCGTGGTCCCATTCCTCGAGTTCCAAGGCAAGCAGCTGCTTTCGATTAAACTGTGGCCGATTGTAATGAATGTTCTCGGCCAGGGGCAGCCGGATGCTCAAGATCTCCACACCAACAATCTCTTCCTTCAGACGCGCGGTCTGCCGCATCTCGCCACAGGCGAGAAAGCGGGCTATATTCTCGATCGCATCGCGGAGTTCTCCAGGCCGTTCGGAACGCTAGTCGAGGTAAAAGGGGATACCGCGGAGATTCATCTGAGAGCCGAACCTAAGCGACGTTGACCGCATTTCGAGTGATGTTCGGTCGTCGAAACTCCGAAGACGCATTCCGCCCGATATGGTTCATTATCGGCACAGAGTCGCCGCTCGCCCGCTCCTTTCAGAGCACCAATCGGTTCTTATAGCACGGCGATAGTAGCGGCGTTGCTGGTTACGTCCGGTTGATCGCGCCTACCCCGATGCCGGTGAACCACAGCGCTCCATCGGTCCTGCAAGGATCCCCAGAGGACCGCCACTGGCCGCAGGCGTACGGAAAAAGAGTACTGCATGATGTTCCCCGACGTGGTGATCCGGCAGATCTTGCCGCTGCGAGTTTCCGTAAACCAGAGTGCGCCGTCAGGTCCCGGCGTGAAGTTCAGGGTCCGCTCGACGCAGTCGGCACCGAGTACTCGGTGAAGACAGCCTGCGCGTGCGCTAGCTGGATCGCAGTAAAGGCCACACAGTAAAATAGGCTCGGATCAACGTGGGACTCCTGAAAAGCATTCGTCTCGGAGGGATCAACAGGTGACCATGGCGCACGGGCACGATCTATTTCGCATTGCGCGAATTTTGAACGAAAACCGTCATGATGGTCGGAAAACGCGCTACCGAGCTCTTACCACCCGATAACGGTTCTCGCCAACACTCCTCGCGGTTCCGATTCGCGAGGGCATTCAACCGACAACCAAGAGCGTTTCCAATGGCCTCATCAGCCCGGGAGGTTCCAGCAGACTCTACTCGTATCTGAGGGCGATCGTCGGATCAACCCGAACCGCTCTCCGCGTCGGCACCACACACGCCAGCATCGCAACAGCAGCCAACAGCACCGACACCCCAACGAACGTGGCCGGATCGGTCGCCTGCACTTCCCACAGCTCGGATGACAGATACCGGGTCAGCAGGATCGCGCCGCCGATCCCGACCGCCACTCCGCCCGCGATCATCCACGCCACTTGGCGGGCCACCAAGACAAGTACGTCGCGGCCTCCCGCGCCGAGCGCCATGCGAATGCCGATCTCGCGCGTCCTCTGCTCCACCGCGAACGCCATGATTCCGTAAATCCCTACCGCCGCCAGCACCGTCGCGACGAAAGCAAACAGCCCCAGCAGCATCGAATAATAGCGTGGATACTGGATCTGCCTCGCCACCTGCTGCTCTTCGGTCTGCACATTTCTCAGCGGCCAATTCGGATTGATTTCCGCGATAGCGTGCTGCACCGCGGGAGCGAGTTTCATCGGATCGCCTTGCGTTCGCAGCAGAAACGTGAGCTGGAGCTTCATGAAAGACCACGGGCCAGTGGTATGCGCGCTCGACTGGAAGAAAGGCACGAAGATCGCCGGCTCCTGCCGTTTCTGCTGCGGATTGCTGGGGACGTCGTGAACCACGCCGACGATTTCGCGTGCCGGATCTTCAGGCGCGGTATCGATGCGGACGCGTTTCCCCAGAGGATCTTCGTTCGGCCAGAAGCGCCGCGCCATGGTTTCATTGATGATCGCGACCCAGGTCCCGCCGGCCGTGTCGTGGGCATTGAAATCGCGGCCGCGCAGAAGTGGAGTCTTTATTGTCGAAAAGAAATTCGGCGTGATCGCGAAATAGTCCGCGTTGGGCACGTCGGTATCGGCAGTCGGCCGGCCTTCGATAGAGAAATTGATCGGAGCACTGCCCGTCAGCGGCGCGAAAACCGAGCCCGCCGCCGACTGCACTCCCGGCACACTCTTGACACGATCGAAAATCTGACGGAAATTCTCCGCGGCCGCCGGAGCGATTTCCTGGAGCACCACTCCTTTGTACGGCCCCACTGGTTTCGCGAATTGCTGCGGATTCATCCGGATGTTGAATGTCAACAGGCCGCTCGGGTCGCAACCCAGATCGGCGCCTTGCATCTTTAAGAAGCTCCGGATCAGCAATCCCGATCCGATCAGCAGTATGAGCGCCAGCGCGAGCTGCGCGGTCACCAGCGATCCCCGGAGCCGATGCCGCGCGCCGCCGGACGTTCCTCCGCGCGTGGCATCTTTCAGCGATTCGACGAACGTCAGCTTCGACGCCTGCACCGCCGGCGCGAGCCCGAAAACGATTCCAGTGATCAGCGAGACCGTCAGGCTGAACAACATCACATGCCGATCGACCGAAATTTCCGCCAATCGAGGAAAGAAAGGCGGCGCCATCGCGACCAGCGCCCGCACCCCCCACCAAGCGAACAAAACTCCGAAGATGCCCGCCACTAGCGACAGCATCAGGCTTTCTGTAAGGAATTGCAGAAAAATCCTTGCGCGCCCCGCGCCGAGCGCCGCTCGAATCGCGACCTCCGTCTGCCGCGAAGATGCACGCGCCAGCAGCAATCCCGCGACATTCGCGCACGCGATCAAAAGCACGAAAGCCACCGCGCCTTGCAACAACAGGAGCGGCCGGTTCATAAATCCAAAAAGTCCTTCGCGGATGCCTTGCAGCTGCACCGTCCATGGTTTCCCGTGATCCATGTCCGCGGGATGCTCCTTGGCGAACTCCGCGGCGATCGAATCCAGCTCCTGTTGAGCCTGTTTCATCGAAACGCCGGACTTCAGGCGGCCGGCCCCAAGCATGAATCGCGCCGAGCCTCGCAGTTGAAACCGATTCAAGCGAATCGGCGCGAGATACTCGGCCCGGTCGTCTGAAAAAAGAAACCCGGGCTGCATCACGCCGATAATGCTGGTCTTCACCCCGTCCACCAGAATCGACTGGTTGAGAATGTTCCGGTCTCCGCTGAACCGCCCCTGCCAAAGTCGGTGGCTGATGACAATCACCGGCGCCGGATGATCGATTTGCGCCTCGTCGGCCGTAAACAGGCGCCCCATCAGCGGGTTAACGTCGAGAGCCTCAAGCAACTCGTGCGAATACTCCTCGCCGCGGATGAGTTCCGCCGGCGCTCCGTTCTCCACTGCCCCAAAATCGCGCCCGCTGTTGACCATCACGCCGATCGTCTCGAACGATTTCGAACGTTCTTTGAACGCTATGTAATCCGGGACCGAAACTCCGTTGAGCTGGTCCGGGTGTCCGGGCGGAGTCGACCAGATTACGGCCAGCCGCTCCGGCTGGGGAAACGCGAGTGCGCCCCACAGGATGGTATTGATGAGGGTGAAAATCGCAGTATTGAGCCCGATTCCCATGGCCAGCGACAAGGCAGCAACACCTGTAAACAGGGGCCGCTTCGCCAGCATACGAAGCCCGTAAAGAACGTCCTGCCACAGTGCGTTCATGAATCTTAGGGACGATTAGACGCCAATTTGGTTACTAGCTTTCTAAGCGATTTCTGGGGCGTTCGGTGTTCTACCAGTATGGGATACACTCCGTTTCTCGCCCCGCGCCGGATAGGTCGCATTATCGGTAGCCCGGCAAACTCTCCTCATTCAGGTTGCCGGAGACGACAAAGCTTGTATCATGACAACGGCGATGCGGGGTACAGATTCGCACCCGCATAGGATTTCGATGCAGGTGTCCTGATCGAGAGCCAGTCTCCGAGCCGCCTCTCGGCGTTAGTCTGAATCCCACTCGCGTGATTGATACGTTGACTCGAATAACATCGAATCAACATTCCCAAGACTCCCAAAGTGCACGCAGGTTCCCATGGGTCATGACACGGAACCGAACTCTGTCGCGCGTGTCTGCCGGCTACGTTTTTTTGTCGAATTTCCTGCAACCTTTTTTGAACTTCTGTATCAATGTTCATGAAGCGTTCATAAAGCCGGAAGCAAGTCTAGTTCTGGCAGATACTCTGGCGTTTGTATGAGCCTCTACCGGACGATTCAGTCTTCAATTGGGCCTTACCGGCCCGTGCCTCGAAAGGAAACTCATGCAGCCTATCGAAACAACGCATGATGAACGGCCATCTGGTTTCCGGTTGGATGTAACGTTACATAGCCTGCTAACGAAATCTGGCTCACGAACGCTCGTCGCTCCAGCGGTCCACCCGGAGCGCCTGCCCAATCCTGTTTTCCCGCAGCACCCAGAGTTTCTCGGGGACGACGGATTGGGGCCACCGATACCTCCACCGAAACGCCGCTACACAGCGGAACATATTGCTCGTGCCTTTCGAGGTTGGGCCGTGCCCTGGCTGAAGTCACGCGTGCAGACAGGCGACTTTCACCCCATCATTGCCTACCTCTTCACGGAATGGAAATGTAATCTCGACTGCCACTACTGCTGGGCGTTCGACAATCGCGTAAAAGGAATGACCGAAGAGATCGCCAAGCGTTCCATCGACTGGCTGCGCGACTCTGGCGCCGGAGTGTTGGCGCTCATGGGAGGTGAGCCGTTATTGCGTCCTCAATTCGCTCAGAAGGTCTGTTACTACGCGGCAAAAAAGGGCTTTTGGATTTATGTTCCGACCAACGCCCGTCTGCTGCGCCCCCAAGTTACGGATTGGCTGGCGGACGCGGGCGTCGCAACGTTCAACTTCGCCGTGGATGCAGTGGAGGAAAAGCCGGGCCTGCCGAAGGCCCTGGCACCAGTGCGCTCCTACTTCAACTACCTGGTGAAGAAGCAATATCAGTATGGCTACAGCGTCTTCTTTAACATCAACATCTGCCGCAATAACATGGACGATGTCCGCGAGCTGACCGAAATCGCGCACGATCACGGCATCGCCACCGACTACCACATCAACGAATCGCCCATGATGGATCAGCCCGATTTCAAGCACATGGAGAACAACCTCACATTCATTACTCCCGAGGACTTTGGCAAGGTGGATGAGTTGGTGGACTGGCTTATTGAGAAGAAGAAGTCGGGATACAAAATGGTAAACTCCGCAAGCCGTCTGGACGAGATGCGCCACTTCATGCGCGGCAAAGTGCAGGAATGGAATTGCCGCGCCGGATTTAACTCGCTAATCGTGCGAACAGATGGTACCCTCGCCCCCTGCTTCCCCATGTACAACGCCACCTACGATTGGGGAACCATCGAAAACCACAGGTTTGAAACCAAGCAGCTCACCGAGATGAAGAAGGAGTGCCAGCCACACTGCTTCTCCACTCTCAACCACATCCTGGCGTACTGCTATAACGACGCTCGCGTCATCAAGTGGATGTTGCGGCAGGCGCTCAACCGGTTCCAGGGAACCACCAACTTCGACTAATCACAACGAGGAAAGCAATGCCAGAAACAATCGATCACGAAGCGGTTCTTGCGAATTTGGAAGCTACGGCGGACACAATCGCGCGGCAAGTGGATGGGGAGCGTGCCCGATTGCGCGCCGCTGCCGGCTTGGTGCAGCTCCAGCAGCAATTTAAGCGTCCGTTCGAACGGCCGTTTACCGCGGCCGAGCGCGGCAAGGTCACCATGCTTATCGGCGGAATGACCTGGAAGCACGACAATATGTTCCGCGCAGTATTCGAAGGCTGCGGATATAAGTGCGAGACTCTGCCGGTCCCCGATGTGCCCGCGTTCCAGATCGGCAAGGAGTTTGGCAACAACGGCCAATGCAATCCCACGTATTTCACGGTCGGTTGCCTGGTGCAGTACCTGCAAGGACTCGAAAAGCAGGGCGTGTCGCGCCAGGACATCGTCGATAATTATGTCTTCTTCACCGCCGGATCGTGCGGCCCGTGCCGCTTCGGCATGTACGAAGCTGAATATCGCTTTGCGCTCGAAAATGCCGGCTTCGGTGGATTCCGAGTACTTCTGTTCCAGCAAGACGATGGCATCAAAGCCGCATCGGGCGAAGCCGGGCTTAGATTCACCGTCGACTTCGGCATGGGGATGCTCAATGCGATGAACGTCGGCGATACGCTGAACGACATCATCTATCAGATCCGTCCGTTCGAGGTGCAGCGCGGAGAGACCGACCGCGCTTTCGAGGAGGCGGGTGACACCCTAACGCGGATGCTTCGGGAACGGCCGCCGTTCGAACTTATGGAGCGCGCGCCGGCCTGGACTAAGGGCTATCTCAAGAGTCACGACAAGTTCATGCGCTTCTGGAACTCCTGGGCCAAGGTGTACGAGAACCTTTACGGGAAGGCGTACCTGGAAGCTCTGGAGGCTTGCCGTGAACGGATCAACCAGGTGGATCTCGATCGCACCAAAGTGAAGCCAGTGGTGAAGATCACTGGCGAGTTTTGGGCCTCGATCACCGAGGGCGACGGCAATTTCAACATGTTCCGCTTCCTTGAGCGTGAGGGCGCGCAAGTGATTGTAGAGCCGGTTGCCACGTGGGTCGCCTACCTGCTGTGCCAAGCCAAGGCGCGTGCGCTGAATAACAAGGAAGTCAAAGCGCATCACGAGCAGCTTGCCTGGTATGACTTCATGCGCAAACTAAAGCGCGAGATGGCTTATCAAGCCAAGATTCTCGGATTCACAGTCGGTGAGTCCATGTGGGCGTATTTTTACCACCGCGTCGGCAAGAAGCTGGGCGGCTTGGCTCACAGGTTGGTGGATCAACGAGAACTGGCGCGGCTGGCTGAACCCTTCTATCATCGCTTTGCGCGCGGCGGAGAAGGACATCTCGAGGTCGGAAAGAACGTGTACTACACCGTTCATCATAAATGCCACATGGTGCTGGCGCTGAAGCCGTTCGGGTGCATGCCGTCGTCTCAATCGGATGGCGTTCAATCGGCGGTGATCAACAAATTCAAGGACATGATCTTCCTGCCCATCGAAACATCGGGCGAAGGCGAGGTCAACGCGCACAGCCGGGTGCAAATGGCGCTCGGCGAAGCCAAGGCGAAGGCCAAGGCGGAATTCGAAACCGTCCTCACATCCACGGGCAAGCGCTTGGACGACATCCGGGAATACGTTGCAGATCATCCGGAACTTCGGCGGCCGTTCTACCATGTTCCCCATCGCGAAGGCATCGCCGGAACGGCGGCGCAATTCGTCCTGCACGTCAACGACTTAATGAACTCGCGCGCACGGGCGGTCTGACATGGAAACCCGCTACATGGTCGGGCTCGACGTGGGTTCGACCACGGTGAAAGCCATCGTGGCCGAAAGCACGTCGGACAAGGTGGTCTGGCAGGACTACCAGCGGCATGAAACCAAACAACCCGAAAAGGTGCTGGAGTTTCTCCGGCGTATCGAAGAGGAAGCTGGCGTTACTCCGGAGAACTCACGCGCGTTCATCACTGGCTCCGGCGGCGGCACGCTGGCGGAGCTCGTGGGCGCGAAGTTCGTGCAGGAAGTCACAGCTGTATCGCTGGCGGTGGAGAAGATGCATCCGGAAGTCTACTCGGTGATCGAGTTGGGCGGCCAGGACGCCAAGATCATCGTGTTCAAGGATGACCCCGAGAGCGGGCGCAAGAAGAAGATCCCGTCGATGAACGACAAGTGTGCTGGCGGAACGGGCGCCGTGATCGACAAGATCAATGCGAAGCTGAAGATTGCCGCTGAAGCGCTGAGCTTGCAAGGCTACGACGGCATCAAGCTGCACAAAGTAGCCGGCAAATGCGGTGTCTTCGCCGAGACCGACGTCAATAGCCTGCAGAAAGAAGGAACGCCACCGGACGAGTTGATGGCGTCTCTGTTTGAAGCCATCGTACTGCAAAACCTCAGCGTGCTTACCCGTGGCCACACGCTGCGGCCGCACGTTCTACTGCTGGGTGGACCGAACACGTTCATTCGCGGCATGAGGGAAGCGTGGCAAGTCAACATCCCACGCATGTGGAAAGACCGCAAAGTCGAGGTTCCCGAGGGTTCGACGCCGCAGGAGCTTATCAAAGTTCCGCAGAACGCGCAATATTTCGCCGCGCTAGGCGCGGTGGAATACGGAAAAAGCGAGGACGACGAGGTGGGGCGATACTGCGGTGTTGCCAAGCTGGTCCACTATATCGATTTTGGGCGCACCCAGGAGAAGGCTGCGTCTGGAGGCGGCGGGCTGGTCGAGTCGCAAGACGATCTGGAGGCTTTCCAGGAGTCGTACCGCCGCAAGAAGTTCGTGCCAGCCGTTTTTCAGAGCGGGTCTACCGTTGGCGGCTTTGTCGGCGTGGACGGCGGATCCACTTCGACCAAGGCCGTGCTTCTTTCTGAAGAAGGCGAGATCCTCTGCAAAGCGTATCAGCTTTCGAATGGCAATCCCATCCAAGACACCATCGATATGTTCGAGAAGCTGCGCAATCAAGTAGAGTCCCAAGGCGCGAAAATGGAGGTGCTAGGGGTCGCCACCACCGGCTATGCCAAGGACATCCTCAAAGATGTCCTGCACGCTGATGTGGCGCTGGTCGAGACCGTGGCCCACACGGAATCGGCGATGAAATTCTACGATGACCCGCACGTCATCGTGGATGTCGGCGGCCAGGACATTAAGCTTATCGTGCTGAAGAACGGCCGCGTGAAGGATTTCAAGCTCAACACGCAGTGTTCAGCCGGCAACGGATATTTCCTGCAATCGACCGCCGAAGGCTTCGGCCTGAAAGTGGAGCAGTACGCAGACTTGGCGTTTTCCGCCACCTCGATGCCGGTGTTCGGTTATGGCTGCGCGGTCTTCATGCAGTCCGACATCGTCAACTTCCAGCGCCAGGGCTGGCGCGCGGAAGAGATCCTGGCGGGCTTGGCCGCGGTGCTGCCTAAGAACGTGTTCCTATACGTGGCCAGTATCCCGAATCTGGCTGCGCTTGGATCGCGTTTCGTGTTGCAGGGCGGCACGCAGAACAACATGGCCGTGGTCAAAGCGGAGGTCGATTTCATTCGCTCCAGCTTCCGTTCAGGCGGCCGCCAGCCGGAGATTATCGTGCATGAGCATTGCGGCGAGTCCGGCGCGATCGGTGCGGCCGTCGAAGCGGGCAGGCTGTACCGGAATGGGCGCCGTACGACTTTCATCGGCCTGGATGCAGTGCGCAACATTACCTATCGCACCACCCGCAACGAAAGTACGCGCTGCTACTTCTGCAAGAACAATTGTCTGCGCACCTTTATCGACGTCAGCACCGGCGACGCCCCTAAGAACGAAATCATATCGATCGGCAAAATTGTCAAGTCCAAGGTGCCGCTTCAGGCCGGCGAGCAGCGCCTGATTATCGCCACTTGTGAAAAGGGCACCGTCGAAGAAATGGAAGATATGAAGGACATCAAGGCGGGGTTGGACGAGGCGAAGAAGAAATACCCGAACTTCGTCGATGTGGCCGCGCACGAGGCCTTCCGCCCGCGCAAGACCCAGTTGGTCGCCGATCCGATTCCTTCGCGCGCCTGGACACGATCCGCCAAGGACCGCGTAGCGCTCATGAAGAACCGGCCCGGCCTGCGTATTGGAATCCCGCGCGTGTTGAACGCCTACGTCTACGCGCCGCTCTTCAACGCATACTTCGAAAGCCTCGGCCTCAAAGGCGAAAATCTCATTTACTCCGATTACACCAGTCCCGAACTTTACCGTGCCGGAGCCAGCCGCGGAGCCATCGATCCATGCTTCCCAGCCAAGATCGGCATCGCTCACGTCCATAACCTGCTTACGATAAAGGCTGCTAAGAAATCGCTAGACCTTATCTTCTTCCCGATGGTGGACGTCCTGCACACGCCGCTGGTCAATCTCACGGGGTCGAACGCCTGCCCCACGGTGACGGCGTGTCCCGAGACCGTCAAAGCCGCGTATACCAAGGAGAGCGACGTCTTCGCGGAAAACAATGTGAAATACGTCAATCCTGTTCTTAACCTGCAAGACCGGAAGCTGCTCGCGCACCAGATGTTCACTGCCTTCCAGCCGCTGCTGGGCTTGTCGCCGGAAGAGAACCAACGCGCGATTGAGGCCGGGTACAAGGCGCTGGAGGAATATGAGACCGGCATGCGCGACAAAGCACGTGACGTGCTCGACGAACTCGAGCGTGACGACCGCATAGGGATCGTGATGCTCGGCCGCCCTTATCATCACGATCCCGGACTGAACCACGAGATTTTGGACGAGTTCCAGAAGCTCGGCTATCCGATCTTTTCGCAAAGCACCCTGCCGCTCGATGAGGACTTGCTGGAGCGCTTGTTCGGAGAAGAGGTTCGCGCCGGTGTGATCAAGCATCCGCTCGACATCGCCGACGTATGGAAGACTCGTTATTCCGCGAGCACCAATCACAAGATTTGGGCGGCCAAGTTCACCGCGCGTCATCCGAATCTGGTGGCGATGGAAATCTCGAACTTCAAGTGCGGCCACGACGCGCCCATTTACGGCGTGATTGAAGGCATCATCGAGAAGTCGCACACGCCGTATTTCTCTTTCAAGGACCTGGATGAGAATAAGCCCACCGGGTCAGTGAAGATCCGCGTCGAGACAATCGACTATTTCCTGCGCCGCTACCGCGAAGACATCATCAAACGGGTGCATGCTGAGCGTCAGGTGGAGACGCAAATCGCCGAGTACGAGCGCGAGTTGCGCTTAAGCCTGAGCGGTGTCGGCAGCCTGGCCGAGGCGAAACCGGAGCTCATCCAGATCGCGGGTTAATGCCATGCACGGCCCACTGGCTTTCTTTCTTCCACTGATGCTGGCGGAACCCGGTTCGATACCCGGACTTCACTCTGCCGACCAAGTGGTAGCCAGGATGATCGCGCGTGACAGCGAACGGCAGGCGGCGCTTCACGGCTACACAGCGTACCGTCGCTACGTGCTGGAGAACCGGGCCCATCACAAGCAAGCCGAAATGCTGGTGCGCATGATTTGCCGGGAGGATGGCTCGAAACAATTTGAAGTTGTCACCGCGAGCGGATGGAGTGGTGCACGGAAGCACGTTTTCCCGCGGCTGCTCGAAGCCGAAATCGACGCCGCTCGCCCGGATCTTCGCGAGCGCTCCCGCATCACGCCAGACAATTACACGTTTGAAATGGCTGGGACGGCCGACGTCCGAGGCCGCCTGGCTTACGTGATTTCGATTGAACCCAAAACCCAAAACAAATATCTCGCCCGAGGCAGAATTTGGGTAGACGCCGACGAATACGCGATCGTTCGTGTTGAGGGGCAGCCTGCCAAGAACCCGTCCTTCTGGCTTAAGAGTGTTCATTTCGTTCACGACTACAACAAGAGTGGGCCCTTCTGGTTCCCTGTCACAGATCGTTCGGTGACCGATGCCCGCCTCTTCGGAGCGACTGAAATGACGATCGAATATTTCGACTACGCACCGAATACCATTCCATAGGATTTCAGGACGCTGGAAACACATAGAGCGGCTGAGCCTAACGGAGTTATAGACTGCTGGCGCTCGACGACGAGAAGAGAGCGAACGCCGCACCGTGTTTCCGGAGGCTCGTGGTTCTCTTGTTACGCCAGAACTCGATCTCTGCGATGATTTTTTCTTCGGCCGCGGTGGTGCGCTAAGAATCGTCCCGGCTGATCAGATTCAAACGGCCCAGTAGCGATTCTTTGTCCCACTCCCGGTTGTAACGTACCCCGTTCAGAAACAAACCCGGAGTACCGTACACTCCGTTCTGAACGCCTGGAAGAAAATCCGCGGGAACTCGCGCGCTATGCGTTTCGTTCTTCAACTCGCGGCGAAACCGCTCGACATCCAAGGCAAGCTCTCCCGCGTAGCGAATTAAATCCTTCGCCTCAAGCGCCTGTTGCCGCTCGAAAAGCAGCGCGTGCATTTCCCGGAATTTACCTTGCGCCCCCGCAGCCTCGGCCGCTTCCGCTGCCTGGTGTGCGTGACGATGAACACCGGAACGAGCTTCGGAATCGGCGCGATGAACTCCGCGCGCCGGCGGCTCTCGATGATCTGCTGCGTCGGTTGGCCCTGGCTGTTCGAGTTCCCAGTGGCGGATGGGATGGTCGTACGGCGAGTTAAGAACGGGCTGCTCGAAAAAGCGATTATCCATGCCGCAGCCTCGAATTGATCACCAATTCCATGGATATTCACGAATAGCCGAGACGGTGGCGGGATGGGGATCGACCCGATCAGCCGGACTGGACGGTCACACCGCTACTCGCAACTTGATCGCGTCGTTCGGTGCATTGAGCAGATCCTGCCTGGTGCCGAGATACCGCTCGGTGGTCTGTACGGAAGCGTGCCCCAGGAGCAACAGGATCTGCTCCAGTTGGCCGCCGGCGGGGCGGCGCAGCTTGGCGCAGGTGCGCCGGAGGTCGTGCGGCGCAATACCGGGGACGCCAACTTCGGAAGCATGTTCTCGGAGCATCTGCCAGACGACCTTCTCACCCAGGCACTCGCCCGTCACGGAACCTGTGCGATTTACGGGCCGGAAAACGTGGCCGACCGCAACGCCTATTCGTGCCGTCCACGCGTCGATCGCGACCTTTACCCACGTCGGCAAAGGCGCGGCGCGAACGCGGCCGTGCTTGCCGACGAGATCGACAATGCACCAGCGTCCATCGCGCTGCTGAACATGCGCGAATGCCAGCGCTGCGACTTCGGATCGCCGCAGCCCGCAGCCGAGAAGAACGGCGAGGATGGCGCGATCACGCAGGCCGCGAACCGTCGAAATGTCGGGCGCGCTCAACAGCGCCTGGGCTTGCCGCTGCGACAACCAGTTGCCCACGCGGATGCCGGTCGATTTGACGCTCTTCACACGACTGATCTGGGCCAGTTCCGGCGCGAGCAATCCGTTGTCCGCAGCCTCGGCCGCCAGCTTGCGGATCGCCGACATCCTAATAATGATGGACGACGACCCCAGGCGGCGCTCTTCCAGGGATACTCGCCACGCGCTCACGGTAGCTTTAGTGAAGCCGGGCCGCGGCGCCTGCTGAAACCATTCCATAAACTCGTTCAGCGCCATGTTATAAACGCGCTTGGTAATCGGAGAGGAGACGCTGTCGAGCACGAGCGCCTTCAGCTTCTGCCCTTGCGCGATTCGTTCAACCGCAATCAAATCGTTCATTTTGCGTCTTTTGGTGCACGTTGTTGGGCAATATCGGTAGCACCAGAAAATTACCTTCATAGGTAGCCAGAGATCAAGCAAAACGGCCATGCGATGTTTGTTGGGAACTCTACAGGGGAATCGGATAGACTGAACAGGTCGCACCGCTTCCGCAGTTTATTGGGGCTGCAAAACGAAGGAGGATTTGATGGCGTCAAACCATTCGATTCGAGTTAACGCACTGAGGGAGAGCGAGCTAGAGGAGGCGGGACGGATCATCCGGTTGGCGTTTGGGACGTTCTTGGGAATGCCGAATCCGCTGGAATTCATGGGGGACCGCGATCTTATGACGCCGCGCTGGCACTCGCCGCACGTCAAAGTAATTGCCGCGCGAGAGGGCGATCGTCTAATCGGCTCCAATGTGGTTACTCGATGGGGATCGTTCGGATTTTTCGGTCCGCTCACGGTGCTGCCCGAGTATTGGGACCGCGGCGTAGCGCAGCGGCTGCTCAAGGCAACCATGACCATTTTCGATCGCTGGGGTGTCCGACACACGGGCCTGTTCACTTTCCCGCAGAGTGCGAAGCACGTTGGCTTATACCAGAAGTTCGGATATTGGCCGCGTTATCTCACCGCGATCATGACCTTCGCACCAGAGGGTGAGTCGGCAAACCAGGTTGGGAGTACACCAACATTGATATCGGCAATGAGCAGAACGCAGCGTGCAGAGGCCATAAAGGCGTGCCGGAAACTCACCAACCAGATCGATAGAGGCCTGGATCTGAGCGGCGAGATCGAAGCCGTTCTCAGAAAGCAAACCGGAGACGTCGTTCTGGTCCATACGCGCTACGCCCCGGAGGGTTTTGCGATTTGCCTAAATGGCGCGGGATCAGAGGGTGGAAAAAAGACGTGTTATATCAAATTTGGTGCGGTTCGTGGCGGCGAGGATGCCGCTGGGCGATTCGATAAACTGCTAAACGCCTGCGACGCATTTGCTTTTTCGCGAGGTGCTGCGATTGAGGCGGGCGTTAATCTCGCGCGCCAACCGGCCTATCAGCGGATGCGGTCGCACGGGTACGGGGTCGTGATGAACGGTGTGGCGATGCAACATCCGCACAGAGAGGGCTTCAATCGCCCTGACGCATACGTAATCGACGATTGGCGTTAGAAATCGCGATAAAATGCAGCCGCGTTAAGCAACATTAACGGCGGCGCGCGATCCGGTCCGAAAGGGACCTCGGACGGTGATCCCGTTTTACTCCTCTTGACACATGACTACGAAATAGGCAGCCAGAACCCAGCAGACGTTGTCGAACGAAACATACTGCATGAGCGCTCCGGCGCCGAGGGCAAAAGGAAGGTACGCGGCAGCGGCCAGCAACTGGGCGCGGCGCCCTCCACCCATCTCGCGCGTCATCAGTCCTGTCAGGACTAAAGCGACGGCCTGCACGAGTGAGGCAAAGAACCGAAACCCCGTGATCGAGACCCCGAACAGATCCAAAGACAGCCGCCCGAAGAAGGGAGTCATCGGCGGATAATGCAACATAGCCCCATGCGAGGTGACGCGCGTCATCGACCGTTTGAAGTTCGTCCCGATTAAACTCAAACGCCGACCCGACGAACAAATGAGCAATCATCGTCGAAACCGCGAGCGCCAGGATGATCCAGGTCGCAGTCCGCGATGAGCGCATCAACACATTCTAGCTCTCCAGGCGCGTTGTCAAGTATTGTCGGCACGCTTGTCAGAGCTAGACGAACTAGCTGCGCCCTGACGGCCGCTTATGATTGAACGTGCATCTATTTCGCCGCGGAGTGCTGGTAATTTGGAAAGGCTGGACGCCGGAGCTTCGGCGGCGGACTCTTCTTCATCTCCTCAAGAATCACTTCGACCGCTTTTTCGAGTTGCGGATCGCGGCCTTTGCGAACGAGAGCCGGGTCTTGCTCCACTTCCACGTCGGGAGGCACGCCGATGTTTTCCACTTCCCACTCGCCCGAAAGAGGATTGTAAATACCGGAACTGGGCGCCCCGAGGAAGCCGCCGTCCATGAGCCCCGGACCTCCCGCCATCCCGACCAGTCCTCCCCAAGTGCGCGTCCCAATCAATTTGCCGACACCAGCACGTCTGAAGTACCACGGCATGGCGTCACCGCCCGAGCCTGCACGCTCGTTGATGATCATTGCTTTGGGTCCAAAAATTCCCTGCGGTTGCACCAGAGGCTCACCCACCCGATTCGATGCGGCACTAAGCGGCTTGCGGTTGAGGATCTCGGCGATGTCGGTCGCCAGCAGACCACCGCCATTGAAGCGCTCGTCGACAATGGCGCCTTCCTTTCCGATTTGGGCGTAGAAGTAGCGGTTGAAGGCGGCCAACCCGCCGTTGGCGGTGTCCGGCATGTAAATGTACGCCACTTTGCCTCCCGTCATCTGGTCGACTTTGCGCCGGTTCTCCTCGATCCAGGCTAGATTCCGCAGACGGCTCTCATCTGGCACGGGAACCACGGTCACGTCGCGCGCCCCGGCGCCGCTCGCGTCCAGACCCACGCGCAGGATGACGGATTTGCCGGCGAGCGCTTCGAAGAAGCTGTACACGTTATCGGGCGGCTGCACATCGCGCCCATTCACCGAGAGAAGATATTCGCCCGATTTCACGTTCACGCCGGGTTGCGTGAGCGGAGCGCGAAGCTGCGGGTTCCAGTTCTCGCCGGTATAGACGCGCGCGAACCGGTAGCGCCCGTTAACCACTTCGTAGTCCGCTCCCAGTAAACCTGTCTGAACACGCTTCACCTCCGGCAGATCTCCGCCGGCGGTTCCCATGTGGCTGACCACCAGGTTGCCGAGCATCTCCTGGAATAGGTACGTCAGATCGCTTCGTGAGGCGACGTTGCGCAGGTACGGTTCGTACTTTTTCTCCGCCGCTTTTAGATCCAGGCCATGCGCATTGCGATCGTAGAACCAATCGCGCTCGGTGCGCCACGCTTCGCGATACATTTGCCGCCACTCTTGGACCGGGTCGACGCGCACTTCGATGGTGGCGGTTCTTAACGGGGTCGGCGCGGGTCCACCGGCGGGCGGCGGAACTGCCGGGGCAGGTCCAGTTGCCATCGGCCGCAGCGCCGCAATGATCCAGTTGTCTCCTTGCCGATACAGGGCCTTCTCGCCGCCAAACGACATCTGGAAATCCCTGACGCCCGCAAGCGGCATGTCACTCTTCCGCGCTTTGAGATCGAAACGGTGGATCGTCATTCCCGGAGGTCCGGGTGGCCCATCCGCCGCACCTTCTCCAGGCTGCTGAAACTCTAACGGGAGCAGCGTTCCGGCCTTGCCCACCTGCAGCCCCGCGTAACGACGCGGCGGCATGGGGACGGACAGGATGCGCTGATCGATCCCGTCCAGGTCGATCTTGACGTCCGGCGCGGCGGGCCTCTCTCGTACCGCATCGGATTTTGCCGGCTCCGGCTTCGGTGTATCAGCCTTCTTCTCGTCGGCGGCTTTTTCTTCGTCGCTCTCCGGAGCGAAGGGTGAGGGCTGCGTCTTGTCCAGAACCGCGAGATAAATCGAACTGGTAGAGGTGCGCCCCACCGCATGAATATCGAGCCCCAAGCTCTCGCCGGAGTTCGTGCTCGCAGTGAAGTAGAGATATTTTCCGTCCTTGTCAAACACAGGATTGTCAGCGTCGCTCATCCCGTCGGTTACCTGCTTGGGTTTTCCGTCGGCGAGCGAGAACAAATGAATCGCGCTCAACTCGTTCGGCAGCACTTTTGAATATGCGAGCCACTTGCTGTCCGGCGACCACGCACCCGTGATGTCGCCGCTCCGCATCTGATAGGTGTCCTGATCCACCTCGACCTGCTTTTTCGTTTCCAAATCCACGAACCAAAGGCGCTGAAAGCTGTCGACCAAGGCGATCTTCTTGCTGTCCGGGGAGAAGCGCGGAGAACGGTAGAAGCCTGGCTTCAACTCAATTTTCGTGACATTACCTTCGCCGCTTTGAGACCGCAGGTGCAGCGCGTATTCGCCCGATTCGTCCGAAAGGTAGGCGATGCTCTTACCGTCAGGAGACCATTGCGGCTCGCGTTCCATCACCCCTGGCGTGTTCGTCAGATTGCGCGGATCCCCTTTCTCCGCGGGCACGGTGATGATTTCCCCGCGGGCGGCAAACACCGCGCGAGCACCGTTAGGCGACACCGCGGGACTCGCGAGCCTTCGCGCAACACTCACGAATTTCGGCCGAAGCTCGGAAAAATCGCCCTGAACGCGAATCGGGACAGATTTCGATTTCCCCAACTTGAGGTCGTAGATAAAAATCCCGCCGAACTGCTCGTATACGATCCCATCCGGTCCGAGCGAAGCGGATTTCACGTCCAGACCCGTATTGGGAACCGCCTCGCGTACCGCGTGCGTCTTCGTATCGTAGGAGTAGAGCGTAGCCGGGCCATTGCGATCTGAAAGGAAGTAGACGCGCTCTCCCGCCCACATCGGATTGAAATCGTTCGAATTTGTGCGCGGCACTTTAGTAACGCTGCTATCGGAGAGGCGCGCGAGCCAGATGCGCGAGGTTTGTCCGCCCCGATATTTTTTCCACATCGTGAACGCCTTGCCGATCGGTTCATAGGCGATCGATTGCCCGTCCGGAGACATCGAAGCTTCGTACCCAGATGGGAAAGGGAGCTTCTCTTCCACTCCTCCTTCCACCGGGACGGTGAACATCTCATTGAAACGCGAATATGAATTGCGCGGCGAACTGAAGATGATTCGCTTGCCGTCCGTGGTCCAGCCCAGGACGCGATCGGGCGCCGGGTGCCACGTCAATCTCTTCGGTACGCCGCCAGAGGCTGGCACCACAAAGACGTCTACGTTACCGTCGTACTCGCCGGTGAAGGCGACAAGCTTGCCGTCGGGCGAAAACGCCGGGTCGGTTTCCGTACCTGTTCCGCTGGTGAGACGCACCGCGTCGCCGCCTTCGCGCGGAGCGCTCCAAAGATCGCCGGCGTACGCGAAAACGACGTGGCTCTTACTGAGGGTGGGCTTTTGCAGCAGCAGCGGTTCGTCGACCGCTAAAGCCATAGTTGACAGTGCGAAGCAGGCAATGATCAGGCGCATAAATCCTCTTTTCATCAGTGAAATCAGGATACACGAACTGGATGCGTAGCAAGGCGGTGATGCCAGCATAGGCGCCTCACCACGGTATGGTGTCGCTTAAAATTGGTCCTGCTGGACTTGACGGCTTCGCCTTGTATATGCATATACATATATTATGGCAACTGAAGTGCCCGGATCGTTCTCCGTGGAAGCGCTCTTTGACCTTCCTTGCGCATGCCAGAGCCTTCGGCGAGCTACGCGAATTGTGACGCGGATTTATGACCAGGAACTGAAAAAAGCCGGGATCGAGATCACGCAATTCGGACTGCTCACGGCGTTGGCCATAACCGGCGGTGCGACCCAAAAGCGATTGAGCGGCGGCTTCGGAATGGACAGTACGACCCTGTCGCGGACCTTGGACCGAATGCAAGAGCGCGGCTGGATCAGTGCCAAACAGGGGACCGACAAGCGGGAGCACATCTTTGAATTGACGGCGGCTGGCGGGCGGCAACTCACCAAGGCGCAATCGCACTGGAACCGCGCGGAATCGAGACTTCGGAACCAGCTCGGCGAATCCGGCTGGAAGGATATGCAACAGGTTGTGTCCTTTCTGACGAAAGGGGCCGCCAGGGCATAGAATCTTGCTGCCGATATAGGTGCATATACATCTATTGTGCAGGGAAGGAAAAGCTTCCACTTTCTTCAAAAGGTAGGTGCCGATATGCGACCTGTTGTCTATTCGTTGACGGCGCTGCTCACGCTCGCCTTGTTCTTGATCAGCCTGCAGGGTGTGCGCGCCGATGTGGGCGCCCGGAGCCAACCCGGCTCGGCGAGACCGGAGCGGCGGGGCTTTGCGCATAAGGCGTAAACAACAACGCCCCCTCTCCGGTGCTCGGAGAGAGGGCGTTTTACAGCCGGAGCGCGATTTTAGCGGTCGTCGTCGTCGGCTTTGCTGTTTGCAGCTTTCTTGAAGGCGCTCGCGGGGAGAACCTTCGTCTCGCCTGGATACGGCCGCGTAAACCCGGTGGCCTCGTACCAGTCGAGGTGATTGACGACGTCCGGATTCTCGGCGTCGGGCGTGTGATATTTGCCGGCGAAGACCTGCGCCTTCATCTTCATCCAGCCAGTCCTGAGAGCCCGAACCGAACGGCTTTCCTTCGGGATGATCTGAGGCTGAAGTGCGGCGGTCGCGCCCGGGATGGACTGAGTCGGAGTCTGTTTAACGCCCTGATCCAGCGGGATTTGGTTTGGTACGTGTGTCCACGGCAGGAAGTTCTTCGCAGGCGGGTTGTCGATGAAGAGCGTCCTCATCGGAGAGGCCACCAGGTCGAACTGGTTCATGGGCTTCAGACCGAGGATCTGCTCGATCGTGCGGGTCATATTAACCTGCGTGTAGAAGGTGCTGTCTGCGGTTACACCAGCTCCGGCGCCATCGGGGTTCACCTTCTGATTGACGTAGGGGCTAATGACATAGCCCGGGCTTCGATGACCGTCGACGTGATCGACGCCGTCCTGCGCGTCGTCTTGTTCGATGAAGATCGCCGAAGAGGACCAAACCGGGCTGTGGCTGATGATATCGATAAAGCGGCCAACGGCCAGGTCATTATCGGCCTGCGTGGCTTGCGCGGTCGGCGGGCCGCCAGTGTGGTCAGAGCTGATCCACATCATCTCCAATTGGGGCACCGTGTCGTTTGCGACGTCGTTGGCGAAGTCCTGCGCCCAGACATCGACGCGGAACTGGTCGGGGATGCCGAGGTCGAACTGCGGGTAGTTCTGGACCGTGTTGTAGATCAAGTTCGGGAGCGGGGAGTGCGACGCGACCGTGTTGAAGTTGTAGAGCTGGCTCTGCTTGCCAGACTCGTAGGCCATTGCGTCGTTGTAGAAGTCGATCCACAGCGGTTCGGTAGTCGACCCGGTCGGCGTCAGAAACGTGTTGTACTCGATGTACTCGCCGTAGTTCTTGAACGAGACGCCAGCCTTTACAGCCATGTCCCAAATGTGGCCCTTCTTCTGGTAGGCAATCGCATCGCCGCCGTTGGAGGGGTAATCGCGGACCCAGTCCGGCGACTGGATGTCGTCGGAGTAGGGCGCCATGGCCTGGACAATCCAGTTGTGACCGTCGGCCGACTGCCGGCTCGGGTTGTAGAAGTTGTCCAAAAGCGGGAAGCGTTGCACCAGCGCGTGCGCGTTGGGCGTGACGGCGCCGAAGGTTGCATTGTTGCCGAAGACTGCCAGGGTGGGGTCGCCGTTGCCGCCGGCCACGTCGCCCAGGATCTGATCGTAGGTGCGATTTTCACGAATGATCAGGAAGACGTGCTTGATCTTCGACGGAGCGCCGATCTTTTCGGGGATTACGACCGGCTCGGCACTGGGGCTGCCGCCTGCGGCTGAATAGATATTTTCTAACAGGTCCCAGTGGTTGTTCTGGTAGACCTGCGAAGTCATCAGCGCCAAGTCAGACACTTTCGGCACGGGCACAATGCTTACGGTGCCAAGGTCCTGGTGGGTGTTCAAGGAAGTTGCGCCGTGTGAGGTTCCGTACGAATTTTCGGCTGTGTTATTCGGAGGGGCTGTCACTCCGTAGCCCGTAGTGCCGATGCCCTTGTCGTTAGCAACGAGCAGCGCGTTGTCCGCGGTATCCAGCGCAACCGAGCTCGGCCCATAGCCCACCGGGACCAGTCCCAGCACGGCGGAGGCGTTGAGATCGACCACCGCGATCGCGTTGGCAGTGTAAAGTGCGACGTAGGCGATGTTATTCTTGGCATCGACCGCGATCGAGTTCGGCCCGGCGCCGTAGGCCGGATGGGACTCGCCGGGGTTGCCGAAAGTCAGCCCGACGTGGATCGTGTTCACCACCTGGTTGCTGGTGGTATCGATGACCGACATGCTGTCGCTATAGGTGTTGGCGACCAACAGGTATTTGCCCCACAACGCCATACCGGTCGGATGCAGACCGGTCGATATGCTGCCGGTGACGGTGAAGGAAGCCAGGTCGACCACGGAGACGGTGCCAGTGGACGTGGAGCCGGTAGGAAACTCGGCGACCACCGGGGTGCCATTGGAGTATTGCTGGAAGTCCTCCACGGTGGCAATCCGGCCGGCCTCGTTGGAGACGTAGGCGGTCTTGCCATCCGGCGAGATCACGACGCTGTGCGGAACATTACCGACGCGGACCACAAAACCCTGCTGCGGCGCCGGCGCCGTCAGGTCGATTTTGGTGAGCGTATTGTTCGTGTCCAGCACGGCGTACGCTGTCTTGCCATCAGACGAAACCGCGATGCCCATGGGATACGAAGTGTTACCCGAGACGGTCTTGCCGCACGGAATTTCAGCGCTTCCCGTGGTCCCCGAAGGGCTGTTAAAGAAGCACGTAACGGTATTCAGGTTGCCCTTGCTGTCGAGGTCAGCTGCAACGCCGACTTGCGTGGGCGATGGGTTTGAGCCGCCGGTTGACGTGATCATGCCGGTGTTCGGATCGACGCTGGCGACGGTAACGTGGCCGCCATTGCCGTGCTGGCTGAACAGCAGGTGCAAGCCATCCGGCGTATAGGCGATGCCGACGCTGCTGCCGGATGAATCGGTCTTAGTCGTGGTTCCTGACAAGTATGGCGTGCTGTAGGTCTGCACGACAGCGCCGGTCCGGGTGTCAAAAATGGTGACAGCCTGCGGGGCACCCATTTGAAGGACGGCTGCGGTATGTGTTTGGGTATTAGGGTTCAGCGCGACGGCCTTCGCGCGGGTCGTGGTGCCGAGGTAGACCGGGGTTCCGGCCGGGGTGATAATCTGGCCACTACCGACGACCCACGGGTTGGGCATGGTCGACGGGTAGTTCGGGCCACTCGACGTCTTCTGGTTCGCGCCTACATGGTAGGTTGGGAACGGCAGCGACTGACCCAGGAGCGCCGGAACGCTCAGCGCCGTGGTCATTAGGCCTGCCAGCAGATGCAAAGAGTGAATCGCAGCATGCTTGCGAGAAGTTTTAGCGTACATGAATCGTTCTCCTTCTTTCGGTTTCTTCCAGTGTGTGACTAAGAATCGACCATGCAGCTTGAGGTCGCTGGAGAGGTTATCGTAATCCGCGAAAATGATGGCAGCATTACGTGCAAGTAGCAGTCTTGTTAATGCAGGATCGCGTTCAGCCAACCGGACGACCACCACTCGAAGAATCCCCCCGGCGTTTTATCGTGCGCCGGCGCGCCGACGAGAATTCACACGGCATCGGCTTAGGAATGAGCCGTCATCACGCTGTCAAACGAGTTCGTTAAACTGAGAATCTTTTCCATTCAACATGAGCGTACGCAGCAAGATCCTTCTGGCTCCGTCACTGCTTTTTTCGGTGAGCCTGACAGCCCAGGTTGCGCGGACGTCGCTGAACGGGACGGTCACCGACGAGCAAGGCAAGCGAATCCCCTCGGCGAAAGTAAAGGCGACCAACGTGGCAACCGGGCTCCGGCGCGAAACGGAGACGGGTTCTCAGGGCGCTTACGCGTTGCCTGATTTGGGGACAGGAATCTTCACTGTCGAAATCGCAAAGGAAGGGTTTGCGCCTCTCCGATTCCGAAGTGTGAAGCTGGAGGTGGGGCAGCCCCGCACTCTTGATGTAGTCTTGGGCGTCGCCGAGCGTAAGGAGCAGATAAACGTCACGGAGGCGGACTTCCAATTGGATCGCGTCGACGCGACGGTCGGCGCTCCGATCGAGCAGAAGCAGGTTGACGAACTGCCGGTCAATGGAAGGAACTGGTCGACTCTGACTGCGCTCGTCCCGGGTGCGGTCGACGCGGGGGCAGGCGATCAGAGGACGATCCGCTTTGCCGGACACGGGCTTGACGATAACAACCTGACTCTGGACGGGGTTGACGCGACGGCCGTTTTCAATCAAATGCAGCGCGAGTACGTGCGGCTGACGATTCCCCTCGAATCGATTGACCAGTTTGACGTGAAAGATCAGACGTTCGGGGCTGACGTTGAGGGCGGAACGGCTGGAGCGCAAGTCGCTGTCGTCTCGCCCTCGGGAACCAACTCGTTCCATGGGAATGCATTTGACTATTTCCGCAACGAAGCGATCGAAGCGCGAACCCCGTTTAGCGGGTCATCGCCCAATCCATTCCTTCTCAACCAGTTTGGAGGCGCCATCGGCGGGCCGATCATTCGCAACAAGCTGTTCTTTTTTGCCGCTTATGAAGGCCTGCGCCAGCGGCTGGATGGCTCGCAGATCGGGCTGGTGCCAAGCCCGGCCTTCCTCGCACAGGCGAGCATTTCGTCTCCCTCGCTCCTGCCGATCCTTAAAGCGTATCCCGCTGGGACCTCGCCAATCGGGGCATCGCCGAACGTCTGGAACTACAACGCGCTCGGCCGGCAGATCGACAACGAGGACTCCGGAATGATCCGGCTCGATTACCACCTCTCCGATAAGACAACATCGTTCGTCCGCTTTAACTCCGATGAGGCCGTCCAGACGATCCCGACCGGGCAGCTGATTGCCCAAACCCAGTACGATACAAAGTTTAACAACGGCATTTTCGAAGTGCTCCGCGTGTTCTCGCCGAAGCTGGTTAGTGAGTTCAAGTTCGGCATCAATCAGGATTTTTACCACGCTGCGACGCTATCGCCCGTGCCCTACGCGTTCAGTGTCTCCGGATTCAGTTCGCTTGCTGGTAGAACCACGTCCGACAATCCTTCGAAGACGATCAGTTTCCTTGGCGATGTGTCGTGGTCGAAAGGGAGCCACACGCTCAAGTTCGGCTTCGAAATCAAGCGGCTGTTCCTCAACCAGGGAACATCAAACAGCGGCACATTAACCTACACTTCGACTGCAAACTTCCTGAACAACCAGGTGGGCACGGCCTCCTACACCTCTATTCTTCCGTTAGTGCGTCAGCGCAAGAACGAGTATTGGCTCTATGCGGAGGATGAATGGAAGGTCACGCCCAGCCTCACGATCAACGCGGGTGTCCGATACAACATATTCAACGCGCTGCATGCTCTCGACAATCACGCCGTCCCATTCGATTTCGCCACGTGCGGTGGCTTTTGTCCGAATACCTACTCGTACTTTAACCCGCGATTCAACGACATCGATCCCAGGATCGGAATCGCGTGGTCGCATAGAAACACGGTGGTTCGCGTTGGGGCGGGCATTTATCATACCGACGGGCAGGCCGACGATCAGAACCTTCCGATCTCCAACACAGTCAACCGATACTCATTCAACAACGTCTCCTTTCCTGGTCTTTCGTATCCTCTCGATCCGTTTCTTATCTATGCTCAAAACGGAGGACTCGGCGTAGTCTCGCCTCGCGCGCTGGGTCGCAATCGAAAAGACGATTATGTCTCTGCGTGGACGGTCTCGCTGCAGCAGAGTTTGCCCGTGCGGTTGATCGCCACGCTGAACTATCTTGGCAACAAGGCTACGGACGTTCTAACGACTACCTACGTGAACCTGGCAGTGCCGCCGACAAACGCGGTGCCGTACCCGGCTTTTGGGGCCGTCTCCTGGCGAGGCGACGTCGGCAACAGCACTTTCGAGGCGTTGCAGTTGAATCTGAGACGGGCCTTCCACAATGGTTTCCTGCTGTCGTCGAACTACATGTGGTCGCACTCGATTAACGACGGGAGTATCGGCGGCGGTGATTCCGATACGCCGCAGAATTCGTTCTGCCGCTCGTGCGATAAAGCCAGCAGCGACTTCGACGTCCGTCATCTCTTCAACCTCTCAGCGGTGTATGCACTGCCATTCGGGACAGGCAAACGATACCTTAACTCGCCTGGGATCATCCGAACCCTGTTAGGTAGTTGGGAGGCAAGCGCAATCGGGACGGCGCAAACCGGCTTGCCGGTGAACATCACAGTTGATCGCTCCAATGGTTCGGTCCCTGGTCTCTTTGCAGTCAGCGGGTCCGAGCGCCCGGATTACGTTGCAGCTCAGTCCCTGACGCCACTGGGCGGTTCGACCCCGAATCATTGGATTAACCCTACGGCTTTCGCAGTCCCGGCAAATGGGGCATTCGGCAACCTCGGACGGAACGCGTTTCGCGCGCCCGGCATCACTCAACTCGATCTCGGCGTCTCTAAGTTCGTGCCAATCACTGAACGCCTGAGCATTCGGTTCCGGGGAGAACTGTTCAACGTAACGAACAGGCCCCAGTATGGCGCGCCGAACGCCGACGTGTCCACGGCGAATTTTGGGGTTATCACGGCGACGCTCAGCAACTATGCCACCGGCCGGGGCACGCCGCGCGAGCTGCAGCTCTCAATGAAGATCGTGTTCTGAGCGAGAGAGCTATGCGCTAGGGAAGAGGAAGTGGGCAGGCCATACAGACACCACTATCACGGCGAGAGGAACCATCAAGACAAAGAAAACCGGCTCCTGTTTCCCGAGGTAGGCCACAACGGAAATCGATCGGCGAAACAGCGAGAGGTCCACAGGAGATCCATACTAACGAATTAGTATGACACAGCGATTCATGGGTAGTGGGTCAGTTTCCGAGATGCGCACTTTCATTCATGTGCCGCTCAACGTCCCGCCGCCATGTAGGCGCCGCATGGGGCTGAACCGAGGCGGGGTTGGAAGCGACGTTATCAGCGAAACTCAGTCGCTCTGTGCCCTTTTGCATGTAAAGTCGGCGCGTCGGAAACTGACCCACTACCGATTCATGTCTGAGGGCAACGACTGGATCGTCGCTCATCGCGAAGAGCTGGGGGGACATCGACAGTGAGGCGATTTTACCGTGTCATGCCAGATCACTCCTTTGACCCTGGGCAGGCGCGCCGAGGTGCCCGCAACGTTTACAGGGAAAATCGCCGGTAGCGTAGGCATCATAAAGACCCCTCTTGCGGATGAATTTCACTGCACGCCGATAGTGACCTCGTTGCTAGGGCGGCCGAGATAGGTCAAGCGCACGGGGACCGCCGGCCCGGGGGCAACCCCGGTCGGTACCCGGGCGTTCACCTGGTTCAGCCCTGCGTATCCGGGAACATTGCCGAAGAAGGTAATTTCGGCCAGCCGGCCACCGATCGCAACCTGCGGCGGGACCACGCTCCCGTCAGCCAGCCCGGTGAGGTAGATGGAGAGATACTCCCCGGCAACCGCAGGGTCGCCGGCTGAGGCGATCCGAGCGGTCCCGGCATGCTGGATCGCGCCTTGCCCTGGTCCGTCCCCCGAAAGAGAGAACAACACGGGTGCAGGTAGTGGCGTCGCCGGATGATAGATTTCCGCAGCGGCCGTGGTATTGCCGGATGGTGGAAAGCCGTCGGTAGCACCGCCGGCGATCAAGACCGCACCGCTATTGAGTAATGTCGCAGTGTGGCCAGCCCGGCCCGCCGCCATGGCGCCCGTGTTGACAAAAGAGCCACTGAGCGAATCGTACAACTCCGCGCTGGAAAGGCAACAAAAGTAATACATGGAAGAATTGTCAGGGCTGAACCAACTGTTGCCTCCAGTAATCAGGGCCTTGCCATCGGGGAGCAGCGTGGCCGTATGATTAGCCCGGGGTGCGTTCATGTTGCCGGTCGCAGCGAAGATTCCGGTCGACGGGTCGTACACTTCTGCGTCGGCAATAGGACCCGGGTCATCGTTGCCCCCGGCAACCATGGCTCTGCCGTTCATGAGCAAGGTCGCCCGGCCCGTCACACCGAGGCCAGCGCCCGTAACGCTGAACGTGCCCGTGGGAGGATCATAGACTTTTGGCGTGAAGAACCCCGCGGCGAGTAGCACCCGACCGTCCGGGAGCAAGGTGGCCGTGTCGAAAGGCGGAGGCACGGTCATGTTGCCGGTGGTCCTAAATGTTCCCGTGTCAGGATTGTAGAGTTCGGCGTCGAAAGGGCTCCCCGTCATCAAGACCTGACCGTCGGAAAGAAGCGTGGCTGTGTTTGTTTCAACGATGCCGGAGGCGGTCATGTTCGCCGTAGCCGTAAAGGTCCCAGTGGAAGGATCGTATAACTCCGCAGTGGCTAGCGAGTATTCCGGCCCAACCGAAGGCACCTGCCCCACACTACCTGCGGCCATCAACACCCGGCCGTCGGGGAGCAGAGTGGCCGTATGGTAGGCCCGGGCTGAGGTCATGTTTCCCGTCGCCGTGAATGTCCCGTTGGCCGGGTCGTAGAGTTCCGCAGTGGCTGTGATCGCCTGGCCAAATACTGGAATGCCGGCAGTGTAGCCTCCAGCGATTAGGACCCTGCCGTCCTGGAGCAGAGTAGCGGTGTGCCCGAAGCGGGCCGTGGTCATGCTGCTAGTCTCGGTGAACGTGCCTGGAGATTGCGCGTAGCCGGATACCGCGATCAAGTACAACAGTAGAGTTGGCCTCGTCTCCATTTTTACCTCCAACGAATTAATGCACTCCGATCGTGACTGGATTGCTAGGACGGCTGAGATAGGTCAAGCGCACGGCAGCCGCGGATCCTGCCGCAACGCCGGTTGGCATCCGAAAGTTCACCTGGTTGTAGCCGGGATACCCCGGAGCGTCGCCAAAAAAGAGGACTTCGGCGAGTCGGCCGCCCACTGCGACTTGCGGAGGAATCACGCCGCCTTCAACCAGGCTCGTGGTGTACATCGCCAGAATCTCTCCGGCAACGGCAGGGTTTTGAGAAGAAGCAATCTGTCCGGTCTGGGCGTGCCAGATCGCGCCCTGACCTTGCCCATCGCCAGAAAGAGAAAACAGAGCAGGCGCGGGCACCAACCCAGGGGGAGTGTAGATTTCGGCGCTGTCAAGGAGGACGTTAAGGTTCGTCGCCCCACCACCACTGATCAGCACTGAGCCATCGGGCAACAAGGTGGCTTGGTGCCCACTACGAGGCGTACTCATGACACCGGCGGAGCCGAAGGTCCCCGTGGAAGGATCGCGAAGGTACGCATCAGCCACGCTGACATAGTGGCACGATTCCCAGGTAGCCCCGCAAGGCTCGCCACCGGTGATCAACACTGTTTCGTCGGGAAGCAGGGTCGCCGTGTTCCCCCATTGGACTACGCCTGCGCCGGCAGCGAACGTTTCCGTGGAGGGGTCGTAAAGGTCCCCGCCGATCAGGACCTGGCCGTCGGAGAGCAAGGTTGCTGTGGGCCCAACCGAGATGCATGACATTGCCCCGACGGCAGCGCTGAATGTGCCGGTAGCGGGATCGTACAGTTCGTAGCCGCCGGACGAAGCATCGCATCTACTTTCGGCAAGCAAGACCTTCCCGCTGCGAAGCGATGTGGCTGTCGGAGAGAAATGCGGCCAGATCATACTGCCGGCCGTCGTGAATTTCCCGGTTGATGGATCGTAGAGCTCCGCAGCGAAGGCGGTGATATCCGGATCCGTGTCCCCCGTGATCAGGACCTTTCCGTTGATAAGCAGAGTAGCCGTCACCGGGCGGACGATGTTCAGCAGGTTGCCGGCGGAAGTGAAGGTTCCCGCGGAAGGATCGTAAAGCTCCGCGCTGGCCAGAACATCAAAGTCGTTGGGACGGGTGGTACCCACGATCAGAACCCTGCCGTCCCCTAGCAACGTTGCGATAGTCTGCGCCAGAGCTTCGGTCATGTTGCCCGTCGGCGTGAAGGTCCTGGTTGCGGAATCGTAGAGGTCTGCAGTGCCGCCCGCATCTCCCCCGGCAATTAACACCCTACTGGTGTCGAGCAAGGTAGCGGTGTGCCCTCCGCGAGCCGTGCTCATGCTGCTTGTGGCCGCGAACTTACCTGCAGAACGCGCTAGCAAAACGGGATAGGAGCCCCCGCCCGCCACGGTTGTGATCACCCCGTTCGAGACCTTGCGGATGCGCTGGTCGAGTGTGTCCTCGACGTACAGATTTCCGGCCGAATCCACGCCGACGCCAAAGGGATAGTTCAACAGCGCGCTGGTCGCCGGACCGTTGTCGCCCAATCCGCCGGATGGCGGCCCGCCGCCCACAACGGTTGTGATCACTCCGTTCGAGACCTTGCGGATGCGCTGGTTGCCCGTATCCGCTATATAGATGTTCCCGGCGGCGTCCACGGCGACGCCCTTGGGTACGCCCAGATGAGCGCTGGTAGCCGGGCCGTTGTCGCCGCTGAAACCGAGCACACCATCGCCAGCGACGGTAGTGATCGCGCCGTTCGAGACCTTGCGGACGCGTTGGCCAGTGGTGTCGGCGACATACAGGTTGCCAGCGGAGTCCACCGCAGGAGCGGTGCTGGGTGTGTTGACCTGGATGGCATACAGTCCGTCCTGGGCACCCAAAAATTTCGTGATCACACCGTTCGAAACCTTGCGGACCTGCTGGCTGGTGAAAAGGTATAGATTTCCCGCGGAGTCCGCCGCGAGGCCTATGAGGTCGGATAAGTAGGCGCTGGTGGCGGGACCGTTGTCGCCGCTGAAGCCCGGCGTTCCGTTCCCCGCCACAGTAGTGATCACCCCGTGAGAGACCTTGCGGACGACGTAGTTGTTCGAGTCCGCGATATACAGGTTGCCGGCGACGTCCACGGCCACCCCGACGGCGCCATCCAACTGAGCGCTAGTGGCGGGACCGTTGTCGCCACTGTAGCCCGGCGTTCCGTTCCCTGCCACAGATGTCAGGACTCCCGTGGCGGCGTCCCATCGCAGCACACTGTATTGTCCGCTGACGAAGAAGACATTGCCCGCCGCATCCACGGCAATTCCCTTGACGCCTGGAAGTTTTGCGGTTGTGCCCGGGATGTTCACCGGCGCCACGAACGGTTCGCTAGTCTGGCCAAGACCTGAACGCAAGACCGTCGAAAGAATCAGAATCGCATGCAGCGCACACATCATATTAGAGAGTGCCTTTCGGATGAATTTCACTGCACACCGATAGTGACTTCATTACTCGACCGTCCGAGGAATGTCAGTCGCACGGAAACGGCAGACCCAGCAGGGATCCCGCTGGGGACGCGGACGTTTACCTGTTTGAAGCCGGAATAACCGGGAGCATCCCCGAAAAACAGGACCTCTCCCAGCCGGGCTCCGATTGCTACTTGTGGCGGAATCGCGTTTCCATCACCGAGGCTGGTTGTGTACATCGCCAGGATCTCTCCGGCGACAGCAGGGTTTTGAGAGGCAGCGATCTGTCCGGTCTGGGCGTGTCAGATCGCACCCGGACCCTTTCCATCTCCCGAGAGTGAGAACAGCGCAGGCGCGCCCACCAAGACAGTCGGAGTGTAGAGTTCCGCCGTGGCAAGCCCGGCCCACGAGACGGTGAAATCCTGGCCGCCGGCGATCAGGGCCCGCCCGTCATTCAGTAGAGTGGCCGTGTGCCACTCCCGGGGTGTAGGCATGCCCGGTATGTAATCGAACGCTGCATGCGCAGTATCGTAGATTTCTGCACTGGCGCCATACCAGACGTAGTGACCACCGGTGAGTAAGGCAGTGCCGTCAGGCAGCAGAGTCGCGGCGTGGTTCTCTCGGGCCTGAGTCATGGGACTGGTGGCGGCGAAGGTGCCAGTGGCCGGATCGTACAGTTCAGCGGCGGCTGAGTTCCCGTCGCCGACCCCTGTGTCTCCACCGGCAATCAAGACTTTGCCGTTCGTGAGCAGCGTCGCGGTGGGGCCGTTGTGGTAATACGCGGTGTCTCCCGTGAAGGCGAATGTGCCGGTCGAAGAGTCATAAACTTCGGCATGTCGAACCGTAGTCCCTGGGCCCTGTATGAAACTTCTAGTGATCAGGACCTTGCCGTTGGGGAGCAACGTCGCCGAGTCACACGACGGCTCGTGCATGTTGCCTGTGGCCGTAAAAGTTCCCGTCGCGGGATCGTAAAGATCCGCCGACGCCGCGGCATTCGCGTCTTGCCACGCTCCGCCTCCGGCGATCAGAACCTTGCCCGTATTGAGCAGCGCGGCATGGCCTCCCGAATGGGCGACAGTCATGGGGCCGGTGGCCGTGAAGGTACCCGTGGCAGGATCGTAGAGTTCAGCGGAGGCCGTAGTCTCGTCGCCCAGAACGTTCGTCCCACCTCCGGCGATCAGAACTTTGCCGCTGGGAAGCAACGTGGCGGTATGACCCGAACGGGCGACAGTCATGGGGCCGGTGGCCGTGAACGTACCGGTGGCAGGATCGTAGAGTTCGGCGCTGGCTCCCGAATTGGCTTCACCCTCTCCTCCGGCGATCAGGACCCTGCCGTCCAGGAGCAGGGTCGCCGTGTGAAAGGCTCGCGGCGTGATCATGTTCGGGGCAGGGGTGAACGTACCGGGAGTTTGTCCCACTGCCACGGCGACTGCCAATAGGAACAGCGCAAGAACAAAATGGATTCTCATGTCTCGACTCCTCAGATGCGGCATTACTGTACTCCGATCGTGACCGGATTGCTCGGACGGCTGAGGTAGGTCAAGCGCCGGGGACAGCACGGTCGTACTTGCTCTTCGAGTCATTCTGTTCGGCTTATCTCTCTGTGAGACTTGCAACCATTGGAATCATCCCCGCCGCAGGTGGTTCAGCAGTACGGACAGATCGTCACCGGTGTGCCGTCAAAGCGCGTTAGAGTGAATCCTGGAAACTGTTCGTGATAAAGCGTGGCGGTATCGCGAAGTATCGACAACGCTATCGCTTCTCCCAGGTTGATACCCGCGATCCCGTCCGAGCGGTAGTGCACGCCGGCGGCGTCGCGCCCCAGAGAGATGTTCGCAGCGAGTTTGTTCAATTCGCCACCCACCGTCAGCGGCGCCCCGGTATAGGGAAGCAGCGACAGTCCGTCATCGGAAGCGACGACGGGACTCGGAATCACGAACGACTCGTTGAAGAGCGCCTTGAGCATGGTGACGCCGGCCCCCGCAATCGCGGCGTGCGCCGCCGGATAAGACGGATGCAATGGCGATCCCGTAGGGTAAGCCATGGGCAGAAGATAGGTGCCGTGGGCGCTGAAGACGGCTTTGATCGCGGCGGAATTCAGGATCTCGGGGCTGATCCCGTAGTTGGCCGCTCCGGTCACCTGGTTGTGAATCCTTCCGCCGAATGTCTCCGGCCGGAGCCTTCGGTGGAGCAACCATTTTTGGAAATAGGTCGCGCGCAGTGTCTCGTTCGGCGCACGGCAAACCAGATCGAGTTGCTGCTGCGTGCCGAACGTGATACCTCCCGCCTGGGTGGATGAATGAAGGTAAGGGTTGCTGGGCGAAAGCGCCGCATTGCCGAAACTCGAGAGCAACAAAGCGGCAAATACATTCGCCTCCCCCATGAAATCCACCAGAAGATATTGGGCGAGGTCGCGGTTATTGCGAATGTAACGGGGAGTCGCGTCGAAAACATTCGATCCGCTGGCGCCACCCCGCTGAGCTTTGAGCCAGTCCGAATAACTGGTCAGGTAATCATCGCCCCGGACGGAAGTACGGTAAAGCTGCGGCAAAGATGCGCCGCCCATCGGGATCGTCTTGAGCAGAAACTGCGAAATGTAAGGGCCGGTCAGATCGCCTGGCGTAGGGCCACGAAAAATGACATCCGGTGTTATCTGGCCATTCACCTTGGGACCGCGATAGTTGGAGAACTTGCTCAAATCGGCGGCAGCCTGATTGACAAGTGGATCTGTGGCGTACTGACTGAACGGCACGTCGCGGGTAAGCGCTGACCAGTAGTTCTCCCCCATTTCCGCCGCGATTTGGGCGCTGGCGAAGCCTGGAGGAGCGGGAATCGGGGACGCTGCGGCGTCAGCGCCTTCCAGGCTGAAGCAGTATGCGGCCTGCGGATTTGCCAACTTGGCTGACCCCCCGAGGGGAATGGCCTCGAAGTCGCTTTCCAATCCGCTGTTGAGGGCTTGGATGAACAGGTTGTAGGCATTCAGATCAACCTCACCAGTATCGTTGTGAGGCAGACCCTTGCTGTAGCTGGCGATGCGGCCGGGATACAACTCTTCATCGCCGTTAGCCAAGGAGGGGGTCTCGGGAAAGTCCCTCTGAAAAATGGCGGTATCGCGCCGGATCAAATACGCCCGATGACCACGCTCCCCAGCGTCGATAGGGGTTAAGTTTGCGAAGGCGCTGGGAGCCTCCAGCATCGCGAGCAGGCTTGCGCCCCCAAGCCTGGCTAGACCCGGAGAAAGCCCCAGGCAGCCTAAGAATCCACGCCGGCTGGAATCTGAATGAGTTCCTGTGGCGTCATCAACGTTGCGTTTTCGCGTCATCGGCGTTGTCCTTTCTTCGAGCCCTTGTCGGTCGTTGTTTCCGGTAGACGCGATCTTACTCTTAAGGTCGATATTTGGGAGATAGAGATATGGTGTAATTAACGTGGACGCCTAATCGACTCATCTAGCTAGGTTTGCGCCGCCGGTACACGCGCGCGATAGTGGGATCTCATGTCGGAGCCGGTTATTACATACCGTTTTGGCCCTTACGAGGTCCAGACACGGACGCGAGAACTGTATAACCAAGGAATCAAACTGAAGCTCCGCCCGCAAGCGTTCCAAGTCTTGGAGATACTCGTCGAACACGCGGGAGACGTGGTGACGCGCGAAGAGCTTCGCCAGATGCTATGGCCAGCCGGAACCTTCGTGGATTTCGAGCACGGGCTCAACACGTCCGTGAAGGAACTGCGCCGGGCGCTGCGTGATTCCGCGAACGAACCGCGTTACATCGGGACCCTGCCCAAAATAGGGTACCGAATGATCGTTCCTGTCACGCGGGAAGGATCGGCGAAAACGGTATCGGCATTCGCCGAGCTGCAAACTGCGCTCCCCGAGTCGGAAATTCCAGGGAGTTTTCCGGCAGAAACCAAATCAAGGCCGAGCTGGCAGACGACTCGGATCTTGTACGCGACTTTGGCGCTGGTGGCGGCGCTCGCGGGTTACTGGCAGTGGCGGCGCATGAATGTAACGGCTCAGCCCGTCGCCCCTCAGTTGATGTTCGCGGTCCTGCCGTTCGAGAACCTCACGGGAAATTCCTCGCAAGAGTACTTGAGCGACGGCCTTACCGAAGAGATGATCGCTCAGTTCGGGCGGCTCGATGCGCAGCACTTCCGTGTGATCGCGCGCACGTCAGTGATGGCCTATAAACACACCCAGAAGCACTTAGACCAGATTGGGCGGGAGCTGGGCGTCCAATATGTGCTCGAAGGCAGCGTGAGGGCAGACTCGAGAAATATTCGCGTTTCGGCCCAACTCATTCGTGTGAGGGATCAAGCCCAGGCTTGGGCGAGAGAATATGACCGCCCCTTCATCAACTTGCTTACGATCCAGGATGAGATCGCTCGTGACATTTCCAATGAAATCGAGCTTATTCTCGGCGATCGCAAATCCACCATTGTTGCAACGCGCCATGCACCGTCGCAGCAGCAGAATGAAGCGTATGATTTATACCTAAAGGGCCTGTACTTCTGGAACAAGAGAACCGTGGAGGGGTTTCGGCAGGCGATCAATTATTATCAGGAAGCCATTGCGGTGGACCCCCACCATGCTCCCTCTTACGCCGGCATCGCGGACTGCTATGCCATGATCGGCGGTTATAGCGGAGAGCCCCAGACGGAGTACATGACCCAGGCGCGGACCGCGGCCTTGCGGGCTTTGGAGATCGACGAGAGTCTGCCCGAAGCACACACGGCATTGGCCGTGATCGTCCAGAATTATGATCGGGATTGGCAGAGGGCGGAGAAAGAATACGGACGAGCCATTGAGTTGAACCCGAGCTATGCCACTGGCCACCATTGGTACGCCGAACACTTGGGACTCATGGGACGGTTCGATCAGGCGTTCCGGGAGAGTGACCGTGCTCGCCAGCTCGACCCTCTCTCGCTGGTGATTGCCACGGATGGTGCGGTTCTTTCCTACTACTCACGGCAATACGATCGCGCTATTCAACAATTTCACGATGTAATGGAGCTGGATCCACACTTCCCGCGGGTTAGCAAGGTCGCGTATGCCTATGTAGAAAAGCGAATGTTTGCGGAGGCGCTGGCTACAACGGAAGCAACTCTCAGCGGACCTTGGTTCTGGGCGCAGCTAGGATATGTCTACGGCCGCTCCGGACAACCGGAGAAAGCTCGACTGGCGCTCGCAAAGTTAGACGATTTGTCCCGGCTTCATCCCGTGGATCCGTCGGCTTTCGTGTTGGCGTACCTCGGAATCGGGGACAAGAGTCAAACCCTCTACTGGCTTGAGAAGGCGTACGCGCAGCATTCCAATACAATGACTACTCTCAAAGTCGATCCGATCTTCGATCCAATGCGCGACGATCCACGCTTCGGGGGTTTAGTGCGCCGCGTAGGACTGTAGACCTATCGAAGACGCCGCTCCGTAAGTTCGGTTCTAGGAACTTGCCTGTTAATGGGCATTATCGGTAGGTACGTCATGTGACATTACCTTGGAAAACGCCATACATCAAGCGCTAGTTGTTATGATGGCGGCTGGCCTCTTTCGATCACCCAATGCTCGGCGAAATTCTGGACGCAAAATACCGCATCGACAAGGAACTGGGCGCAGGTGGAATGGGGAATGTCTACTTGGCAACGCATCTCGGAACGACCCGCGTGGTCGCTGTCAAGGTGATCGCTCCCAGGTGGGCGGCAGAACCGCAGTTTCTCTCCCGTTTTCAACGCGAAGCGCAGGCGTGCGGCCGCCTGCGTCATCCGAATATCGTCAACGTCACGGATTTCGGCATCGGCAAGTCCACTCGCGGCGACATGCCATACCTCGTGATGGAGTTTCTCGACGGACAGACGCTGTCGGATTTTCAGAAAGCCAATCCTCGAATCGCCTTGCCTCTGATCGCGGACCTTCTGGATCAGATTGGACTGGCTCTAGCGGAAGCTCATCGGCATGGAATCGTGCATCGAGATCTGAAGCCCGACAACATCTGGTTGGAACCCAACGGCCGCGGCGGATACACCGTAAAGGTGCTCGACTTCGGAGTCGCCAAGGTGAATTTGCTTGGCGATTGGGTTGGGCCGGCGCCGAAGGTGTCGCCAGGGAGCGGCTCGAATACGTTGACTCCTCACGCCGCGACAGTGGGCGGCGGCTTCGAAACCGTCGCAATCGATATGACGCCCATGCCTCACGTCGCGAGCGTCCGCCCTCAAGCCGAGGAGATCGAGACGGTCGCGATCGCGGCAACGCCCTTCGATGTTTCTTCAGGATCATTCGACAGTAGCGGGGGTGCAAAAACGATGCCGGGCAGTTTGCTCGGAACCCCCGCTTATATGTCACCCGAGCAGGCGTTCGGCAAGGAAATCGACTTCCGTTCAGACATCTACAGTCTGGCAGTCGTCGCGTACTCACTTGTATGCGGCGAATTACCCTTCGCTGGAAAACCAAGTGAGTTGTTCGAATATCACCAGAGCAGTAGTCCTCCCTCGCCGGCGGGCGCTCACAAGATTCCGCCCGATGTTTCAGGCGCCATTCTGGCCGGACTGGCACGCAATCCTGCGGATCGCCCAGCCTCGGCGATCACTTTCACACGGCGTTTCCACAACGCCGTGGACGCCGAATTTCTCGCCCTGCGAAGATCGAAGGCATTCCTACTGCAACATCTGACAGCCTACGCTCTCCTACTGATGCCGATCTATACGATCATCATGTCGATCGCCGGCGTACTGGTTGCATTGAGCCGGAAACTGCTGCCGTTATCGGCGGCGCGAATCGTGCTGGTTCCACTGATTGCCGCGGCTCTGTTCATTTTTTCCAACAACGTGCTTCGCGCAGCCGCTGCGCTCATGGCGATGGATGAACAAGTTCGCGTCAGAAGGTTCCTGTCGTTCCGGGTTTTCTGGAAGCTGGTGAAGATGATACCCGTCCTGGTGGCTACTCAGGCCCGGTCGGCGTTGTTCTTCGGACCCGGCTGGGTGATCGGCGATTGCCTGTGGCCCGTGATTTGCGTGGTCGAGAAACGATCGGGTAAGGCCGCCATTCAGCGCTCCCGCGATCTGATGACCGGCTTGCGGTCCGCCGGGCGCGCCCTCGCGATCCGTCATCTCGCGTTGGCAGCATTGGCAATTGCCGAGGTGGTCCAGTCTATCGGTTTCCTTTGGAGAAATGGACCCATCGAACAGGCGAATGTGGTCATCACCGCGACCTGGTTTCCCGTCTTTGCGCTATTTGCGGGGGCTCCGCTGTTTCTGTACGACCGCACTGCCGCAAATGAAATTGGCCCGTTGCTACAGCTAGACCGCACGCCAGAAGTGCGAATTACCGCGCGAATGTTCTCCGTAAGTTCGATGATCTGGTTGGCGGCTGGCGCGATCTATTTGCTGTTTCAGCCGATCAAGCTGTGGTTGTCCGGTGGCCACTGAGGATGCGTAGGAGTTTGGCAGCCCACCAGGTCTGGGTTCAAAGGTCGCCTTTACGATATCGGTGCTGCAAACGCCAAGGCAAGCTAGTCGGTCTCGTTAGCAGCATTATCGCCGTGTTCATAGCTTCCAGGCGTGGCGGGCCGGCGATTTTTCTCTCGTAATCCGCCACTTCTCGAATCATCTTGCTCCCTTGGCCGACAGGGGGCACCGACCTACATACGAATCGCAGTGGCGCCGGTCATGCACACAAAAAGCGCCAATCACGGAAACTTTCCATGTACGAGCGCCTGATGTGTGGTGTAATCGCAATGTATCGGTGACGTCCTCTGCGCGGGGGTTGATTACTGCTTGATCAAAATAAACCAGGCAGCGACGATTGGACCCTTTAATAGGAACGCGTGCCACTCCGCAGATTAAAAAGCCAAAGCTCTGGCGATCTCCATCCATAAGGGATTATTCCACGCTTGTCGAGGGTCGGCGGCGGCCCGGGCAAAGGTCCAAAGGCGGAGGCGCTCCGCATCGACTTCGGCAAGGTCAGCCATGCGCTGGACCATACCGATTGGGTCCGCGTGAAGTCGCGCTTCGCAAACGTGGAGATGCTGAACCACGTCGAAGGCTACGTCACCGATGAATGGCTTGGGGTCGATCACCAGCCAGGGCTCCCGCTCGGCTCGCAGGACATTTCCGGCGTGAAGGTCGGTGGCCAGTAGCTTATCTGTGGGTGATGGCTTTGCTAGCGCGGACAGCAGCCGCAATCCTTCGCTCACCAAGCCGGAATCCGGCCAGTGCTGAGCCTGAGCCCGCGTCTCATTGCTCCAACTCTCCAACATCTCTGATAGGTGCCGGAAACGATTGAGTTCCTCGGTGGGAGCGGGCCGTCGCCAGAGACGGTTCAGTAGCGTCGCGATTACCGCATCCTGCTTAAACTCGGGCTCGGAACGAAGCATGTCTCCCGGCTGGCACCGCTCAAGCAGCATCGCGCCAAGGTCGTCATCTGATTCAAGCAGTTTTACGGTAGGGTTGCCGTTCCAGAAACGCAGTCCTTGAATTTCATGTGCGCCCTCCATGTGTGGCATTCCAAGCTTCAAGACTGCCGAAGTCCTATCGGCGCGAACGACGGTGGCGACCCAAGAACAGGTTACGTTGGCGTGATCAAACGGCGGCCCAGTTCGCAACGACCAGCGGTCCGATAATTCCTCCAAGATCGCGGGCAAGCTGTCGAGCCACTTTTTCCGTTCGGGGATGTTGCGGCAGTTTGCGATCAGCTGTTCGGGGATGACCATTGACTAGTCGTGAGTTTGCCGCGAGGCAGAAATGATTGTCAAATGGCGCGGAATCGCCTGGGCGCCGACTCGGGCCGAAACAGCGTTATGGGAAGCTCAGGCGAAGGGAGCGTTGTCCACCATTAACGGCTGTTGGCCGAGAGTCTCTTCGACGCAACGGGCGTTTTCCGTCAACTTGACCACTGCCCGTTCAATTTCCAGCCGTGGCGGATCCGTCCACCAATGAATCGCCGTCACCACATTAGCTGTGTGCAGGCAGCGCGAGGATGCATAATCCCACGGTTCTGCGTCCACTACTACAGTTCCGGCACGTTTCTTAGCGCTCGATCCAGATCAGCCCAAAGGTCATCGACGGCCTCGATACCCACGCTCAGCCGTAGCAGCGTCGGAGGGAGGTGCTCTTGCCCAGGAACGCTGGCCCTCCGTTCGATCGTGGACTCGACCGCGCCCAGGCTAGTGGCGTGTTGGATGAGCTGCAGTCTGGAGCACACGGCGTCGGCGGTGGGGGCGTCGCCGCGCACGTCGAACGAGATAATCGTGCCGAAGCCTTTGAGTTGGCGTCGCGCAGCATAGTGAGTTGGGTGGCTCGCCAGGCCGGGATAGCGGGTCAGAGTGACGTTAGGATGGCGCGCGAGGCGCTCGGCCAGTGTCATCGCGCTACGCTGCGCCCGCTCTAGTCGCAGTGCCAGCGTCCTAGCCCCGCGGACCGCGAGAAATGTTTCGAGAGTGCCGGGTGTAGCACCCGCGAGCTCGCGGGCCTGCCGCATCTCAGCCAGCAGATTGGCATCGCGCACGGTGACGACGCCGCTGAGCAGGTCCGAGTGTCCACCGATGAACTTCGTCACTGATTGCACGGCCACGTCGGCGCCGAGCGCCAGTGGACGCTGATTGAGCGGCGTAGCGAAGGTATTGTCCACGACCAGGATCGCGCCACGCTTCCGCGGTGCGGCGCAGATGGCGTCCAGGTCAGCCACCGTCAGTAGCGGGTTCGAAGGCGACTCCAGCCAAATCAAGTCGGCCACGCCGCACATCTTGATCCAGCCTGCGGTATCGGCCACGGCGAGGCGATGCACGGTCCACCGACCGCGGTTTTGACCAGCTTTGGCGAGTCCCGCGACACCCTGGTAACAGTCGTCCGGGAGGGCAACCACCGAGCCTGTGGGGAGTTGATCGAAAATCGCCGCGATCCCCGCCATGCCGGAGGCGAAGGAGACCGAAGAGCCACCTTCAAGGCCGCCGACGATCACTTCCAGTGCCTCCCAGCCCGGCGTGCCGTCGTCGCGAGAGTACGCACGGTGCTCGCCCAGCACGAAGTTCGACGCCGGCCATAGCGGCACGTTTAGCGGCGAGCCCGAGCGCCGGTCTCGTCCTGCAGAGACCAGCCACGATTCGACCGAACCTGGATCACTCGCGTTGTGCCCTGTCGTATCCGTCCATGTCATTGCTCGATGTTAGCGAAACGCCCCCGCCTACTGGGCTCGTCTTTCTGGGAAACACGATCCAAGTTGACGGTTTGTCGCCTACGGCGAGAGGTGCCGCCGAATAAAGAACGCCTAGTCGCTCAGCCTTGAACTTGTGGACCAACCACATTGACGCAAAACGCCCATATCTGAAACTTGACGAGATGCTCGGCTAAACAAGCCTAGTGGCGAAGGCGAACAGCCTGATGTGGATCATTATCGGCTCCTAGGTGCCTCTCGCCACGCAAGTCTCGAACTCGTCAATGATCACCGTTTCATATTTGCTGACCAGTTGAGCACCACTGTCAGCTCTTGACGCCCAGCCTCTTGTACCGGCATAGCAATCAGAAAACGCTTAAGATCCCGAGTCGAATCGGCGAGCGTTCCTGGCGTCTGTGATAGGCCGAGAAAAGCGCGGGGCAACTGAAAAAGTTGCCTAGGCGTGCTTGACTGAAACACGGGATTTAGAGTCACGTCCACAGACATCATCCGGCCATCGGAACTAATATACGTGAGTTCCTTTCCGTCCGCGCGCCAGCGAGGCATCCCCAGTGCCCCCTTCGACACCATCCACTTCCCTGCCAGCGGCAAAGCCCGCGCGCCGTGGGCCGGGTTGAAGGGCTGAACGTAGATTTCATTGCGGCCCGATTCATCTGAGATATACGCGATCCACCGGCCATCCGGAGAAACATAGCCGCCGAGTTCGGTTGCGGGTGTCTGGATGACCGGAAAGGGTTTGTGTTCGCCGCTGGTTCCTTCGCCCACCGGAAGCGCCCAGATATCGACTTTGGACTGCGGACTTGTCGTATTAAAGAGGAGGAAGTGTCCGTCCGAGGACCAGTTTGTGAGATTTCCGGGCCCCCGGTACAACAACTCGTCAGTGCCTAAGCCATTTGAAGCCTTCTGATAAATGCCGGCGGCGCCTCCCCGGTTGGAGTTCCACGCGATACGTCTTCCGTCCGGAGACCAGACTGGCTGGCTATCGGTGGCTGGATCAAACGTGAACCTGGTGCTGGCACCGGAGACAAGATCTACGGTCCAGATATCGAGGTTGCCGCTTTGCGGATCCGTGCGGGCAGTCGCGGCTCGTTTTCCATCAGGGGAAAGCTTCACGATCGCGTAGCGGGCCGGATCGGCAACTTTCCCTCGAACCTCTCCATCGCGATCCAGCCAGGTGAGCTGTGTGGCTCCCTGGGCATTACTGCGAGTGCGGTACACAAGAGATCCGCTCTCTGATGCGGAAAAGAAGACGAGTTGGTTGGCAGCTTGCGTGGTGGAGAGTACCGTCAAGGGGTCAATGCGCGGGCGGCCGACCTGCTCGGTTAACGCCACGGGTTCTCCCGAAAGCCGCAGGCCGCCTGCATCGAACGCTTGCGCCAGTAGCGTCCCTTCGCGCGCGAAAAGAATGTAGCCGGCCGCGTAAAGGACCTGAGTATCCGCGGGCATTACGCGACGCAGACTCTGTGCCTCGGGCTTGGTGCCCAGAGATCCCAGGTAGAGGCCCTGGTTCTCCGCCGCAGAAGATCCCCGCACATACAGAAAATGCTTGCCGTCCGGGAGAAACCACGGGAAACCGTGACCTGTCTCATGCCGCGCCGGGTCGACGGCAGTTACTGGCACTGGCACACCACCCGCGGCAGGCACGCGCATCACCGGGGAAGACGCACTGGAGGTACAGAAGACCACGCCGAAAAGGATGACTCCATCCGGGTTCCAGGAGCCGCCGATCACGGTGAAGGGCGCATCACACACGGTCTGCGGCGGGCCGCCCGACACATCGATCTTCTTCAGCTTTCCTTCCGCCTGATAGGCTACGAATCGGCTGTCGGGCGACCAGAACAGAGAAGCAAGGGCCGGACCGGTTTCAGCTCCTGGCAGCGACTGGGCTTCGAGCGAGTCCAGGTTGCGAATCCAGATTCGGGGGACCCAGTCGGCTCCAGCGGCGGAGAATGCCAGCTTCCGGCCATCCGGCGATATGGCAAATGCGCCGATCAGCCCGAAATTCACGCCTGCGGGCAGAGGAATCTCAAAGCGAACGGTTTCCCCAGTCGGCGCGGCTCGGAAATGGAGGGTCGCCATCGCGCCCACGACAGCCAGCCCCACCACTCCCATCACCCATCCCAGCGCCGACCGTAAGATCGGGCGCCGTGACGGCCTGTCCTCATCCAACAGCGCCCACGCGTCACCGATGTCCCGCAGCCGGTTCTTAGGATCTTTCTCTAAGCATTTGCGCATCAGCCTACGCAGTCTTAACGGAACGAGGTCGAACTCAGGCTCATGGCGCAACACTGCGGCTAGTATGTCGGTAACATCCTCCCCTTGGAACAGCCGCTCGCCGGTCAGCATTTCATACAGCACGCAGCCGAACGCCCAGATGTCGGCGCGCTTGTCGACCAGCTTCCCGCGCGCCTGCTCGGGAGCCATATATGGCGCCGTCCCCAGAATCATGCCGGCGCGCGTTGGCGACATCGTCAATGTCGGCGAGTTCGTGGGACTACTCGCTGTAGACGGCTCCTCGGTCGCCTTCGCCAAACCGAAGTCGAGCACTTTCACCACACCTGCTGGCGTGACCTTGATGTTCGCGGATTTCAAATCACGATGGATGATGCCCTTCTCGTGTGCGGCTTCGAGCGCCTCCGCGATCTGCCGAGCATAGTCCAACGCGGTCGCAAGCGGAAGGGGCCCGGAAAGATTTTCGCCTTCCACGAACTCCATCACCAGAAAGCTTGGCCCGACGTCGTAGAGTTGGCAGATGTTGGGATGATTTACGGCAGCAACGGCACGAGCTTCGCGCTCGAAGCGGTCCGTGAATCTTTCCTGCGAGATCTTGATAGCGACCTCACGCCCGAGCCGCGTGTCGCGGGCGCGGTACACCTCGCCCATCCCGCCTGCACCGATCGGCGCCAGAATCTCATAGGGACCGAGGAGGTCCCCCGCTTTGCAGGGCATACATCAGTGAGTTCAGTTTACTGGAGCCGCCTGCTGCTCGGGTAGGCGGTATCCGCGCACTCATTGTGTTCGTGACGCGAATGCCCGATAACGGTCATTATCGGCAGGAACGTGGAACGCGATCCGTGCATTAGTTCCGAGAACGCCGGCTCTCGGGAGTTGCTCAACGCATACGAGCGCGGATTGGGTGAACACTACTGCGTTACACGCGAACGATCCTGACTGGGTCGGACTATAGCCTAACGAATAGCCCTGGAGTCGGCTCGCAATTCGTCCTTGCTCGGTCCTGGAATTTTCATGTGCTGTCTCGCTAACCTTCGTCAGGGCGGCGAGTCAGGTGGATTGGCGCCGGCGAGGGAGTCCCTTTGCCGAGGCTTCGGAGCCAAGTGGTTCACGGAACGGTTCCACAGAAATGCGCTCGTAACGCACGTCCAGCACGGTCAGGTATTCTGTACCGCGCGGCGCTTGGAGAACGACGCTGTCGCCCGCCGCCGACTTCATCAACGCGCGCCCCAGAGGCGATACCCAACTGATGTGATTGCGGTTGAGATCGACCTCGTCGGTGCCCACGATGCTGACCACTCGCTCCGCTCCCGCGCCATTGGCATAGCGCACGGTCGCTCCGAAGAATGCCCTCGCCGCCGCTTGCCCCGCTCTCGGAGTTTCCGGGTCCACCACTTCCGCGGCTTCGATTCGCTTCGTGAGAAAGCGAATCCGCCCATCGATCTGCCGCAGCCGCCGCTTACCGTACTGATAGTCGGCGTTTTCACTGCGATCGCCGTTGCTCGCAGCCCACGTCACGACCTCCGTCACGGCGGGGCGTTCCCTGGTGAGCAGAAACCGGAACTCATCTTTGAGCCGCTGTAGCCCGCTTGGCGTTATGTAGTTCTTGAGTTGTGTCGCGGGCTCGTCCGGTTGTGGTTTTCTCGTAAACCCTTTTCGCATCGCAAGTCGCGCTACTAAGCAGGAACGTACGTCAACCGAATCAAGTCATCGGCGATTAAATCGCTGGCGACCAGGTGGAGCGGCGGCCGGGGGCCGGCGAAGAATGGCAAGCCACCACCAAGCACTACGGGGCGGAGGTAGAGTCGATACTCATCGATAAGACCGGCCTCGGTCAGGCTTTGCGCCAGGACTGGTCCGCCAACGTGAATCTCGCCAGCCAGCTCATCCTTCAGCCTGCGTATCATCGTCTCAAAGTCATCCGCGACCAGCGTGGCGTTGGGGCCAACTGACTTAAGGGAACGCGACACGACCCACTTCGGCTGGCTCCGATACGCCACCGCGAAGTCGCGGTCCTCCGCATCCCAATCAGGTAGATCTTCGTCCCAATAACGCATGATCTCGTACGTGCGGCGACCGTAAATGAGGCCCGTCAGGCCACGCACCAGCTCGATGAAGTGACGGAAGGCCGCGGGCGGGGGCGGCCCAAGCTTCATGTGGTCGACGTAGCCATCGAGGGACTGGCTCAAACCGTAGACAAGTTTTGCCATGCTGCAGATCTCCCTCCCACGTTCTTCAGAATAGCTTGAGCCGACGTCTGCTTTGAATTAAAGTTGCGCTCTACTCGTGGCTCTTCGCATCGGGGTCAGGAGCCGGAGTTGGGATGCGTGGGAGCATCTCCGCGCGGGTTGCTGCGTTGTAGACAAACCACGCTTCGATCATGGAACTCTGCATCACGTCGGCCTTCTGGACGCGATCATAGGTGTCCGCGTTGGAGTGGTGGGTGCGGGTACCGTACTCCAACCCATCCTGCTGGAAACCGATGCCGTTCAGGCCGATCCACGAAAAGGCAGACGAGTCCGTGCCACCGGGGCTCGTGGTGGGTCTGAACTGATCGCCGCCAGAAACGGCAACGATATGCTGATCCTTGATGGGTTCAATCCAGGACTTGAAGATGGCCGCCATCTGCGGACTACCCCCCGCCGACACTCCGCGGAAGCGGCCGGACCCGCCGTCGTCGTTAAAGTACACATCCAGCTTGTCGTACTCGGGAGTCTTCACCATGGTTGTGCGTTGAGCGAAGTGCTGCTGCACGTAAGCGGTTGAGCCGTAAACGCCCTCCTCTTCGCCGCCCCACAGGGCAACGCGAACCGTACGCGCCATTGGTTTGATCAGTGCGGCCTTGTGCAACGTAGCCAAAATGCGAACGGCCTCCATCGCCACTGAAGATCCCGTGCCGTTATCCGTGGCGCCGGTGCCGCCCTGCCAGCTGTCAAAGTGACCGCCGAGCATGACGACTTCGTCCGGTTTGGTGGTGCCCGGAATCTCGCCGATCACATTGAATGCGTTCTGGTCTTCCTTCTGATAATCGACAGCGATATCGAAGTTCAGCTTCGGCGTGATACCGTGCTGCAACAGGCGGACGAGGCGGTTATACTGTTCAGCCCCAATGGCGACAATCGGAGACGGAATTGGATCCTTGGGATTCTCCGACCCCCCATAAGTGGAAAAGATCGTACCGCCGTCTCCGTTGTACCCCGGCGTTATGGAAATGACCACACCCTCTTCCTTCAGGAAAGCATTGACCTCGTTGCGCAGGACCCCGTTCTTCGCATTGGCCAGGGCAAGCGACGTCGGCGTGTACTCCCACTCGCCTTCACCGGGGCGACCCCGCCCGCTGGGGTCGCGATTCTCCGCAGCGCCGGCTGCTGGTCCGCGCTCGCCGCCTCCCCCGCGCGTGCCTCCGCGTGCCAGAATTTCTTCATCCGTTGGGGAGGGCTGCGCGTCCGCCCGCGTGTGGAGCGTGAGTGGCGCCGGGTCAAACATCAGCAGCGCCTTGCCCTTCAGCTTGCCATGGTATTTCGCGAAATCCGCTTTCGAGTGGATGGGCGCCCACACCGGCTCGACCGTAATCGGGCCGTTCGTTCCAGGCGTCCATGCCAGCGGGAACCCGGTAAACGCAGCATAGACCGGCGTCTCCATCGCGGCGTAGAAATGCTTGATCTGCCACCCATAGCCGAAGGGCCACTTTTCCAGATGAACGTTCTTCAGTCCCCACGCTTGCATCTGCTTCATAGCCCACTCGGCGGCGAGCTTGTGATTGCGGCTGTTGGTGACGCGCGGACCATAAACCTCGGACATCCAGAAGAGGTTTTCCATCACTTGCGAGTGCTCGAAGGCCTCGGTCTTGATCTGGGCCAGGGCGTCCAGATCGACTTTGTCTCCTCCTGGTGCCTGCGCGAAGGAAGCTGGAATGAGGAAGAGGGCCGCGACCATCCGGGAAGCCTGCCTGAAGCGGAGTAGATTCATGGAGATTCTCGCTTTCTCCGGTGCTTGGCCTCCCCTAAGTGGCGTGCGAGGGAGCGTGCCCGGATTAGGAACAAGAAGTCATTTTCGCACGCTAATTGCCCAGAAGTCGCTTCTGGGAGTTCACCCGCTACTAACGGCGTAGCGTTCACCTTCGCCAAATGGGTGGATCGTCGGCCACTCGGAAACTGCGCTGGCTGACGGCCTGCCGGATGAGTATTGAAAAGTCGGCTTGCGACCGTCGATCCGCGTTTTGACGTAAGACGCCGGACGACGGCGGCCGGGACAAGTGCGTCGGAGCGGCCTGATAAGACCAATTATCGAAACTTCCCAGAACGCTGTTTCCGACCAATGTCCGAGGGGCCGACGATTCGCTCAGAGTGCGATCGATGTGCGTCTGCATACTAGTGCGTTTGCCATCAAGGTGAGTCGCACGCCGCCAATTTCCAGATCGCACGTTTAAGAGAGTTCGTTTCCTGCCTGAGGCTGCGCTAACGCGCGGCATCATCAACATGTTAGTGCGTGAGTTGGCGATTGAGGAGTGGCGCCATCTGAATCTGTTTCGCAAGATCATACGCGGTGGGGAGATCGCTGTCGGTGTATACGAGAATGCGGCCGATCACGAGTACCGAATTGTTCGGTGAAAAAATCCCGGTCATTCCCTGGGGCACGGTTCCTTCCCAGTGGGGACCGCTAACTAGATATTCTCCGGCCCCGGTTCCTGTGGTGCGTTTGCCGACATAGGCAAAATTGGCGTTCTTCGACGGATCATTGAACTGCACGCTGTAGTAGCGGCCGGCCATGGCCGGCACGTGCAAGATTTGCGGTCCTCTCCTGAGATCTAACCAACCGACCGTAAGGAGCGTGTCGTGATTTACGCCGGTAGTCAACAACTGTGAGGTACCTGCAGGTGGGTGGAGGGGATCTGCAAAAATCGCTTGGGGCACGGTATAGAGCGTGTTGATCGGGATGGGGCCGTCGGCTCCTCCCTTAACGAGGATTGCTCTCTTAAACACGGAGAGAAATATACGCGGCCATAAGTAGATAACAAGGAACCATACCGCAACACAAACCCCGCCGAAGATAACCAAATGTTCGTACGCCATATGCATCATTTCACTTCGACAACCGGAGGCACGAGATACGTACCGTCGAGAATGGCCGCGCCGGGCATGTACGCGCGCAGCCAGAGTCTGAACTTACCGGCGGGTGCGGGCAGCCAGTTGGATTCACGCCCTGCCGGAGCGGCGTTCTGGAGATAAATGTCGACGGATCCGTCGGCGTTTGGCACAAGTCCTGATTGATTGCCGACGCAATACCGATTGATAGGATTCCCCGCAAAACGCTCTTTCGCATCCGCCATAGTCAGCGACCAAAACGCATCGACCGGCGGAAGACCGTCCGGCGGGAAATGCAGGACGTAATTGCGCTCGCCAGAGAGAGTACGACCTGCGCCATCCACCTGAGTTTTCCAATAGACCGCTTCTTGTGGTGAGTTTACCGGGCCGGGAAATATCCGGGCGCACGCGGCCCGCAGAAACATTCCATTGCCCGGATCGCCGCAGCCGAAAATCGTAATCCAGCCGTTGATCCTCGCGGCCTTTACTCTGGCGACAACTTCGATCGTGACAACCGCTAACCCAAAACCGACGAGAAAGCCTTGCAGAAGAGCATCACGCAGTGTCAGTGAAGCGGGAGAGGCGAACCTACGGATGACGACCCATCCGCACACCGCGGCGACGAGTGTCATGTAATACGCATAAATTCTCCCGCCCATGGTTTTTTACTATCATCCTTGGCCCGAAGGCCACATGCAACCCTTATCGGCGAGGCCGACTTGAGCGTCCGGGCGAACGGGTCCTGCCGAATCGGCCGGCCTGGAAGCCTCGCTGGACGATCTGGCCGAATGACGCAGCACTCGTACAAAGCCCGGATCTACCGCCCGCGGGCTCGAAGTCGGGTTCCGCAGGTTTCGCGAGAAGAGGAACGATATTATCGGTAGTCTCTTCGAAGCTCATTCGGGCCACTCACGGCGACCCATCTTCCTCAAATGGCGGGATCGAGCCAACCAGTGACCTGGGATCGCCCGAGTATTGGATCACGGCCCGCGAGCGCCTGCCAGGGGCCGTTTTGAAGGGCTGCTCGCGGAATCTGGTCGGTCATGGGACGCTCCGAAGCACCGTTTATCGGCTTGTCCCGACCCGACTCAAAATAAGTAGGTTTAGCACCCTCCGATCGAGTAACACCTAGACCGGTTCCCGCAACGCGATGCGATGCCGAGACGTCAGTACTGTCGACACAACAAGGAGCAACCATGAAGCTGCATCCGTTCGCGAGGATCGGTTTGGTCGTGTTGATGTTAATGGCGGCCTTCATCGCTGGACAACAGTACTCCCGCCCCGTCGCCGCCCAAAGCCGCCAGAAGTGGGAATACCAGATCGTCGGTTCCGGTTTCGCCGGCTCCGGTCAAGTCGATAAGCTCAACAAGCTCGGCGAAGATGGCTGGGAAGTCGTAACCCTGAACGCCAGTAACCGTGTACTCCTGAGACGCGCTAAGTAGAGACAACAGGAGATTCAGTCCACTAAAGCCGTGTCCCTGTTGGATGGGCTGAGAACGGTGCTGCAATATTACGCTCCGTTGTGAAACAGCATCCCCACAAAAGTCCCCACACTGTGGCTTCAGGGTACGAATTTTGAGGGAGTGCAGAGCTGTAAGTCTTTGGAAAGTTTGGCTCCCCACTCAGCCGGAACGAACCCGTCAGTTGTCCCCAAGCAGAATCTTTCTCGCGGTTGTATCGTCAACGTCGACCCACATCACTGGAATGTTGTGCAGCCCTTCCCGTTTTGCTGCCTCGAACCTGTGATTGCCCACGAGAATTGCTCCAGTCGATCTTTGCGCGATCACGGTGCCATAGAAACCGGTACTGGCAATGCTTTTGCCAATACTTTCGGTAGCACCCCGCCTGGGGTTTTCAGGATGCGTGTGAAGCCTGTCAATAGGCACAAGCTCGTAGTATTGCGCCAAGAGTTGGCTGCTCATTTTGGTAGGTCTCCTTGTTTTCGTCTTGCGTTAGTCGAATGCAGCGAGGATCCGTAGTCCGGGATGGCGCGGAACTGCTACTAGCGGATTGAGAACGCGCACACCGCGGGCATCGAACCGGTGACCGGGAGTTGACTCACGTGCGGCTTGCGCCGGCGGATTCTTTTAGGTCGGCCTTCGAACACCGACCGGGCCCTCTCCACGGCGAGGGCGGCTCACTCCGTCTTACGCCGCTCGGCAGCGGAGAAAGCGCCTAGTACTGACCTGATTATACGGATTTGGGCTCGAAACGGTCACGCCCCAGCCCCGATTTATTTATGATTCGCAGACCTCCCAATCCTTGGACCAGTGATCAGGATTAGAGATTGCGGACTAAAGCGAACGACATCAATGAGTTGAAGATGCTGCCGTCCCGAACCTCTCTCGAGTAGCGAACGCGGAAAGGTCACGTGGTGGCTCCCGTCTGCTCTTTGGACAGTCCACGGGGATCATTTAGAACCTTCTTCGGCAGGTACAACGACCTCTATCACCCCACCTTCCGAGTGCCGAGCGCCAACCTATCCGGTCAAGGATCCGATCAATTGCGTCAATGCGCTGCTGCACAACTATGCGGGCGAGCACCGGCTGCTGATCGATCCTGGATGCAAGCATCTGATCCGGGATCTAGAGCAGGTGGGTTGGGAAAGCGGATCCCTACGGAAATCCGTGGGTGAACCTGGATAAATCGGATCCGATGCGAACCCATGTAAGCGGCGCACTCGGATATTGTCTATCCCGCGAATTTCCGATGCGCTCGCAGAGCGGTGAGCAACCCGGGCGCGCCATCGTTTAGTCGGCTCCTCAACTCAGCTCGGGTTGTCGCGATCTCGATGATCGGATTCTTTGGCTTCTGCGAAACCCACCGACGATTGCATTCTATCAATCGGGATGGAGAGAATCGAATTCCCCCTCCGCCCAAGACGGGCCAAGTTTGTTCTCGGCAAACGCGACCGCTGACTTTATTGGCGCACGGATCGAACTTCGGCCTTCATGGCTTACGGGGGGGTTGGGGATCTTCGATTCCTACTCCCCCGCCACCTCCTTCTTCCCAACTGTTTGTGAAACCCATTCGCGGCGTTGGGAAGAAATACCTGTCTGCCACACCCACGCAGCGCTCCGAGATTACCCATGATCAGTCGCCCAGGATCTCTTCCAGGGCTACAGTACTCTGAATTAAAGGTGTATTCACCCGAGGGATCAATTCCATTCATCGGATCACTAGAGCCATGGGAGTAACGGTTCCAGCTCCCCGGATCCTCTGCGTCCGCCCCCCGTCGGCCCATCCAAAGGCAGTTAGATGAAGACCATTCCCGGGATTTTGGGCAGCGGCTCAATTGAATCTGAAGAGAATTCAGCGGTACAGATCGAAGCGGGGAGAGATCGCCTGTTTGGATCTGGCGGGATTATCGTCGTAGCCCTCAGGAGTTGCGCGAAAACGCGACTGCCGCGGTTTGAGCCGAAATCGCGGGTGGCCCCCGTAGTCTAGATCCGAGAGGTTGACGGTTTTCTCAGCCGATGCACGAAACCGGCCAGACCGACAAGCGCGACGCCGACGAGCGAATTAGTTCCTGGCTCCGGAACGGCAGGCTCCGGAATGCCCTCCGCGTTGACGTCGATCGCGTTCGCTCCATCGACAGGATTGATGTTGCCCAAACCGCCCATTCCCCCCGGCCCTACGGCCCAAGTAACCGATTCGCGGATCGCAACGATGACCTTATCAACACCATCGGTCGCAAAGGAGAGCGGCAGGAATCCGTTGCCGATCAGCCCTACATCGGTATTGGCATGATCTCCAGCGCCTCCGAAGGCAACGGCGGGATCTATGTTGCCGGTAGTCACTCCGATCTCAAATCCGTTATCGTCGCCGTAGGAGTTAAACATCACCGAAGCTTCCGCAAACCTCGTTGCGATCAGTGACAAGGCTACCGAACAGAAGTAACGTTTCACGAATCCTCCGAATAGTCGCGCCTCTGACTGCTCATTAGGTCTCTTATCTGTCAAGAGTGAGAGGCGCGCCCAACTATCAGTGTTTCAACGACATTTTTGTGAAACGGTTTTCCACAACGGCTTTGAGGTTTCAGTGTCTTGGAAGCGCTCAATGGAAACGCGTGGTGTAAGCCCTGGCGCATCACGAACGAATATGAAGCAATGCCCTGAAAGTTGATCCGAGGCCAATGAATTCCTCTAATCCAAGAGGCTTCCGAAGGTACTGATTCGCACCAAGTTGAGCGGCATCCGATTTATCCTGCTGCGTGTCCGATGAACTCAGGATCACCACCGGGACTCGCCCGCATTTCTCGCTTAGGCGAATGGCCCGTAATACATCGCGGCCAGACTTCTTGGGAAGATTCAAATCGAGGATGACGAGATTGGGGCACTCGTCGCCAGAGCCGCCGTCCAGAGCCTGGACAAAGTCCATGGCCTTCTCTCCATCCTCCAGGACCAGAAGCTCACCTTCAATTCCGTGCTCCTCAAGCGCTTCCCGCACCAGAATCGCATCTGCGCGGTTATCCTCCACTAGGAGGATGGAAATGGCTCGTAAGCCCGACGCTGCTCCTCTAGTCTTCTCTATGCGGGATTGTAAAGAAAAACGTCGAACCCCGGCCGAGTTCCGATTCCACCCAGATTCGCCCTCCTGCACGTTCGACGATCCGTTGGCAAATTGCAAGGCCCATGCCGGTGCCGGGAAACTCTGCTGCGCTGTGTAAACGTTGAAAGATTCCAAAGACTTGCTCCTTGTATTCCGGGCGTATGCCGATCCCATTGTCTTGAATGGAAAACAACCACTCCGCTCCACGCCGTTGGGCGGCGATCTCAATTCGCGGCGGATCGTTACTGCGGTATCGAATTGCATTACTGATCAGATTTTGAAACAGCTGCTCTAATTGGAACCCGTACATTCGAACGCTGGGCAGAGTAGTACGGCTTATGGCTGCACCGCTTTCCCGGATGGCCACCTCCAGGTTCGCAAGCGCCTCATTCAGCATCTCCCCTGCGTCACTATCCTCCGTCGGCTCCTGTCCCGCCATCGATACCTGTGTGTACGCTCGCAGGTCCGCCAGCAGCTGCTCCATTCGAGCCGCCCCCTCTACCGCGTATCCAATGTATTCTTCGCCCAACGGCCCCAATTTTTCGCCGAACTTCTTTTTTAGGAGTTCGCTGTAGGTGCACACCATTCGCAGTGGCTCCTGAAGATCGTGCGAGGCCGAATAGGCAAAATGTTGCAAATCTGCGTTGGACCGCTTGAGATCTGCGTTCGCCTTATTGAGGGCTTGCTCCTGGCGTCGACGCTCGGTAATATCACGCGCCACTTTGGACGCGCCGATGACCGCGCCTGATGCATCGCGAATCGGCGAGACAGTGAGCGCGACATTCAGGATTCGTCCGTCCTTCGTCTTCCGTGCCGTCTCGAAATGATCGACGCGCTCGCCGCGTGAAATCCTGGCAAGGATATCGGGAATCTCATCCACGCGTTCGGGAGCCGCAAGCATCGAAATATGCTGTCCGATAACCTCTTCTGCCGAATAGCCGAACAGTCGCTCCGCCCCACGGTTCCAGCTCTGAATGATCCCGTTCAGGTCCTTGCTGATAATGGCGTCATCTGACGACTCGACGATTGCGGCCAAGTGTTCCTTGAGATCGGAAGCCTCTTTTTGCAGCGTGATGTCGCGAGCCACTTTTGAGGCGCCCACGATCTTTCCCGACGAATCCCGAATCGGAGAAACCGTCAACGAGATCGCAAGAATCCTTCCAGATTTCGTTTTGCGCCGCGTTTCGAAGTGCTCAACCCGTTCGCCTCGCGAGATTCGAGCGAGAATATCAGGGATCTCGTCCGCTCGCTCGGGGGCTGCCAGCGTTGAAATATGCTTGCCGATAATCTCTTCGGCGGTGTATCCAAAGATCCGCTCCGCTCCTGGATTCCAGCTTTGGATGATGCCGCTAAGGCTCTTGCTCAGTATGGCGTCGTCCGACGAATCGACGATCGCGGTCATGCGGTCTTGGAGCTCGGAAGCCTTTTTCTGCGCGCTAACATCCTGCGTAACGCAACGGGTGTGTATGAACCGGCCATCTTCCCGGTACACGCTGGAGTTTATCGCTACGTCCCGGATCGATCCATCCTTGCACCGAAGCCGTGACTCGTAGTCCCGCAGTTCTTCATTGTTTTTTAGCCGGCGAAGAATATCGAGGATGACGGATTCATCGACGTGAAACTCGACGATATTGTGTCCGACGTATTCCTCCCGCAAGTAGCCAAGAAGTCTTAGTCCAGCGTCGTTTGCCCAAAGGATCGTTCCGTCTTCTGCCACCCATTGCAGCGGAACCGCGACGCGGTCAATGAAGTCTTGCAGCTCGCTAAGTCTTCGCCTAAGTTCGCCTTCAGAAGCAGGCGAGTTAGGAAGCCTATTAAGCGCGGTCTCGGACTCGACGGCTGCGGGCGATACGAGCTGCGTTTCGGTCTCAGAACGGTCCATTGGATTGCTACCAACTCGGCGGCAGAGGCCCCTCTTCTGCAGGGCCACCGACAGGGCTACCGCATATCCTCACGATTGATCACATCTTTGACAATGCTCCCGAGCTCCATGAACTGGCGGAGTGAACTCGGCTTTCGGAAATAGTGGATCGCTGCGTTTTTCTCAGCTTGCTGGCGGTCCCAGGTAGCATCTGAGGACGTCAGGATCACAACCGGTGTTTGCGCGCAGCGCTCGCTTGAGCGCAAGTGCCGCAGGACTTCATTGCCGTTACGTTTCGGGAGGTGGAGGTCCAACAGCAACAGGTCAGGACAGGGAAGGTCGGCATCCGAGTCCAAGCCGTCAATAAATGACAGGGCCTCTTCGCCGTCGGAGATAACACGAAGCTCGCAACGAATATCGTGCTCGCGCAGAGCCTCACGCACAAGTCTCACATCGCCAGGGTTATCTTCCGCGAGGATAATCTGGCTAGGGGATAGCGCTTTTTCCATGTCGCTCGGTTCCTCCTTTACTTTCCCAATCTGGAGCCGCGCGGAGCAAGCTCTATGCGGACTCTCCTCCTCGCGATCCAACCGACGTTCATTGTACTCCCTCAAAGCAAGCCCGCCGAGCGCAAAGTCACGGTTGATCGAGAACTTTTTCCCCTGCAAATCTCGCGACTTCGCACTACGGAATGTAGCGAAATCAGGTCCCTTGGAGCGAGGCAGAACTAGGCGAATCCTGCTTTCGACCCCGCTGTGCAATCCTCGGCAACGTAAAGCGGAACGAAGCGCCGCGGCCAGCGCCTTCCGACTCAACCCATATCTTGCCCCCGTGCCGGACTACGATCGCTCTGCACAAGGCCAGTCCCAGACCGGTGCCGGGTGTCTCACTGCCATGAAGGCGCTTGAGAGGTTCAAATATTGTGTGCTGGTGTTCGCGCGGGATGCCCTGACCGTTATCCGTTACGGTAAACCGCCATCCCGACTCAGAGGCCTCACATCGTATCTCGATGACAGGTGATTCCCCGGGTTTGTGAAACTTAATGGCATTGTCGATGAGATTCTGAAAGACTTGTTCCAATTGGACCGGGTCGGCCTCAATCTCGCTGAGTGGCTGGACAATGACACGTGCGTTGGTCTTCGCGATTGCGGCCGCCAGCGACACCCGCACGGAATCGATCACGGGGCCGGGGGATATGGTCTCCCGGTTTAGTTCGCTCTGTCCCGCTTGCGCGTACCGCAACAACGACTCGATCAGACGCTGCATGCCGTCTGCCGCCTGCTCGATCATCGTGGTAAGGTGCGAAGTGTCCTCCGGCGCCCCTCCCTCGCGCCTCAGTAAGAGTTGCGTCAATGTTCGAACGGTGCGGACCGGTGCCTGCAAATCGTGGGAAACGGCATAAGAGAACTTGGAAAGTTCACGATTAGATCGCTCCAGCTCTTGGAGCAACTGCTCGCGCTCCTGTTGGCGACCCTTGATTTCCGTGATGTCTTGGAAGATGTTGACGGTGCCATAGACCAGCCCCGTACTATCGCGTAACGGCGCAATATTCGCCAGTACATGAATCCGGGAAGAGTCGGGTCGCTCCAGCACAAGCTCCCGGTTTACGATAGGCAGGCCTGTTGCCAGCACCTCCCGTACCGGTGTTTGCTGAGGCTGAAGGCGGGTTCCATCGGGGTTGTACAGCCTTCGGGAATCCAGGAATGACCAGGGCTGCCCGTCCAATTCGGGTTCGCGGCCCCATAACTCGGCAGCCTGGCGGTTGTAGTAAACAATGAAGCCGCTGACATCGCAGGCGTAAACCGCAGCGGGGATTGCCGAAACCAGTTCGCGAAGGTTTGTCTCCCGCTCCTGCAAGCTCTCCTTTATGTACTTATGATCGACATTGAGCGCTTCATAGGCATCGGTGATCTTGGCATTCTGACTCCGCAACTCCCGCAAGGATGCGAGCTCCGCCGCGATTTGCCGGCTAAGAGCATCCGCCTGAGGCTCCGGGTAGTTGAAAATACAGGCGGCAAGAACTTCGTGAGCGTTCAGTAGTTGAATGATGTCGTCTTCCATCACGAGTTCAGGATGAAGTTTTGTCCAGTAGTGGGCAGTCCTGACAAACGCTAGAAATACGTGAAGGTGCTCCAGTTGTGATGGTTCTAGGGCTACCCTTAAAGCGTCATGCGCTCTTGCCGCATCCGGAGTTTGAAGGAAGACATGGGTAGCGCACGCGAACAGAGCCCGCTCTCCAAGCGTATCGGGCGCGGGGTATGCGGAGATCGGGTTTCCGAGGTCCCTGCAGGCATCGACGAACGGTGTCATCGCGTCGCCCTGTGGAAGGGGCCACCGAAGAAGAGGCAGCACCTCTTCAATCGTCTGCGGGGGACAAGCGGGGTCGCCGGCCGGGCGTCCCAGGTCTACAAGAAACCCCAGGTGACGGGCGATGCAATAACGGACTTCGCAAAACCGGGACAGATAGACGAAAAGCCGCTCCTTGAAAAGGGACGGGAGCGGATTATCCAGGTATCCGAACTGTGCAAACCCCCAGAGGTTCGCTGTGATGATGGGATCCTTGGAGGCCAGACGGAAGAAATTCGGCAAGACCCCGAAACGACTTTCAATCCGGCTTTCCAACGGCATGGTCGAATCTATGGAAGTGCTGCCGGGCTCGACGCTCATCAGGTCTCCTCCTTCTTTACAGATCCAATCATCACCGGTAAATCGTTGTCAACCCCTTTTCCCCTGCCGCCCTCGGCCGTTTTTTGAGGCGGTTTGGACAGCTGTAGCAAGTCGCTTGCCGAGAACGGCTTTTGCAAGAAGTCGGACGCTCCTGCATTGGCAACTCTCGGTTTGCCCTATCATTGCATGCGGTTCGCAAAAATGATAGGAACACTAGATTCGACGGGCTTCCCGGAGGGCAGGGCGGCACGGAGGATCTCAGCGTGAGTCAGTAGCGGGTTGCTGGTCGCGCAAAGGCTGTCTATGTTCGGTTTGTGTCCGCTTGCCCGTGGCCGGTGACCGCTGAAGGTCATTGACGCACGAAATACAGCGAGGCTCGCCGTACACGTACAGTTGGGTTTCTGCTTGGCACCGGACGCATTTCGGCATGGGTTCAACCCGGGTGGCCAAGTATGAACCGATTGGTAGCGGATAGATGTCAGCGTATCAGCCTATATGTTGTAGGACTAGTTCAATTCGATGTGCGCTTCTTTTCGCTCTGTTTAGGTGCCCGAGCGCGGGCCGGTACTACAAGATTTTTCACCAAAGAATGCGACCGTGCACATATTGCACGTGGACGCAATAGTTACATCAAATCCCGCTCCGTTACATGGGCCGCAAGGCCCTATCTTACGAATCCCGCGTTCGCTGGTGGTCTGGCCGTCCGCTTGCATCAAGGAGGCCGAGAATCTATATGACGAGAGAAGAATACGGCGTAGCATATCAACGCGGTTACGACCTGACAGTGCGACTCCTGGTGTCCCGCGGAGCGTCGCCAGACGGCGCAATTGAAGCCGCTCAGGCGGCCTGGGCGCGAGGATGGGAACGATTATCGCAGCTTCGTGAAAAGAGTCTCGTGGGGACGTGGGTGAATTCCATCGCGCTCAACGCTTACCGCGGTATTCTCCGCCGTGAGTCCAATTTTGATGCGCTGCCCGAGCTCTCGACCAAGGCCGGAGTCGACCTGGCGGCCATCGACGTCGACCGAATTTTAGGACGTTGCCGGCCCCGCGACCGAGCCCTTCTGGAACAGCAAATGCGCGGCCTCAGCAATGCAGAGATGGCCATCATGCAGGGCGTCACCACGACTGCGATCCGGATCCGGCTGCTCCGCGCGCGGCGCGCGGTGCGAATCCAATTGGAAGGACGGGGCGCGCGAAGAGGGCTGACGGCTCACGTTGCGACGCTTTTGAGGGCGGCTGCTTAACTTCGGCCGCAAGAAATTCAAAAACAAGGAGACCTCCATGACCGGCTGGATGATTCTGTTTATTCTGATGGTCCTTTTCGGATTGCTCTCCATGTTGGCAGACTCGGCAACCCTTTCCGCGCGATGGGCATGTAGTTTATTCGGGCTGCTGTTTCTCGCGGCCGTTGTGACGCGCGCCGCGCGCGGCCGGGCCTGGTAGCGGCACCTAGCGCGCGCCCTTTATGAAAAGCGCCCCAACCCGGATCGTCCTCGCATTTTCCTCTGGCGAATCGCGGGCGCTGGCGGACCGGGATCGTCAGATTTCGATCCTCCGCGGTCGCGACGCCGCTGCGTTCGAACCCCTGCGGCTTCCCGGCGAATCGCTAATGGTGGCGCGAGTCGCCGCGGATGACGTCCAAGGAGTCGTTCAGAGACTTCAATTGACCGGATCGGCCGTCTTCGTGTTGCGCGATGGCGCTCCGGCTCAGACAACGGCGATCGCAAAAGAATACCGCCGCGCGAAGGACCGCCTGTTGGCGCGATTGCGTGAAGTGGAAGATCAATTCACCAACGCGGTCTATGACCTGGAAGAGTCGGCGCGCTTGGACCATTCCCTAACTGCCTCAGCGGAATGGTTGCTCGACAACTCCTACTTAGTTCGTACGCAGGTAAGCGAAATGCGCCGCAACTTTTCGCGGCAGGACTGGAGCGAGCTGGCCGCGCTCGACCGAGACCTGTCCGGCCTGGCCGCGTCGCTGGTCGCTGCAAACGACGGCCTGATTACCGACACGGCGATCGAAGAGAGTCTGCGCGAGTATCAGGAATTGAGGCCCCTGAAGATGGGGGGGCTGTGGATGTTTCCGCTCCTGCTCCGGCTGGCGCTGGTCGAAATGCTGGCCAGACTGGCCACCCGCATCGATGCATCGCAGCAACTCCGCGAAGCGGCCGATCTGTGGGCGAACCGGCTGGTGGTCAGCGCGCGCGCGGGCCCGGTAGAGTTTTCGACCATGCTTGCCCAGCTGGAAACGCAATCCTTTGCGTCACAGCCGTACTTCGCAACTTCTCTGACTGAGCAGCTTCATGACGAAGAGATCGCTCTGGCGCCGGTGCAGGGATGGTTCGAGGATAGATTGAAAGCTCCGTTGGCCGGTCTGGTTCAGCAGGAGCACACACGCGAAGCCGCTGAGCGAATTTCCACCGCGAATGCGTTCGGTAGCCTGCGGGTGCTGGCGCGGCTCCAGTTCGCGAGAATTTTCGAGTCCGTCAGCGTGGTGGACGCCGAACTTCGCATGGACCCCGCTGGTATCTACCCATCAAGCGATTTTGAGACGCGTGACGCATGCCGCCATGTGGTCGAACAGATCGCGCGGCACAGCGGCGCGACCGAGGTCGAAGTGGCGCGCTGCGCGATCCGGCTTTCCAGCGAGTCTACCGCGGGTGTCTCCTACTATCTGCTGGCGCCCGGCGTGGAATCCGTGGAACGGGAGCTTCGAACGCGAATTCCGTTGCACACGCGGACGATTCGCGCGCTGCGGCGCGCGGCGACTCCGATGTATCTGAGCGCGATCGTCCTGCTGACGGCTGGTTTTACGGGCCTGGCTATCCTGCTCGCCAGGGATTTCGGTGCTCACTACTCGATGCTCTTTGTGTTGGGCCTGCTGGCTCTGTTCCCCTTGAGCGAACTTACGATTCAAGTCCTGAACGCGCTGGTGACGTCCCTGCTGCCGCCACGCAAGCTCCCCAAAATGAAGTTCGGCGACGCCATTCCGCCGGAGCACGCCACTCTCGCCGTGGTTCCGATGATGCTGATCGACGTGGAGTGCGTGCGGCGCGAGATCGATAAACTCGAAGTGCGTTTTCTGGCGAATCGCGAAGCTAACCTATTCTATGGCCTTCTTTCGGACTTCGTTGACGCGGCCGAACCGGTTACGGAAAACGACGCCGCGGTGCTGAATGCCGCTCGTGAAGGAATCGAGTCGCTGAACCAGCGTTACGCCGGCGATCGGTTCGTGCTGCTGCATCGGCCACGCACCTGGTCGGTGAGCGAGCAGCGCTGGATCGGACGGGAGCGCAAACGCGGCAAACTGGAAGACCTGAACGCTTACTTGTGCGGAGAGGGCGATTCGTCCCTGCTTCACGCCGGACGCTTGCCCGTGCCGATCCGTTACGTGATCACTCTCGACGCGGACACGCAGCTTCCTCCGGGGACGGCCCGTCGACTCGTGGAAACGATCGCGCATCCGTTGAACCGCGCGGATCTTGATCCCGACACAAGAGTTCGCCGCTCCGGATATTCCGTCATCCAGCCGCGTGTAAGTGTCGCGCTTCCCGAGGCCACCGCGACGCGATTCACGCGCGTGTTCGCCAACGCTCTTGGAACAGACCCTTATTGCAAAACCGTTTCCGACGCACATCAGGATCTGTTTGAAGAGGGCATCTTTCATGGCAAAGCCATCTACGACGTTAAGGCTTTCCGCACGTCATTGAGTGAGCGGTTTCCGGCGGAAACGCTGCTGAGCCATGATCTGATTGAGGGCGTTCACGTCGGCGTCGGATTGGCGAGTGACATTGAGTTGTTTGAAAATCTGCCGCTCGATTATGGCGCTTACAGCCAGCGTGAGCATCGTTGGATTCGCGGAGACTGGCAGATCGCTCCATGGATTCGCGCGCGGGTGCCGTCGGGTGCCGGATCGCGCGTGAGGAATCCGCTGACGGTGCTCAATCGGTGGCGCATTTTCGATAATTTGCGCCGCAGCCTGGTACCGGTGGCCTCGCTCCTGCTGTTGTTGTTCGGGTGGCTCATTTCGGCCACGCCGGGAGTTTGGAGCCTGGTGCTGGGCCTGGCAGTGGCGATACCCGCGATCGCTCCGCTTCTGGACCGTTGGGCACGCCGCATGCAAGGGCTGGTCCACGGCTGGCATGGAGCGGCGGACGAACTGGCGCGGGCGACCGTGATGATCGCGTTTCTTCCGCATCAGGCCTGGCTCTCCGTCGACGCAATCGCGCGGGCCCTGTACCGGTGCCGTGTGAGCCGGCGTAACCTTCTGCAATGGGAAACGGCCGATCGAGCGGGAGCAAACGCGCATCATCACATGAATTCGACGCTCCGCCAGATGCTTTGTATTTCTGGTGGATCGATGTTACTGATGATCGCGCTCGCGGTCAAGGGCGCGTTCCTTCCCACGTTTGCGTTTGTGCTGCTGTGGGCTTTTTCACCGGTGCTGATGATCTGGCTGAACCGGCCCTTGACGACGATTCCGCAGCTGGATAGCAGCGAACGGCTCTACATCCGCCGGCGCGCGCGGAGAACGTGGCGCTACTTCGACGATCTGGTGGGTCCGGAGAATAACTGGCTTCCTCCCGATAATTCCCAACTTGCCTTGCGAATCGAGGTTGCGCGGAGAACCTCGCCGACCAACATCGGGATGTGGTTATGTTCGGCGCTGGCTGCACACGATCTGGGCTATCTTTCCGCGAACGATCTATTGAGCCGCTGTTCGCAAACCATGTCGACATTGGACCGTCTGGAGCGCTATGAAGGTCACTTTCTGAATTGGTACGGCACGGCTGATTTGGCCCCGCTGACACCGCGCTACGTGTCAACTGCCGACAGCGGGAATTTGGTGGTCAGCCTGTGGACGCTGGTGCAGGGATGCCGGGAAATCGTAAGATCGCCAGTCATTGGACCGGGCTGCGTGCGTGGGCTCGCAGACACCTTGGGGATAGTTCAAGAGGTGTGCTGGAAGGATCTGCCCCTGGTGTCTCCATTGGCGGAGCTTCAGCGGCTGCTGCATGACGAAGTAGACGGACACGAATTGATCACCCAATTGCGGCTGGCCAAGGTCGCCGCGGCGCAATTGCTCGAGCGCGCGACGCCTGACGACGAGCACAGGTACTGGATCGGAAAATTGATGCGGGAACTCGATTCCGCCATCGAGACGGTGGATCGGTATCTGCGATGGATGGAAACGCTCGCGATGGTTCCTGACTCCCAGCTGCGGGCAGCCGGAAAGGATCTAGCAAAATTGCGGAGGCGGGCGCTGCATTCGGCCCCTTCTCTCTGGGCGTTATCGAGCCGCACGCGAGGCGAAGTCGATTCGATCCTGTCCTATCGTGGCGCGCTCAAGTTGAACCCGGAGACCGAGCGTTGGCTGGATCAGGTCGCCGTGGAATACGAAGCAGCGCGTGCTAACGCGGCGCAGAGCGTGCAAGAGTTCATCAAGCTGGACCAATGCTCCAGCCGGTTCGCGCAGGCGATCAACATGCGATTTCTCTACGACTCCAAGCGGCGCCTGTTCGGAGTGGGATACGCCATCGGTGATCCGGTGGAGTTTTCCAGCCACTACGATCTGCTGGCAAGTGAATGCCGGCTGGCGAGCCTGGTCGCCATCGCCAAGGGAGACGTGCCGGTGGAACATTGGTCCGCTCTGGGTCGACCCAGGGGGCTGGCGGAGCGAGGTCCGGTACTGATGTCGTGGAGCGGCACGATGTTCGAGTACCTGATGCCGCTCCTGTTCATGCGCGACTTCGCGGGGTCGTTGATCGATAGCGCGTGCAGGCAGGCCGTGGCGCGTCAAATCGAATACGGCGAGACGGAAGGGCTGCCTTGGGGAATTTCCGAAAGCGCCTACAGCATGCTCGACGCGAATCAGATTTATCAATATCGCGCGTTCGGCGTGCCGTCGCTGGCGTTGCGACGCGGCGTGGAGGACGCGCGAGTTGTTTCGCCATACTCGACCATGCTCGCATTGCTGGTCGATCCAGCGGCGGCCATCGCGAATTTAAAGCGCCTGGAAGCGGCGGGCCTGGCGGGGCCGATGGGATTCTACGAATCGGTGGATTACTCGCGTGAGAAGGACCGGGAAGGCGAGCGCGGCGTGGTGATCAACGCCTATATGGCGCACCACCAGGGGATGAGCCTGATCGCGCTCAACGACGTCCTGCATCCAGAGGTCATGCAACGGCGCTTTCATAGCGACTTGCGCATCCGAGCCTTCGAATCGCTGCTATTCGAGCGCGTGCCGGTGACGCGCGCACGGTGGGAAGAGGTTGAACCGCGCCACAGTCCGGCTCGACGTTTGACAGATACGGAGCTGTCCGAACGTACCTGGTATCCCACCACCGCGTTTCCGCGCGTGCATCTGAATGGTAATGGGCACTATTCGATCATGCTGACGAACTCATGCGGGGGGTACAGCCGGTGGAATGAATTCGATGTGACGCGTTGGCGATCCGATCCGACGCTGGATCCGTGGGGCGCCACGGTTATCGTCAGCGACCGCGAGCCAGCGATGCCGGCAGTCCAGAAAACGGCAGTATTCTCCGCGGACCGCGCGGAATTCAAGCGAAGCTTTGGCAGTGTGGAAACGGTTTTATACGTCACCGTGTCGCCCGAAGATGACGTGGAGTTACGGCGGCTGGTGGTGACGAACCATTCGGCGCGAGCGCGCCCCCTGCGCATCACCAGCTATGTCGAGCTTTCGCTCGCGCCGCATCGTGCCGATACAGCGCATCCGGCATTTGCCAAAATGTTCGTCGAAACGGAGATGGTTGCCGACGGAGTCCTGATCGCGCATCGCCGTCCACGATCTCCCGAGGATCCACAGGTGTGGGCCGCGCATTTTCTGATCGGCGCGACGGAGCCAGTTCAGTTCGAGACGGACCGCGCCAAGTATCTTCGCGAGGGCATGACGGGTGCGACCGGCGCGGTGCTCGATCCGATTTTCAGCCTTCGCAGCGAGCCGACGCTGCAGCCGCGCGAACGAATGGAGCTCACATTTTTTATCTGTGCGGCAGCGTCGCGCGACGCTCTGCTGGCGATCGTCGCGAAATACGCGCGGCCCGAATCGGTGTCACGCGCGTTTGAAATGGCGTGGACGCGGTCGCAGCTGCACATGCGCTATCTGGGAATCCGGTCCGCGGCGGCGCATCGATTTCACGATCTGGCGGGGCAATTACTGTATCCGCAGCAAGGATTTAGAGCTCCGGCGAGCCGCCTTCTACGGAATCGCCTGGGACAATCCGCACTGTGGGCGTATGGAATCTCTGGAGATTTGCCGATGCTGACGGTCCTGGTCGCGGACGAGCGAGGACTGGGGCTGGTTCGCGAGCTGTTGCTGGCCCACAGCTACTGGCGTATGCTCGGGTTCCGGGCGGATTTGATTCTGCTTGAACAGGAAACGACGGATTACGATCGTCCACTGCATCAGCAGTTGATTCGCCAGATTGAGGCGCACGCATCGCGCGACACGATCGACCGTCCCGGGGGAGTTTTCCTGCGGTACTGGACTGGAATTCCCGAAGAACACCGCAACCTGATTCTGGCCGCATCAAGCGTGGTGTTCAGCGGCGGCCGTGGAGGGCTCCAGCAGCAATTGAATCCTGGGCCGGAGCCGGCTTCGCCCCGGACGTTCGTCCCGCGCGGAGGGGTCGGCGAGGAGCCGTCGCAACCGCTCCCTTTCCTCGAGCTTCCGTATTTCAACGGTCTGGGCGGATTCACCAAAGACGGTCGCGAGTATGCGATTTATCTTGCCAACGAAACGCGCCCGCCGGTTCCGTGGATGAACGTCATGGCGAACGCGACGTTCGGGACCATGGTGAGCGAAAGCGGGCTCGGCTGCACTTGGTCCGGGAACAGTCAGTCCAACCGCTTGACTCCCTGGCATAACGATCCGGTGCTGGATCCGCAATCGGAGGCCATCTATCTGCGGGATGACGAAAGCGGGAGGGTATGGACTCCGACCGCGCTTCCGATTCGTGAACGGGACGCATATCGGGCGCGGCACGGTTCCGGTTACACCGTGTACGAGCACAATAGCCACGCGATCGGACAGGAATTGACCGTGTTTGTGCCACCGGATGAGCCGGTGAAAGTGTATCGACTGCGCTTGCGGAACGATTCGTCGCGGACGCGGCAGCTGACGGTGACCTATTTCGCCGAGTGGGTGCTCGGATCGGTTCGCGAGGATCAGCAACTGCATGTGCAAACGGCAATGGACGCGGAGTCGGGAGCGGTGACCGCAACTCAAACGTGGGGAGGCAGTGGTGCTGGGCATGTTGCGTTTGCGGCGTCGAATCCGAGGCCGGCGTCGTGGACGGGCGATCGCACATTTTTTCTGGGACGCGATGGGTCGATGGCCAAGCCCGCCGCGCTGGGCAGAAGCGGCCTGGGCAATCGATGCGGAGTGGGGCTCGATCCGGCAGTGGCATTGCAAGTCACGGTCGCGGTCGCGCCGGGCGAGACCGCCGAGGTTACTTTCGTATTGGGGCAAACGGAGACATTGGAAGCTGCCCGCATTGCGATTGCGCATGCGTTCAGCGCGGATGTAGAGGCGACGCGCGAAAGGTGGGATGGGATCTGCGGAACGCTGCAAGTCCGCACTCCGGTGCTGTCGATCGATCTGCTGCTGAACCGCTGGTTGCTCTATCAGGCGCTCAGCTGCCGATTCTGGGGACGTTCCGCCCTGTATCAATCGAGCGGAGCGTTCGGGTTCCGGGATCAATTGCAGGATTCGCTAGCCTTTCTCTACAGTGCGCCACATTTGACGCGAGACCACATACTGCAGTGCGCCGCACGACAGTTCGTCGAAGGGGATGTCCAGCACTGGTGGCATCCCGACAGCGGTATGGGCGTGCGAACGCGCTGTTCTGACGACTTGGTGTGGCTACCCTACGCGGTCGCGCAGTATATCGAAATCACGGGCGATGCGGCGATTCTGGACGAACCGGTGCCGTTCCTGCAGGCGGCTCCGCTCGTGGACGGGGAGCAGGAACATTTGTCGACGCCGTCGATCAGTGCGGAAACACAGCCGCTTTGGGAACACTGCCGGCGCGTGTTGGACCATGCCTGGCGAATTGGTGCGCATGGGCTACCACTGATGGGCAATGGCGATTGGAACGACGGATTGAACCGGGTTGGAATCGACGGCCGCGGCGAAAGTGTATGGCTGGCATGGTTCCTGTGTTCCGTGCTGACGTCCTTCGCGCGATTGATGGAACGCCGGAATCCGGAGGTCGCGGCGACCTGGGTTTCGCGCGCCGCCGATCTGGCGGCCGCGGCAGAGCGGTCGGCATGGGACGGGGAGTGGTACCTGCGCGGATTCTTTGACGACGGGTCGCCGCTCGGCGCGCGTGCGAACGCGGAGGCGCGAATCGATTCGCTGCCGCAATCGTGGGCGGCGATCGCAGGCGTTGCGGATCCCTCTCGCGTGCGGAGGGCGATAGAATCCGCGGAGCGATTCCTGGTAAAGGACCGCGACGGTTTGGTGCTGTTGTTCGCCCCGCCGTTCGAGCATTCGACGCCACACCCGGGCTACATCATGGGCTATCCTCTGGGCGTGCGTGAAAACGGCGGGCAGTACACGCACGGATCGTTATGGCTCGCGATGGGCTTCGCGCGTTTGGGCGACGCGGAGCGTGCCGTGCGGCTGCTTCAAATGATGAATCCCATAGAGCACAGCCGCGACCCTGAAAGTTGCGCGCGGTATGCCGCGGAACCTTACGTTGTGGCGGCCGACGTTTCGTCATCAGCGGGCCGCGTGGGGCGAGCGGGATGGACGTGGTATACAGGCTCGGCGGCATGGATGTACCGGCTCTGGGTGGAGGAAGTCCTGGGATTCCGGCTGCGGGGGGATGCTATGGATATCAAGCCGGTCATTCCAAAGGGTTGGCCAGGGTTCGAAATCCTCTATAAATACAAGACTGCGTCGTATCAGATTGTGGTACAACGCGCCTCCCGCCAGAAAGTCACGATCGACGGGCGCGAAGGTTCGCTGCCGATCCGGTTGATCGATGACGGACAAACGCACCAGGTTACCGTCGACAGTTCATCGGACGACACCGGCAAGGCAGTGGAATCGACGAGAAAGGTGGCGGATGCTGTGCTCAGCGCGAACGGCCGGCTGGCCGTGACTCAATCGATGGTTGATCCTCTGCCGGATTGAGTTGCCAGTCACGTGGAAGTAAAACCTAGCTTCATCGCAGGGACTACAGGAACTTGCATGTCAAGTCAGATGCCATTCAGCGCGAATGTTGGATGGTCGGCTGTGCCGCCGATCTTGATCGGCACCTCCGCCCCGGCGCCGTGTTTCTTGAAAAACGGATCGGCAACCTTCAAAAGCAGGGATTTCCAACCGGTGGTCATCTGCGACAACGTCGCCTTCATCCGCGCCTTTCCGTGCATATCGAGCGATTTGTCCAGCAGGTTGTAAGTCCCATCGAGTAAGATGACAGCGCCCGGGACTTCGAAACTCAGGCCCGTGAACCTGACGACGCCGCTTCGCAATGAAAACTTCCCTTGAAAGTTTGTGGCGACGTTTTCATCCGCCGATTCCTGGGGTTGTCCGTTACTTCGATGGCTCAGCGAATTGACCCTTTCCTGCACCAGCGGATTGGAAAACCTGGCTTCTACGATTGCGAACGATCCATCCAGCTGTAATCTCTCCGCAATGTCGATATCGCCGGGCGGAATCACGATTCTGCTGCGAAAGCGGATCGCGCCAGTCATGCTCGCGTCTGCTTTTACAGCTAGCCGCAAAATATCTTCCACACGGCCGCGATCCACTTCGCCTTCGAGAGCGATAGTCTTTCCTTTAACCCCAGGATGTCCGTCGACGCCTCCACGCGTGCTGACGGTCGTTTTCCGAAACTCCGCAATCACCGGCTCAAGGTTGGTATTCCCGGTGGTGCCGTCCACCACCGACTTGAATTGCGTAGCCAAATGGACTTTGTGCCCGCTGACGCGCAGAGCAAAATCCGGCGTGTCCGTTTTTCCTTCGACGTTAATGTGATCCAGCACGCCGCTGAGTTCACCTGAGGAGGAAAGAAATCCGGAGATTCCCTTGAACACCGACAAATCCGCGTGGCTGAATCTGTAGTATCCGGATACAGGCGTCGCTCCAGGCTCCTCGACGTTGAACGGACCAAACGTCCCACGGGTTTCAATTCGTCCAGGCGGTTTGGCATTTTCAAGTAACGATTCGAACTTCAGCGAATCATGCGGGCCGGTGCCATGGACTGTCAGTCTGTACAAATCGAACTCCAACCGCTCTTTCCCGAGCTGCTTGGGAAGGATGGTCAGAACTGTACCGTCCGCGTCAATTTGATCGACGACGAACTCCGGCCTGGTCCGGCTGGCGCGGGTTTTCTCCGCCAGTCGCCGGCGTGGAATCGTCATTTTCATGCCTGCCAGCCGGACCAATCGAACGTGGCGCCGAAGCGCGGAGACCCAGTCCGTTTCCGCGCTCGCCCTAACGATAGTGATCAAGGGCGGCGCATCCGGGCGATCTCTCTGACGAAAAACCACTCGCTGCCCCTCCACACGAATTCGCGGGAACACCGAAACGCGTAAATTGTCCACTTCGAGTCGTCCCGCGTACTCTTCTTCGAGTGCCCTCACCAGGTTGTTTCTCAGATGTGAAGACAATGCTGGAGCCAACACCGCTGCCGCGATTCCAAGGACGCCGAGCACGGCGAGCCCGATGATGAGGTTCCGGATCGCGACCTGTTTGAACCGGCAACTCGCAACCACGTTTTCGTTGACCATCTCCACTGTCGGTATGAGTCGTTTGTCGGTTTTCAACGTGTTTGACCAACAAAAACGTCAATGCAGATTGGATGCCATCGGCGTGGATGCATGCGCGCGACGAAAACAGCGCAGCACACCTGCAAGTTCTACCGGTCGATCCGCAAGGTAAGACAGTCGACGGTTATAATTCGCAAGTGGAAATTGTTTGGAACCTCGTCGAGTCGGCAAGAAATGAGCATCGGCTACGAACATCTTGCACGATGAAGGCGCATCTCTCCCCAAGACGGAAACCGGTTGGATTCTGGCAGCTCACGTGCTGCGATCGAGGCCAGGAGGCGCATCGCTAGGAGCCCTATCGCCCCTGGAAAGGATACAGCTTATGCCATTAGTTTCTTTGATACTCACTCTGATCGTCGTGGGCGTGTTGTTGTGGTTGATCAATAACTTCATTCCCATGGCCGGTAGTATCAAGACAATCCTCAATGCTGTAGTTGTTGTCGTGGTGTGCGTCTGGGTCCTCAACGCCTTCGGACTATGGGCGCCGTTGCTAAATTATCGCGTCCCACGATGACGTTAACGAGCGGGACGCCTAAAAGGGGGCCAGTTGAGTCGTTTGCGCTAACTCCTGATCGCATCCCGTCCGACAGGGAATTTATAGGTAACCCAAAAACGGTTATTCCTGCATATCCTTCGGAAAACGATAAGACGTACGTGCTCGGATTAAAATTCGTTCTCCCCGCCACATCGAGTCTGCGAAGGCCATTACTTCCCTTCGCTTCCGAAGGCACGTATCCAACGGTGTGTCGGTAGCGATTTGCTGGCAGATCGGAGTCAGCTCGAGCAATGTTTTCGGGAAAAACGCATCTCCGCCACTCGCGTTCGCAAGGTTTCGAAGCAGCCTCGGATTGCGATCCGCATCGTCCTCATCGAAGATGCCAATCGTATAAATCGTGGCGTGCGATTCGCGGATGGCTTCATCACGTCTCTCAGCTTATGGGTACTCGCATTATCGCCGCCGTCGCTGATCAGAAGCAGGCTCTTTTTCTCCTGTCGGCCGGAATTGAGATGCTTCAGGGAGAATAGGATCGCGTCGTACAGCGCCGTCCGGCCTTCCGCCGGGTTCCTTATCACGGACGCTTTCAGGAGCGCGGGATTATCGCTGAAGGGGACGCCTTTGGGTAGCCCGACGCGCACACTGTCGTTGAAATGGACGATGAAGACCTCGTCCTTAGGATTGCTCAAGCTAAGAAAGATCATCGCCGAATTGATCACTTCGGAATACTTGGTTTTCATGCCTCCGCTGTCGTCGATCGCCAGGCCGATGGTCACGGGAGCGTCGTCTTTGGAAAATTGAGAAATCGTCTGCGCCTTTCCGTTTTCGCAGACTCGAAAATCACCTCGCGTAAGATCTGATACAAAGCGCCCCTCGCGATCCTTCGCGCTGACCTCAAGCATCACCAAGTTTGCGGCGGCCTTTAATTTGAAATCGTGCTCGCCAACCTGTGCCAGCATCACTGACGAAACGGCGAGCCCGATTGTGATCGTTTTTCACGTCCGCTCTCTTAACTCTTATCCAGGATAGATCCTTGCTGCGGCGGATTTGTTTCGACGCAATGTTTTCCATAGTGGCGGCAGGAAATGCGCTGTGCCTATTTCATAAGTAGCAGAAATCAAGGAGCGTAGTCACACACCTGTTTGGCAAGAGGGCTGCAGTAGATCACGTGTCCGCCCAGGGATGAGGCGGAAGTATCGAGAAGGAGACAACATGAAACTCTTCAAAGACACCCTGGCGGTCCTGACATTCGCAGCTCTGCTCGTTTGTGTGCCCAATGTGAGGGCGGATGAATGGAACAAGAAAACGATCATTAAGATCGACGAAGCCGTTCAGCTCCCCACTATAGTTCTTCAGCCGGGCACGTATGTATTCAAACTGGTTGATTCGCCGTCGGACAGGCACATTGTGCAGGTCTTCGACGAAGGCGAAAAACGTCTTTTTACCACGGTGCTCGCGATTCCGAATTATCGCCTCGAACCTAAAGGAAAGACCGTATTCACATTCTGGGAAGTCCCGGCAGGCGAGATCCCGGCTGTCCGCGCCTGGTTCTATCCTGGCGATCTTTTTGGACAGGAGTTCGCGTATCCGAAAAACCGCGCAACGCAAGTCGCGGCCTACACGAAGACGTCTGTCGCGACTTCAAATGCGCAATCGATGGACGAAATGAAGAGTATGCCGATCACATCGACCAACGAAAACGGCCAAACGTCCGATCTGGATAGCAATACCTATGTCGCGAAGACATCGGATCCCGCACCGGTTCCGGTGTTTGAGCCGACGCCCCAGGCTGCGACGCCGCAGGTGGCTGATCCCGCGCCCGTTGCAGTTCCGGAACCGCAGCGAACGCCGGCTCCGATCCCTGCGAAGCTGCCTCATACCGCGACCCAGGCGCCTTTGTTAGGACTCTTCGGTCTGCTCTCTCTTGGCGCGTTTTTCGCGCTTAGGCGCTTCGCGCGAGTTCGATAGACACCGTTTCTCAAGGAGAAGACAATGAAAACCATCAAGGCATGTGCACTGTTACTTTCCGGCTTGGTTGTTGGAGCTTCGGTCGGATGCTCCTCGACCAGCGTCAAATCTGCGGATGTCTCCAGCAGTATTCGCCAAACGCTGGATCAAGCAGGACTCAAAGATGTGTCGGTCAAACAGGATCGGGATAACGGCGTGGTCACTTTGGGGGGCCACGTGGCGACGGAGAGTGATAAATACCGCGCGGAGGCAGTCGCTAAACAGGTCGCTCTTTCGCAGGTCGTCTCGAACGAAATTGCCGTTCTTCCCCCCGGTTCAGAAAGCGCGGCGAAAGCGATCAACTCGGATCTCGACAAGGGGATCGAGAAGGATCTCGATGCCGCACTGATCCAAAACGGACTCGAGAAGATCGTAAAACACAGTGTGAAGAATGGCGTCGTCACATTGCGAGGCGAAGCTGATTCGCAATCGACTCGGGCAGCAGCAGCACGCATCGCCGCCACCGTTCCGAACGTACAACAAGTCGTCAACGAAGTGCAAGTAAAACACCAGAAGGCGACCTCAACACGCTAGCGAAAATCGTCTAATTTCACGGGTGGCCAGTCTCTTCAGACAACCAATGGCCACCCGTTTTTTACCTGGACCGAGCCTTTTTCCATGCTTTCCAGTCGCGGACGACCGCTTTGGACATATCTCTGACAGCTGAGCGGAGCCATTTGGCGGAGCGCATGCTGAGGTCAGACGCGACGCGCTTCTGTGCTCCTCTTGAACCCAAATGGATGTTAGCGGCCTCCCAGGCCATGGCATGTAGGAGTCGATCCTGATTATTCTGTCCCTTCATGCTTTCAATCTCAATGGGCGAGGAATCTGGCGCCAATCGGCGGACAAGCCATTTGCCGCACAAGTGAACGTAGGGATCCGGGCAGCGGATTGCCTGGTCCAGGATCGACTGGTAAAGAATGTTTGAACTTCCGCGAGGAATGGTCCACACAGCGGCCGACGGGCTGGCCGCCTTCGCTTCCAGGGCGAGTTGACCTCCACACCAGTTCGCCACAGCAACATATCGTGTATGGCCGAGGCTCCCAATCCCTGCGATCCGGCGAACCACGCGATGTTGTAGTCCCTCTTCTGGAAACAATTCCGCAAGTGCCTTTCGCGCACCCGTCGGGATATCGTGGCGGACACTCGGCAGCGCATCGAGTTTTCTCCAAAACTCGGCCGGCACGTCCAGCCGGCTGAGCGCGATCTTTCGTAGCCACTTATGCTTCTCTTCAAGCACAAACGGAATTCCGCCCTCCGCAAGCCCCGCACGGTAGCCGTCGACGATTACATCGCAGACATTTCCCAAGCCGACGGCCATATTTCCCTCCGACGCGTCGAGTATTGCACTTACGCCCAATCGCACCAAGTCGCCTGTAAACGGCAACGGATAAGCTTCATCGAAATCGTCGACACCCCAAATCAATCGGCCAAAGCCGTCGCGCCACGTACCGAAACTCGCGATGTGTAGGTCTCCAACCGCTAGGACCCGGACGGCTCTGTTCACATCCGGACAAATTTCAGGAAACAACTGCGCCCAGCGATAGAAAGTGCCGCGCAGAAATTGAACAGGGTCGTGTGCCATCTTCTTGTGCTTGGCAACCAGTTGATCCCGTATCGGCGTGATATGCCCGGCGAGCCATGTCTCAAATTCATTGGTAGCGGTTAGAATATCCATCACAATGCCTTTCATACGATCAACTGAGTGACTCTCCGAAGTGCGCACACCTTCCATCTTGTTAGATTCGTCACTCCATCGCCCGCTTTCGACGAAAATAACTCGAACCAGAGTAACACCCCGAAAGAGTGACGAGAAGGGCTACACGCATGCCAGACTGAGATTGGAATGCAGGCAAACTAAGGTACAGTCTGCAATTCTTTCCATCGCTTCTTGTAGACTCCTCGAGCATTCTCATTGGATCGTCCAGTCGTAGCGATCGTGGCGATTCACTTGCATGATTGCACTACGTGTTACCGCAGCATCACCTCAGTTCGGACTTGCGGTGCTTAACCGCACTAGTGCGGGCGATGAACGTTCGGAAGTGTAAATCTTACACATTAATTAATTGAGAGGAGTCAAGATATGAAAACTGTTGCGAATAGAATGAGTCATTTCCTTGTGATGGTGGGTCTGCTTGGAATGAGCAGCGTTTCTCTAGCCGCCCAAGAGTACGACAACACCCGATGGACCGCCAACGTCGGAGGCGGCTTCACAGTACCGGAGTACAACACCGGGACGCGTCATGACAACGGCTGGAATTTCAATGCGGGCGCCGGCGCGAACTTCCTGTCGTCCCACGTGGGTTTAATGGGAGAGTTCATGTACAATTCCCTGGGCGTCAATTCCGCAACGTTGCAGACTTTGCAGTTTCCGAATGGGAGCACCAGCATATGGGCAGTCTCCGCGGAACCCGTGGTACGTTTTAATCCGCACGGGCAGGTCGATTTCTATCTGGTCGGCGGTCCTGGTGTCTATCATCGAAACGTCGAGTTTACCCAGCCAACCATTGCGGCGTTCTCTGCCTTCGATCCATTTTTTGGGATCTTCCAAGTCGCTGTGCCGGCCAACCAGGTGCTTCTCTCTTATTCAACGACCAAGCTCGGCGTGAACGGTGGCGGAGGAGTCTCAGTGCATCTTGGTCACAGCCGCGCCAAAATATACGCCGAAGCGCGCTACCACCAGATGTACACGCGAACTCCGACCGCATTTGTACCGGTTACGTTTGGGATCCGATGGTAGACGACTGGTTAACATTTAGCGGCGCCGCACAAGGCAGTCTTGAATTGCTTGAACTAGGTCGCGCTTGCCGCCTCTTTTAGGGCTGTCTCACCGGCTTTCCTTTCCGCTTCGGCGAATTCGGCTAGCCGGTTGTGCAGGGTCCGAATGCTGATCCCTAAAATCTCCGCCGCCCGCGTCTTATTGTTGTTAGTGGTTTTCAGTGTATGTAGGATGTAGTTTTTCTCCACATCGCTAAGCGACATTCCAGTCTGCATTTGCAGCGAAGACTCTCGATCTTCGCGCTCCCCTGTCACGGGGTACTTCTGGTCTCCCTGGATTCCTAAGGTTCGCGAAAGATGGATTGGCTGTATGGAACCCTCCTGAGCGACGATCGCTGCGCGCTCAAGAACATTCCTAAGTTGCCGCACATTTCCCGGCCAAGAGTAATTCACCAGCCGTTCCATCACGCCCGGATGAACATCCGCTATCCGGTAATCGTGCTTCCGATTGATCTCGCGAAGGATCGCTTCCGTCAGTCTTGGGATGTCCTCCTTGCGCTGTCGCAACGGAGGAAGAGCGATCGTGAATACATTCAAGCGGTAGTACAGATCCTCCCGCAGAAACTTGCCCTCGATCGCCTCCTGGATCGAACGGTTGGTGGCTGCTAGAACACGCACATCCACGTCGATTTCGCTGACGCCCCCCAATCGTCGAACCTTGCGTTCCTCCAAAACTCGCAGGAGCTTCGCCTGCATTCCCAGGGGCATCTCTCCTATCTCATCCAAAAACAGCGTGCCCTGATGTGCTTGCTCGAAGCAACCGGCATGACGTCCCAAGGCACCTGTGAACGAGCCCTTTTCGTGTCCGAATAACTCGCTTTCAATCAGATTCTCCGGAAAGGCAGCACAGTTGATCGCAACGAATGGGCCCGCGGCCCTCGGGCTCAGCTGATGAATCGTGCCAGCGACCAACTCTTTTCCAGTCCCGCTCTCCCCAGTGATCAGCACCGACGCCGAGCTGGGAGCAACCTGTTGCATCAGCGAAAAGATCTGCCGCATCGCCCCGGATGTCCCAATCAGGTCGCCCAGGAAGCCCTCGTAGCTCAACTGCCGCTTTAGCCGCTCGGTTTCTTTCACCAGGCCCTTGTGCCGGATTGCTCGCTCCAACAAGGTCGCAAGGACGGGGGATTGAGCCGGCTTCTCCATAAACCAAAATGCCCGCAACTCGTGCACGATCGAAACGGCGCGGTCAGTGCTTCCGAAACCGGTCAAAACGATCGCTGGGGTAAGATCTCCTCGCTCAAGAAGGCTCTGGAGGAGTTGAAATCCGTCCATGCGTGGCATCATCAAATCCGTGATGATCGCGTCGATGGACACGGACCCAAGCTTCTCCAAGGCATCTTCGCCGTCCCGAGCGGTCTCCGCCTGGTAGCCAAGCGCGGAAATCATTGTGGAAAGGCGCGATCGCTCTTGCTCATCGTCGTCCACGACCAGAACCACTGGGGGGGTTGATTTGGTTGACATGGCTGTGTTTTTCTTATCCGACAAAGTTAGCATTTGCGGGGCCAAACGGCACGGAGACTGGAGCGCGACGTGCCACTAATCCTATGAAGGGAGTTTTCGCCAATGCCCAGTAGGAAGCATTTGAACGGTGTCGGCCCCAAGGAGCAGCGAATGTACGAGCACATTCAGAAAAGCGCTGAGAAAGCGGGCCGTTACGGCAAACGAGCAAAGGAGGTGGCAGCGCGGACGGTCCTGAAGCACCATAAGGAGGAGGGTCATTCCAGTGGAAAATAATGCCGGTATGCGATTCGACTGTGCATCACTTGTGCTGGGTCGGCATTTTCTTCCTAGTGCGCCTGATGGATGCGCCTATGTCACGGATTCCTGAGTTGTGGCCCTTAACCTGCCGTGAACAGCCGAGTAGGACGGCGCCGTCCGCTCAATAAAACGGCAATCTCGCGCTCACAGTGACAATTGACAACGTGGTGATAGGCCGGTGTAGCTGTCAGTTCGACCACCACGACAAACCACATGGAGAAAACAAATGTCAAAGAATATTTCCGTTTTTGGACTCTATCCGACTGAATCCGCCGTGTCCGAGGGCGTGGATCAACTCCGGCTCGCGGGTTTTCGCAACACCGACGTTTCGGTTCTCTTCCCTGAAAACTCAGGTAACAAAGACCTGGCTCACGAAAGGAACACAAAGGCGCCTGAAGGCGCTGCGACCGGCGCGGGATCTGGAGCCGTGCTCGGCGGAGCGCTCGGCTGGCTCGCCGGAATCGGATTGCTGGCTATTCCCGGACTTGGCCCATTCGTAGCCGCGGGACCCATCATGGCGATGCTGGGCGGCATCGGCGTCGGCGGAACAATCGGTGGACTCGCCGGCGCCTTGATCGGTGTCGGTATGCCCGAATATGAGGCGAAGCGATATGAGGGCCGCATTCGCAGAGGAGGCATCCTGCTTTCGGTGCACTGCGACAACTCCGATATGGAGAAGAGTGCGAGGCGAATTCTCGAAAACACAGGGGCACAGGATGTCGCCTCTAGTAGTGAAGCCAAGGCCGATTTCGCGGCCAGCGACCAAGCGCATCCCCGGTCGACCGCTACATTCCCCGGTCGTCAGCACGATTCTTAAACATTCTTGGAGGCCGGTCTGTGAGAAATAGCTGCCGAGCCTCCGCCCCCTTGGAGCGATTGTCAGCCGGACCAGAAAACGTCTCTGTCGTTGTCTTCTTCCAACAAAATGTGGATCAACTTACTCACTCACGCTCGTCCCTGTCTCGATCGGAAGACTGAACAGAAATCTGGCGCCCCGGCCTCCCTTTGATTCGATCCAGATGCGGCCTCCATGGGTCTCTAGAATTCTCCTGCAGATGACAAGGCCCAGGCCGACACCAGGAATCTCGGCGCCGTGCAACCTCTTGAAAGGAGTGAATAGGCAGTCCCAATACTTCTGGTCGATTCCGATTCCGTTATCCTGCACCGAAAAAACCCAGTCCTCTACTTTCTGGTCCGCCTGAATCTCGATTCGCGGAGCTTCTGCGCTCCTGTACTTGAGCGCGTTATCGATCAGATTTCGAAAGAGCAGCGTGAACCGCTCCGCGTCGCCTGAAACGCCTGGAAGCTCGCCGTGCGAAATGACGGCTTCGCTCTGTCGCATCTCCGCGTCTAAACTCGCCACAGCTGAGTGCAGCGCGATTTCCATGGGTACCCTGCCGAACCTGAATCCGGCAGCTGGTAAAGATATCGAGTAACTGCTGACTCCGGTTAGGACTAGGTCCATCTTCGTAGTCTCTTCGAGCAGGTGCAGGAAGGCGGCCTTGGCGTCACCATTGAGCGTTTTGCTCAATCCGATACTCAGGATCTCGGCCGAGGTCCTGATCCCGCGTTCGGCCGCACGAAGATCGTGCACGATGCCGTCCAACAGCTGTTTCGTCTCGCGACCGCACCGATCCAGTTCGTGGCGTAGGCGCTGAACTTCATCGCTCGATGTTTCGGATAGCATTTCGATCCATCAGGAACAAGATTTTGCCAAACGAGTGGACAATAACTGCCACGCCGTTAACCATGAACTGTCCGAGAGCCTTTTTCGGCGTCCAGGAAGCAAGGCCGTCCCTTCTCCCGTAGCGCGTTGTGAGCAGATCCCGGACGCATTGGTCTCTCTCGCCGGATCCTGGTTGCGGTGTGTGGAGGCGATGATCAGTGCGCCGCCGAGCTTTAAGCCTTCGATGTCGGACACCAGTTCCACAGGTTCGATTATATCCGGAGGATCGCATGGATGGCTCGGTGACATCCAATGCGCATTTGCTCGCACTTTAACAACAATTCTAGTTCCTCGTCCGAATGAGGCCCCGTGGATTATGAATTGACTTGAATGCTTCCCCACTGCCTACGCCACTGCCGGGCGCGGCCAGCAGGTGCAGCAGACTTGAGCGCAGCACGAACGATGACGTGCCGCGCCCCGGTCCGACGACGCTGCTTCCTCCGTGTTATCAAACGCCCACGATCGCGTGGGACTTCCCTTAGACGGCCTCACTGCGGGCGTGTCCGGTCCGTCCCAACATCGCTTTCGCGAGTTCCGTGAGCAACTTGTCAGCGTTCACTTCCTCGGCTTGGTTTTGCCCTAAAAGCGTTGCAACCTTCGGCTTTCCGATTTGTTCTGCAATCGCCACGGCTGATCCATACCCGGACATCTCGTAGTGCTCCACTTTCTGCGCGGCTGTGATCAGCGCCAGGTCGGCAATGTTAGCGTCCTTTTCCTTTCCCTCAGTGATGGTTTCCTCTCCTTCCGCGACCAGTCCGAGCATGGCTTTGCAGGGCTTCGCGGTGGCCTTCGCGTCGAGCAGATCGAAGGCTTCATGAAGCCTCTTGACTTGACCTTCCGTCTCCTTCAAGTGCGCCTCGAATGCGGCCTTCAGTTTAGGCGCATGGGCGGCTTTGGCCATCTTGGGAAGAGCTTTTACTAGCTGCCCCTCCGCGTGCAACATATCTTGCAGTTCTTCGATGAGTAATTTTTGAAGCATCCTTTTCTCCTTGTTTGGTTGGTTCGAAAATGAGTCGAGGCTTATCTGCCGACCCGGGACGCGACCGTTCGCGACTTGTCGGCGACCTCCTGCGCCGTTGCTGTAGCGGCGGTCGAGGCGTCCTCAAGGATGTCCTTCGCTTTGTGATGCAGGTCGCGGGCGATATCTTTTCCTTTTTCGAAGTGGTGTCCGACTCCCTCCGCCGCTTTGGTCACGCAATCGACCAGCTCATCGGCTTGATCTTTCAGGAAGGTGGTTGCTTCGCCAGCCCGCCGGCTGATTCGCTTTCGCAATTCAACGCCGGAGTAGCGGGCAAATAATAATGCGGTCACGGCTCCGATTCCCATACCCGTGACGAGTAGTGCTATGCGATTATCTTTCATCGTCTCAATCTCCTTTTTCATTGGTGTGCAAGTACGACACCCTGCTCGCGCCGGACACTGCGCCCTTTCGCTCCCTCAGTGCACGATGTCCAAGGCAGATCGGCAATCGTGCCGCGGCCGTTCATCTGCGATATCTGAAGCACGCACGGGGCCAGCATGCTGCGGCGAGGTGGAACGCGCGGTGCGGTGATTTGGATCCTGTGCAGATGAAGCTTGGAGTAGTGGATCGATTGAAAGCGTGACTCACTACCACACGTGGTGTTCCGTTCTTTTGTGGCCTTGTGTTCAATCAAACCCAGTGTTGCCCGTCCTCGCCCGCGATAGTAACTTCACACGCTGAGAGCCAACAGACCAACCATCCTGATCCAGATGATTTAGACACTCAACGTAACCGCTTCACCTTACCTTGATCGGTCAGAGTGACGATCCATGGTCAGGAATACTCCATCGTTGTGGTTCTACCAGCGTCCTCGCAATCGGCTGGGTTTCTCGTTTCCTCCGTTGGAGCGCAGAACCTGCGCAGTGCGCAGATATTGTTTCCGGCCGGGCTCTAGGAAGATTCGCCAAATCCGCTTGTTACCGTCGATTTGCAGACTGGGCCCCTACATGCATTATCGGAGGCGTATGCACCTAATTCAGATCACCAAAGCCAGCGTACTTACGCTAGCGCTATTGTTAGCTCCGTCTGCGGTACGACTCGTGAATGCGCAGTCCACACCGAAAAAGGCCGACAACACCGCCGTAAACAAACGCGACCAGAATCCTGGCGAGGCCACGGCGGATCAACAAAAGATGAACGCCGCGGATCGCGAGATCACCGCCAAAATTCGGCGGTCGATCATGGCCGACAAGGCGCTCTCCACCTACGCGCGTAACGTCAAAATCATCAGCCAGGACGGAACCGTCACCTTAAAAGGTCCGGTCCGGTCGGAGGATGAAGTCAAAGCAATCGTTTCTATGGCTACGGACGTCACCGGCAGCGGCGACAAGGTCATCAATCAGATGTCCGTCAAACCAGCGTCAAAGCCCTAGGAACAAATCGGAACCACCAGTTTTAATCAACATTCAGAAAGGACAAACATCATGGCAGGAAAAAAGACAGCGGTATTTGGTATTTATCAGAACCGAAATCAGGCCGAGCGGAGCGTCGACCGGCTGTTGGCGGCGGGCTTCTCAAATGACGATATCTCGGTGCTGCTTCCGGACAACCAGACCTCCAAAGACTTCGCGCACGAGAAGAACACAAAGGCCCCGGAAGGAACCACGACTGGAGTAACCGCCGGTGGAGCAATCGGCGGAACACTAGGCTTATTGGCCGGAATCGGCGCGCTTGCGATTCCCGGAGTCGGCCCCTTTATCGCGGCTGGTCCGATCATGGCCGCTCTCGCCGGCCTCGGAGTGGGCGGCGCGGTCGGCGGCCTGATCGGCGCACTCGTGGGGATTGGTATCCCCGAGTACGAAGCAAAGCGATATGAAGGACGCATCAAAGAGGGCGGAGTTCTGCTTTCCGTCCACTGCGACACATCCGAAGAAATCACGCGCGCGAAAGATCTGCTCAAGCAGACGGGCGCGCAGGACATTTCTTCGTCTGGCGAAGCGAGCGCGGACTACCCGGCGACCAGCAAGGTCGCGCACCGGTAGTGCTTCAACCCCCGGGAGAGGCACGGAGGTTTGCCTCATCCGGGACCCGCGTCGCTACAGGGCCGCACACCGTCGCAATTGGGGTGTGCGGCCCATGGTTTTCAATTGCAGAAAGCTGGAGAACATGTCATTTCTTGCATGGATTGTGCTGGGATTGCTCGCTGGTTTTATCGGCAGCAAAATTGTTAACAAACAAGGCGAAGGCTTGATTCTCGACATATTGCTCGGAATCGTCGGCGCAGTCGTCGGAGGCTGGCTGTTTAGTACCTTCGGTGCTGCCGGCGTCACAGGACTGAACTTGTATAGCCTGCTGGTCGCCGTGATCGGCTCCGTGGTTCTGCTGGTCGTTTACCACGCCATCAGACGAGTTTAATTAACCTAAGGCGGGACGACCGGACGGTTGTCCTCCAGGCGCCTAAAAAAGCATGAGGAACGCCTATATGTTACAGACAACGATTTGGCTTGCGGCAATCTGCGCGGGATTGTCTCCTGGTGCCTCGAAAGAATTGGAGTCTATCACCAAAGAAGTGCGGCACGAATTGGTGATGCTGCCTTACTACGGCGTGTTTGACGACCTGTCTTATCGCGTCGACGGAACCAACGTGACCTTGTTTGGCGCCGTTACCCGACCGAGCTTGAAATCAGACGCCGAGAATGTCGTGAAGAAGATTGAGGGCGTTACGCGAGTTGTTAATGACATTGAAGTGCTTCCTCTCTCCCCTAACGACGATCGATTGCGCCTCGCGGTCTACCGGGCGGTTTACGGATTCACGAGTCTGAACCGCTATGCGCTTGCCGCTGTACCGTCCATTCACATTATCGTGAAGAATGGCAACGTCACGCTTGTCGGCGTGGTGTCAAGTACTGCCGACAAGAATACAGCAGGCATCCAGGCGAATGGCGTCGCTGGTGTCTTCTCCGTGAAGAATGAACTTGTTGTGAGCCAGGATTGAACGAAGCTTTTCGGGTCGGGTGGCGAAATAGGAATCCGGTGGGGAGCCGCGTGTATTGTTCATGCGCCGTGGTCGACCAATCAAACTCTGCAGACAGCTTGGTCGCGTAATTCATCCGGGCCACCTCCTGGTGCTGTTTTGTGACGCTTCTTGCGCACTCGCGTACGACATTGGTAGTTTTTGCAACATCGCCACACGTGAACAGACCATCACATGTCTGTTGCAAGTGTTGGAGGGATGTTTCACAAGACCGACAAAGTGGAATCTCGGTTGCACACGAAAAGACGAAAGGACGAATGATTATGAAAACCAATCTAAAGCGTGTGATGGTTCTGGCAATTGCCGGCTCCATCAGTACCGCAGCTTTTGCAGCGGACAGAGAAGTCAAGGTCGAAGACAGGCTGGACGCCTCAGCCGAAACGCTGACTGACATGATGAACGCTTCCGATAAAGGTATTCCCCAAGACCTGCTCGATAAGGCGCGATGCGTCGTTGTCGTGCCGGGGATGAAAAAAGCCGGATTCATCTTCGGCGCGAAGTATGGCCGCGGATTCGCGGTATGCCGCCGACGCGGCGGCTCAGGTTGGAGCGCCCCGGCGGCGATGCGGGTCGAGGGTGGAAGTGTCGGGTTTCAGATTGGTGCTTCCGAGACGGATATTGTGTTGCTTGTGATGAACGATGGCGGGATGAAGCATCTCCTGTCCGATAAGTTCACGATCGGCGGTGAGGCAACTGCGGCGGCGGGCCCGATTGGCCGTGACGCGGCGGCTCAGACAGACGCTGTGATGAAGGCGGAGATGCTTTCATATTCCCGTTCGCGCGGGCTGTTCGCAGGTATCTCGTTGGAAGGCGCGACGCTGCGTCCGGATGAAGAGAGTAACAAGGAACTCTACGGCCGCGACGCCACGAATCGGGAGATTTTGACCGGCGACTTCAAAACTCCGGCGGCCGCCGGAAAGTTTGAAAGGGCGCTGAATCGAGAGTCGCCCCGACGCAGCCGATGATGCTTTGATCGGGCCCCCGATCTATCGTCGACGACAAGAACTGAAAGACGGCTCCCGCGCGATCGAAGGACTGCGTCTGCGCGTATTTCTGAAGAGACCCGGGAGCCCAAGATGGAAAATTCAGCATAAGGAAGGTATTTTCTTGAGAATTCATTCGTTGGCAACTGTCATCGCCACTGCTCTGCTCGTTCTGAGCCCCAGCGCTGCTTTCGCCCAAGATCGCCGCGACCAACGCGGTCATGGCCACACGCAATTTGACGACAAAGATCGTCAAACCACCAGCGACTGGTACAACCAGCACAAGGACCATCCGCCGGCAGGGCTTCGGAGCCAGGATCGGCTCTCCTCCGATGAGGAATCCCGACTGCGAGAGGGCGCCGTGCTCGACCAGGATCTGCGAAAGAGAGTGCACCCGGTGCCGGACGACCTCAGGCGCCGTTTGCCTCCGCCCCCGAGAGACCATCGCTATGTCGCCATCGGCGGGCACGTTGGCCTCATCGACAACAATTTTCAGGTTAAGGCGGTCATCCATCTGCACTGACGGCGCCGCTGAAGCCTACACGATTGCGCCTTCTCACGGCGAGATACCTCACAAATTGTCGTCGCGAAATTCCGGGGTGTGTGGTCTCTAGGTGCGCTTAGTCACCGCATCAGGCAAAACTGGAAACGCGTAAGAAGGGAACGGCCGTTCCAGAACCTGGTTAGGGTGCCAGGGAAAGTCTACGAAACAATCCGTGCCGGACAAAGGTCATACACCGAGAGTCTCTTATCCGATGGAACATCCATCTCGTTTCTTTGTTATTTTCGTAGTCGGCGCGCCCGCCCTAATTTACTGCCTGAGGATGTTGTTAGCGGGTGCGGTTCGGGGAAGGCGTATTCCGTTCTGTCCAAGATGCGGTCGGCGCAAAGTGCGTCGTTCGCGGGCGAGGACCTTCATTGACCAAACACTTAGAATGATGGCATTGCATCCGTTTCGCTGTAGCGGGCTGTCGAACTCGATTTTATGCGTTCCGGGGGAGACTTAGAACCCCCGATTTTCATTTCGCCGCGTCCGTCGATCGAGACTACGTCGAACAAGGCCGGCCTATCTTCGTCGGTAATGATGGCGGAGCCAGTAGAAATAGACTCTCACCAGGTCGTACTGATGGCGCATCGAAGGCCGTTCTTTGAGAGCTCTTCACACGCCAACTACATAGAGACATCCCCAGAAGCGTCACGAGCCGATCTAAAATTGCGTCCGCACGTCACTCAAGCCGGTAATGGCTCTGGCATAGGATTGATCACGTCGGCGTCGGGTTCGTCAGGATCTGGAATAGTCACCGGAGGCGGCTGCGGTGGGAATTTCTGCGGGTCTGGATCAGGAGGCGGTAGTTTCGGTTCTGGATCGGCCATGCAGTTCCATTCTTACGCGTTTCCGGTTGTGCACAGTGGGGAGACCTACCGCACCTGAAGAGGACGCATCTCGGTATTTCGGGGACGATAATTGTAAGTTATCTGGCTGTGGGAAAGCGCGATTGGTTTAGGCTCCTCCAGCTGCTCAGTGTAGATGGATGACAGCCTTAACCTGATAATGGTTGTCGATGAGGCCAACGTGCCCGCCGATGGCGACATAGCGATGGTCTCTCGGGGGCGGAGGCAAACGGCGCCTGAGGTCCTCCGGCACCGGGTGAACTCTCCTGCGCAGATCCTGGTCGAGCACGCCGCCCTCTCGCAGTCGGGATTCCTCATCGGAGGAGAGCCGATCCTGGCTTCGAAGCCCTGCCGGTGCATGATCCTTGTGCTGGTTGTACCAATCGCTGGTGGTTTGACGATCTCTGTCGTCAAACTGCGTGTGGCCTTGATCGCGTTGGTCGCGGCGATCCTGCGCTGAAATAGGGGCGCTCATGACCAGTAGTGCCGTCGCGCCGATGGTTGCGAGCAATGTAGTTTTCAATCGAACACCTGACCGATAGATCGCTTTCGATGCGTAGGTGTTTCAATTAAGATCGCCGTGGACCAGGTTATCGAATGTGACTCGCACAAACCGTGAGAAAGATGATTGTAAAAATCAAGACCGTGTCAGTGGATCCGGGCCCATAGCGCATGAGGGTAAAAACTATGTCCTGAATTTGCACTGCTAGCTCGTCCGCGAAACTTCTTCAGTTGATTCGCCCGAGTGAGCCGCGAGCTGTGCGAACCAACCGCCCTGTTGCAGAAGCGTCGCGGGGGAACCGTGTTCGATCACTTGCCCTTCTTTCATCACGTAAACGTAGTCGGCTTCTTTCATCATTGTGTAGCGGTGTGCGATCACCAGCATCGTGGGGCGCGGGGACAGCAGCGTCAGGGCTTCCTTCACTTCTAGCTCGGTCGCGTAGTCGAGGTTCGCGGTGGCTTCATCAAGGACCAGCAGCCGCGGCCGATCTACCAGGATGCGCGCGATCTGCAAACGCTGCCGCTCGCCCGCGGACAAGCCGACACCGTCTTCGCCGACTTCGGTTGCCAAGCCCCGCGGCAGCCGCTGCAAGGTCCGGGCCAACCCAGCGGCCACAGCGGCTTGGAAAACGTCCCCATCGCTTGCGTGCGGCCGCTTATAGCGAATGTTGTCGGCGAGCGTGCCGCGGAATACCACCCCATCGGCTGCCACCAGGCCGATAGCGCGGCGAACCGATTCCGCTCCGGTTTCCGATAGGTTATGGCCGTCGACGAGAATGTTCCCGGACCAAGGCTCGTACAGCTTCAGGAGAAGATCGGCCGTGGTAGTCTTACCCGCTCCGGAAGGACCCGCCAGCACCGTAATCTTTCCGGGACTGAGCGTTAAATTTAAGGATCGAAGAACCTCGCTGCGAGGCACGTACCCGAAGCGGACGTCGCGAAACTCGACCTTCCCGGGACCAGGAGGCAGATCGGCGCCCAGCGGCTCGATGGGTCCGGCTTCTAGCAGCCGCACAGCGCGGAGAATGTATGCCATGTATTGCTGCAAATTGACGGCGATTTCGTTGAGCGCGTCGATCGGCGAGTAGAGGCGGTCAAGATACGCCACGAACATCACGACGTCACCCGGGGTCAGCTGATGCCGCAAGACGAGGAACCCACCATACCCGAGCACCATCGATTTGCTGAGATTACTGAGCACGCTTTGCGAGATGTAAAACCTCTGCGCCGTTGCGATGCGATCCAGATACACGTCGTAGGCGTGCCGCGATTCCGTTTTCAGCCGGCGCTCTTCCCGAGATTCCGCCCCTGAAAGCTTCACGGTCTTCACCGCGGAGATGCAGTCGGCGATGTGCGCTGAAATGTTTTCCCACATCTCGTAGTAGGGATCCAGATTCGTCTTCAGGCGCAATGCCGACCGCCGGGCGATCCACACATAAAATGGCAGGAGGACAAATGACACGATCGCCATCTGCCAGTTCTGCGTGAACATGATGGCGCAGATGCCGACCAACCGCACCGCTTCGGGCAAAATTTCTTGCGAAAACGCAGAGACAATCGGGGACACCTGATCGCATTGATCGATACGCTTGGCAAGACCGGCGCTTGCAGTATGACTGAAGAAGGAAAGCGGCAGCCGCAGCACATGGCCGAAGGTATTCACGATGAAATTCGATTCAATGCGGCTGGCAACATGAGCGCCCCGCAAACGAGATCGGAGAGAACAGAAATACCCCACAACGCTGATCACAAAAAGCAGAATTACCGAGATCAGGAGGGTTCTCAGGGTTTCATCGGCGCTACGCGGCGGGACCCCCAGGCGATTGCTCCCTTCGCCTACAAACAGGCCTGCGACATCGTTGATTGCCCGCTTGTAGATCAGAGGTTGTAGAAGATCCGCTCCGGTCGCCAGGAACGCAAACAGAGCGACTACCGCGAATTGCATCTTATAGCGCTTGGCGTATACGAACAGGGCTTTGAAGACGCGCGGACTGAAAGGCGACTCGCTCTCCGTGGCGGCGTTCCCGTCCAGCGGGACTTCCATGGGCCGGTGGTTGGACGTAGATCCCAATCGCTATTATCACGAGCACGTAGCGCACCGATTACGAGACAGGCTCCAAAACGGTCTTTGGATTGCTCTTGTCCTTGAAGTTTCGGTCGATCGCGACTCCAAAGGATGGAAAGGAATGCAGACAAAAGCGCGGCCGGAGGCTGCGCGGCGGAAAATTATTCAGCGACTGCGCAATCGTCCGCCGCGTTCCCCACTCCGGCTGAACTGGAAGTTTATCCGCCGTACGCTTCGTCTCGCCAGGCCCTACTGGGTGTCGGAGGACAAGAAGCAAGCGCGATGGATGCTTCTGATTTTAGTGCTGCTGTTGTTCGGATCCACCTACATTGCAGTGCTCTTCAATCAGCAGTCCGGGGAATTTACATCTGCTCTGGCGGCTCGCGAAGGTCCCCGCTTCCGGAAATCCATTCTGCTGTTCTTCGGGTTGCTAGTCATCGGCGTCCCGATCGATTCCTACTATTTCTACGTACGGGACCAGCTGGCCCTGCATTGGCGGCGGTGGCTCACTGACCGGTTTCTGGGCCGCTATTTTAACAATCGGGCCTATTATCAACTTCTCTCGAAGCCCGAAATCGATAACCCCGATCAGCGGATTGCCGACGATATTTACTCGTTCACGCAACAATTGCTGACCTTCGGGCTGGTTCTGGCGAATGCGATCCTTCAACTGACGGCTTTCGGACGTGTTCTGTGGTCCATTTCGACCTACCTGCTGCTCTTTCTGTTACTGTATGCCGCGGCGATTACGGTGGCGACCTTTGGGATTTTCGGCGAGAAGATGGTTTTACTGCATTTCGCTCAGCGTCGCCGTGAAGCAGACTTTCGCTTCGGACTGGTGCGCGTCCGCGAAAACGCCGAGGCTATCGCGCTTTACCGCGGCGAACGGCTGGAAAAGAATCACCTTCAGCAGGTGTTCGGCAGGCTGTTTGAGAATGCGACGCAGGTGATCCGATGGTCCCTGCGGCTCAACTTCTTCTACTACGGAAACAGCTATCTCACGATGGTGCTGCCGATCCTGATCATTGCACCCCGCGTGCTGTCCGGGGAGATGGAAGTGGGTAGAATCGTCCAGGCGACCGGTGCGTTTTCCGTCATTCTGAGCGCGCTCACGCTATTGATCGATAATCTGGATGACCTCAGTCGCTTCGCGGCCAGCGTGGGACGGCTGGAGACCTTCGAGCAGAGCCTGTCGGCCTCCGCCCCGGGGACGCCGGGTAAACCTGCGAAATCGAAGGGAGCCGCAAACGGCCATGGGGACTCGCGCCCGGAGCCGGATGATCTCGCCGTCGCGAGGATTCGTACTGAGGAAGGCGATCACCTAAGCTTCGAAAACTTCACTCTCAAGATTCCCAATAGCCAGCGCACGCTGATCAAAGGTCTGGCCTTGTCGGTCCCTCCTGGAAAGAGCTTGATGGTTGTAGGCGCCAGCGGCCTGGGCAAGAGTTCGTTGCTGCGCGCGATCGCCGGTCTTTGGGATGCGGGAGATGGTACGCTACTTCGGCCCAAGCCTGAAGATGTTCTATTCCTCCCACAGGACGCCTATATGGCGGTGGGAAACCTTCGGGTCCAGCTCAATTACCCGAACCTCAATCGATCGGTGACGGACGACGAGTTCCGAGCGGTGCTCGACATGGTAAACCTAGGGGGTCTGGAGGAGCGATGCGGTGGATTCGAGGCCGAATTGGACTTTGAAAAGGTCCTCTCCTTCGGCGAACGCCAACGTCTCGCGTTCGCTAGAGTGTTTCTCACCAATCCCCGCTACGTGCTGCTAGACGAGGCCACGAGCGCGTTGGATTGCGACAACGAATCCACTCTCTATGAGAAGTTGATCGAAACGTCCACGACATTGGTAAGCATCAGCCATCATCCCGGTCTTATGAAATACCACTCGCAGGTTCTCGAATTGAAAGTAGGCGGCGAGTGGCGCCTACATAGGGCAGCCAAATTCCGGTTCACCGAGAGTCAACTCGCGTGATCGAGCCCTGGGGTGGCGATCGCGGACGGATCTCAGGATTTCGACCGAAGATAGACTGCCTAATCGCGACTAGCAAGCGGTACCTGGGACTGGAATCGGCCTCGCATTATTCCGGAGGATGATCGAATCGGGGGAGCGGCCGTATCTGGGTCGAATCGATTCCCGGAGAGGGTGCGACGTTTTGTTTGACTCTCCCTACGACCTGAAGAGAGAAGACCTGCAAGTCGCTATTTAGATTTGCAGCGTCTCCCGCACACCCCAAATAGAAGTTTGTAGGTCGCCTCAGGGAACCCCACGCAGAGTTGGCACTTTCAGGGGGACGCAAGTGCTCATGGCAGATGCCATGGCGGTCGGTTCAACAGAGTGAGAGCGCGGGTCCACGGTACCTCCTGAGTACCGATTTCGACTGGTTCACATTTGGGGACAGACGTGCTCAGCTCAATTGGGAGGTGAAGGGATGTCGTTTGCACTGTATTTGATCGGTTACATGGTGCTCATCGTAGGTCTAGCCGTCGGAGCCCATATGATGCACGTTCCTCCTCGCTGGATCGGTGTAGGCGCGCTGGTACTTGCCGGTCTGGGCATTCTTACCGGTGTGGCTCGCACCCGCCAGCGTGATCCGTCGTCTTAGTCATAAAGGCTACGGTCAGTGACGAGATAAAAAGTTTCGGGAATGCCGAGGCCCAGTTCGTGGTCAGGAATGATCAGCGAGTTCAGCTTGAAGTGTCACGGAGACAAACGGCGCCTGGGGTCCTCCGGCACCGGGGGCCTCTTTTTCGCAGATCCTTGTCGAGGACGGCACCCTCTCCATTCGGGATTCCTGGTCGGAGGAGAGGCGATCCTGACTCCGAACCCCTGACCTATGACACTCGGAACGGACATGTTAGGATCTTCCCACGAGTTGCAACATTGCAAAAACTACTAACTCTGTACGCGGGTGCAAGAAACGACACAAAACGGCACCAGGAAATGGATTCCGATGAATTACCCGACCGAGTTGTCGGCATCGCGTGAACCGATGCTCGGGGCTTCGCTATAAAATATCCGGAAAGCCAAAACGCGCTACCGCCAAGAGATTAGAATAATCCTCCCGATCAGTAGCGCCGCGCCCGTTATAGAAGGCAGCGGGATCGTATGATTTTCGGATTTTGTAGCTTTGATCGGGCCGAGGTCCACAACTTTCTTCTGTGTTGTGTAGGTGATGCCTCCCCACGCAAGGCCCACGACTCTCGCCACAATCAGAATAATCTCGAGGACTCTGTTCATCGTCCTTTCTCCGGGAAGCTCGCGCGCAATCAATCTTCCACATCCAGCGAATAGTCTAAAGGCACTTGGCTTGCTGACAAGATCGACGGAGGCGACGCTCTATGCCCAGCGATGTGGGTCCCGCGGAGAACCTGGATGGGCGATCTAGAAGTGGACAGAGGAACGAAGCGCACTCTTCGGGAGTTTCCTGGGGAGCCGTCATCGCGGGTGCCTTTGTTGCCGCCGCCTTCGGTTTGATTCTTCTCGCGCTGGGTGCGGGGCTAGGTTTGTCTTCAATCTCACCATGGTCGAATCGCGGCCTAACCGCGTCAGCCATTGGCGCGGCAGCGATCGGGTGGCTCATCTTTATCGAAATTGTCTCGTCTGCATTGGGGGGTTACCTGACAGGTCGCCTGCGGACCAAGTGGGCGCTTATTCATGATGACGAGGTTTACTTCCGCGATACGGCTAATGGATTTCTGGCTTGGGCAGTTGCACTCATCGTCACTGTGACCTTCCTCGCATCCGCGGCTGCGACGATGGTCGGGGGCGCAGGGGAGCGCTCGTCTCCCCAAGCAGGGAGCTCAATTGATCCGAATGCATATTTCGTTGACGCTCTGTTCCGTTCCGAGCACACCGTCTCTCAGGATATCGATTCCTGTCCATGGCGAATTCATAGATCATGCTGCGATGGGAGTCTGGTACAGCCCTCGGCAATGCTTCTGCCACCGGTAGGAGCGGAGGAGGATCTGTGCAGGACGGGCCGCACTCGGCTGTGGTGTCCGTCCTTCCAATCCGGCATGCGTCCGATGACCGTTATAGTAATGTTGGAAATCGATGAGTTTTGTCTCCAAATCTGGTGAAGTCCAGAACAGGGCCTTCTTGAAGGACCTTCCCGCCGGTGGACCAATCATTGCTGGCGGTAACCGTCGCTAAGACCTGGGTCCGCACCAACTGCGCGCCGCCCGGGTAACGAATCGCGATGAAGTCCCCGCCGGGAATCGGCGTCTCGCCGGGAAGTGTGAGGATGAGGGGTCGATATCCGCACTCGGTCGCGTCGCTGGCGCAGTTCCAATCAGTGTGATTGTTGGTCGGCCCTGGGGTCGGTGTTCTTTGAGTGGTTCCCGCGCCGGCATCCATCGGGCTGCCCGGAGGTGCCGTGTAAAGCATGAGCTGCCCATTGGCCGCCTGCCACCCGCCGCCGGGAGTGCTAACGGCAACACTCCGCGGAGCGAAAACGTACATGAGCCCGGGCTGCCGCGGATCGACAAAGCACGCGTCGTTGTCCCCTTGCTGGTAATCGGCCGTCCTCCAATTCTGTCCACCGTTCGAACTGAAGAATCCGCCGTTGTCTCCGGTATGGAGACTGATTGCGGGTGAGCGTCCTTTGACGGCCGACACGGCGACGTTTATCGGGCTGAGTGTTGACAGTCCCTGCCCGCTTTTCCAGGTTACGCCGCCGTCCGTGCTGGTATAGACGCCGCCATCGTTCACTTGCCAGATTCGACCTCGTCCGCCGCCATTCGCGGCTAGCCGGAAATCGGGTGAGACCCACAGCGCATGCGGATCGAGGTGCAGGGGTTGAGACGCCGTGTGGCGCGGATCCGGGCCATCGATGCGGATCCAGTCGTTCGGACTCGCCGGCTCTCCGATGGACACATTTGTCTCAGACATATCAGACGCGAACAGGTACAGGTGCCCTTCGGCCGTCACGTGTGCGTACACGTTGCTCGCGATTACGAGCATCGGGCGTTTCATACGCGCCGTCCTCCACAAAAAGAGGTTCCGCCCGCGCGACCAAACTACACGCGGATTGCCACTTAATTCTACCGAACCTCGATTAAAAGATTTTGTCAACAGACCTGACGCATGCCTGGGCGGAAACGAGCAATCTCGGCCCCTCGCATCCAACCTACTTAGCCGTTATCAGATCCTGGGATGGGCCGATAATGTCCGTTAACGGGCAGCTTCCAAGCCGAAACCTAATTCTGATTAGTTGAGTAATTCCTGATGAGCTGCGACCCAGCAGCGATTCGCTCGGGCCGACGCTAAGAATCAGGATTTCGGCCCACGGGCGTCGTGCGTCGTCTTATGCTTTGGTTTCTTTGCTGGATCGGGTCGGGGGTCTGGAATGAAGCCGTCGCGGTTGGGCATCTTCACCTTTGGCAGGCTCTTGGCGTCCATCACCTGATCGCTTCCGATGATGCCATTCAGGTTCAGAACATACGCCACCACCGCGTAGACTTCGTCCGGCTTCAATAGACCAGGCTGATCGAACGGCATCGCTCGATTCGTGTAATCCCACACCGTCGTCGCATAGGGCCAGTAGCTACCCACCGTCTTGAGCGGTCGCGCCGTGGCGAGTGTGCCTTGACCGCCCACCAGAATCGAGCCGACTCCTCCTTCACCCTTTTCCCCGTGACATCGGGCACAGCGAGCCTTGAAGATCTCGCGTCCTGCAACAACCGTTCCGGAGCCTTCAGGCAGGCCGCTTCCATCAGGTGCAATCGCGGCGCCCAAGTCGCGGATCTGCGCAGGCGTCGCCGGCTGGCCTACTCCATACTTCGGCGACTGCGCCGCCAGCGTCGTTGCAGCCAATACTGCTAAGCTAAGCCTCAACATTTGTCACCGCCCCGTCGGCTTGCACTTTCCAATATTTGGTGCCATTAAAGTGATAGCTGGAGTTTGTTCCGCGCACCGCGACCAAAGCTTCGCGTGTCGGCTGGACATATCCGGTTTCATCAACGGCGCGTGACGCGATCACCGCCTCGCGGCCATCAAAGCGCCAGGGCAGCCGGAACCGCGTAAACGCCATGGGAAGCCTCGGCTCCTGAAGCTGCGCTTTCGCCCAACTGCGCCCTCCATCGGTCGTAATCTCGACGCGCTCGATTTTCCCGCGGCCGGACCACGCCAAACCTGTCAATTCATAAAGGCCCGGACCGGGCAGCTTTTGCCCGCCCGATGGAAACGTGATCACCGACTTCGCGTCCATCTGAAACGCGTGCATCCACGCCTTGCCGTCCGGCATCAGTTCCGTGTATTTGGCGGTCTCGTCCCTGGCCATATAGCCCTGATCGGTGAGCTTGAGACTATGAAGCCATTTGACGTTGGCGTTGCCCTCCCAGCCGGGGATAATCAGTCGCAGCGGATACCCTTGCGCGGGCCGTAGTGCCTCGCCGTTTTGCCCGTATGCGACAAGAATGTTGTCCATCGCTTTCGCAATCGGGATGCTGCGCTCCATCCGGCAGGCATCTGCACCTTCGGCGATTACCCAGGAAGCACCGGGCTGCACACCAACCTCGGTGAGCAGGAGCGACAGCGGCACCCCCGTCCACTCGCTGCAACTGACCAACCCGTAACTGCGTTGGACGTCGGGTCCGCCTTTGGCCGCCCACTCTGATCCGCTGTTACCGCCGCATTCGAGAACCAGCGTTCGAGACACCGACGGCAAACGCCGGATCTCAGCCACGCTTAAGGAGAGTGGCCGGTTCACCATCCCATGAATCACCAGCCGATGCTGAGCTGGATCGATGTTCGGTATTCCTGAGTGATGCCGCTCATAATGCAGCGACGAAGGAGTCAGCGTCCCCACTGAATCCTGCAGAGGCGTGAAACTGGACCCGGTCTCCGGTGTCTTGCTGTCCCGTCTCCAGCGGACAGCCTTCTCAAATGGCGACCGTTCGCCATACGGCCCGAGCGGAGTGCCCAGTTGACCCGCAGCGTCGGCGCGCGCCTTCTCGTGACTTGCCAGCAACCCTCCACCAACAGCTGCGCCAATCAGCAGTTGGCGGCGGCTCGATCGTTTTGAGTCGTTCATCGCAACACCTCGCCGCGATTGTACTCTAGTGTCACAGCCAGAGTGAAATCGCCGCACACTTCTGGGATATAAATGTTTCGAATGATCAACACATCTAGCCGGCGTTCTCGTTTCTTCCGGTGAAATTCGGAACTGAAAAGTTCGACAATCATCGAAATTCAAGGGGTCTGAGACTTCAGTCCCTTCGTCCGATAATGATCCTTATCGTGTCAGTTCGAGTTCGATAGGTTGAGCGGCGGATTCGGGTTGGGCCCCGGCAGCTCGGTCGTCACTTCGGACTCACGTCGGTCTTCCCAGCGCCCTGTACTAGCCTCGCGGTACGTTGTTCGAGATCGGTTATCCGCCATGCGATGAACTCGTTTTGCTGGAGCCGGCCGTTGTGCGCCGCGATTTCCGTGATGTCGAGTGCGAGCTGTCGCAATTCATCACGGACCGGTTTGGCCATTCCTTGACGGGAGGCCTGGTGAGGATCGATCTCAGCTGATCGCGTCGCGTCCACAAGATCCTGATATAAGCTCTGAGCTGAAGCTTTTGGATCCTGTGCATCCCGGAGAGCTGTAAAACGGGGCAGCCATTTCAGGCGTTCGTTGCGCGCTTGTTGCCGTAAAAGAAGCGTCGATTCGATCCGAGAGCGATCTCCTTCTCCGGTCCCGTCGTCGAACATGACGAGACTCAATTGGACGCTTACCCGCTCAAGTGATGTCGCCGTGCCCGCGCATTGTGGGTAGCCGTCAATTGAACCCATGCCGCCCGGGAGTATCCAATTTCGCCTCAAGTGAACATAGATGTTCCGACCGGGCATAGGATCAGACCAGTCGATCATGTCGGCACCGCGGCCGCCGCAGGGAATGCTCTCGCCGTTGGCGCCCGACTGGAAAAACTCCACGAAAAACGCCGTGATCGCTCGCTGACCAGAATTTCTAATATCCACGAGGATGCCGGACCGCTCCGGAATCGCTGCGATATGTTCTACGTGCGCCGCAGTGACATTCGAGAGCTGAACCTGGGCCTTAACCTCAGACCCGAGTCCGATGACGAAAAGGATCGACAGTCCAACGCGGATCACGGAGACCTCCAACCCAGGATACTGGAGATGGATGCGCCACGTTACGAAGACTGCAAAGGCGATAACGGACGAGTTTCCCGCGCCCAATGAAGCCGATAATACTTGACAACGGTTCAGTCGGCATCGATTCCCAAAGCGCCGTTTCCGACCAGCTTCCGGAATGCGACCATTCGTCCGCAACCAATTCCAACTTGAAATCTCAATAGTTGCGGACCCCGCGATTTACCCTTATTCGTGACGAAGTGTCACGCAAAGCCCCGACGTGGATTCATCCAGTATGTCTAAGGGTGGTGCTCAAGCGACTTCGAACTCAGCTCCGCCCCTCCCCTGGCTCTCCGAACGAGAAAAGAACCAATTGTGCATGACAGGCAGGGAGCTGCAAACTGGGAGTATATGAATTGCTCAAACGTGCCATTCTTCGCTCGCCGCACGGTTGCCGCTTTTCTTGACGGCGGTACTGCCTCGTGATCCAGCCAACCTACGCCGCCGCCCAATTAGCGGCCGATCGCATTCATCGTCACTTGGCGACTCATTCCGTTTCAGCGCAATTCTCCGCTGAGCACGTCGCCACGCTACCAGATTCGGCGACTCTAGCCGCTTTGATCGATGCTACTTTCTGGACCAGCCTGCGCCGCGAGGAAGGTTACATCCCCCGTCTTTCCCTCGCGTTCGTTGCGCCGGGTCAAGTTGACGATGCCGTCGGCTTCGCCACTTCGCTTTCGCTAGAGCCGAAGGATCTCACCAAACTTGCAGCAGCCGTGGAGAGCGCTGGTCTTCATCTCGGCGTTTGGCCGCACCAGGATAAACTGCGCGTTTGGGGCATCACCCGCAACCTTCCTCCATTTTGTTTGGTTCTGGAAGTTATTCTTCCTGGTCTCCTTGTTGTGAAACAGAGCCCTTCGGAGGAATTCGGAAAGTTCATCAACATCGCCGTACTCCAGGGGGACGAGATCAAGATCATCGATCCACAGGCCGCGACCAGCCCTGCCTATCCACTACTCCGCCTGGAATCGCAGCTCGCCATAGGTTCGGAGGTCAATGTTCTGCTGCAGCTTGCGGTAGCGATGCGAACGCATGGCCGTGGCGGTATGTTACTGGTGGTGCCGGCGGGTTCGGATGCATGGAACGAGTCCATCCTTCAACCGATCACCTATTCGGTTGCACCCGCGTTCTCCGGCCTTGCGGATCTGATGCGAAAAGACGCCGGGGCCAAACCAAGCCGCCGGTGGGAAGATGCTCTGACCCGCGCCGTAGATGCAATAGCGGGGCTGACTGCCGTCGATGGCGCCACGCTGATCACCGCAGATTACGAGTTGCTGGCATTCGGGGCCAAGATCGTCCGCCGCAAAGGTTCTCCACAAGTGGCCCAGGTTGTCGTCACCGAGCCTATCGAAGGCGGGAGCCCGGTGATTGCCGAGCCGGCACAGTTCGGGGGCACCCGCCACTTGTCGGCGGCACAGTTCGTCCACGATCAGCGTGACGCGATCGCGCTTGTCGCCTCACAGGACGGCCGGTTCACGGTCTTCGCCTTCTCCCCAAGCGAAGAAATGGTACACGCGCACCGCATTGATGCGTTGCTGCTATAGCCCAGGCGCTTTCGGCCTAGCCTCAACTGTAGCTCGGTGTCTTTCCGTGCCCGCGCGGCCCGTTTCCACTGTGGCTAACTCGCTGCCGATAATGGTGGATAACGCTCCCGCCGCCCGGATTCCCTCAACGCCATTTCCAGCCGAGTGTTGGTTAACGGACTTCCGCTCCCACTTCAACGTCCGAAGGCGTAAACGTGGTCTCCCGTTCGCACGTAGATTTTCCCGTCGACGATTGCTGGTGTGGCCAGGATCTGGCTGCCGAGCTTGTTTCGGGCCAGGACTTTCAATTCCTCACCGCCATCCAGCACAACCACCTCGCCCTCCTCGGACGCCAGATAGATCTTGTTGTCGGCGGCGACTGGTGATGCGTAGTAATATCCCAATGCTCCCGTCCGTCCGCTGAAAACCGACTCGCCGGTCTTTGCGACCCGAGAGAAAATGATCCCGCCGTTCTGGACCGTATAGACGCGACCGTTGTAGTAGAGCGGGGATGGAACACCGGGCGTGCCCTTGTGCTCGGACCACGCGACATGAGTTTGGTTCACTTCACCTCTGCCACCGGGACGAATGGCCATTACGCGAGAGGCGTTGTTGGCGTAGAGTTGCGCGGCTCGTTCAGGATTTCGTTGTTCGGCTTCGACATCCATGATGATGTCGGGCGCGGCGAGGAATACCATCCCGCCGCCGATGACCGGCGTGCTCTTCCCGCATGGCGGAAGTCCTGCCACCCACCAGCGCTCCGTTCCGTCCGCGAGATTATAGGCCATGAGCCGCTGGTTCGGCCCAAAGTCGCCTCCGAGCACGAGGATCTCGTCAATCCCGTCGTGGCGCCAGTACACGGGCGTCGACCATCCATATTGAAACTTCGAGCGGTCCGTCTTCCAGACGGTCTTGCCGTCGCGGCGATTGACGGCGAGCAAATAAGCGTCTTTCCCTTGATGGTTGAGCACCACCAGGTCACCGGCGACAATCGGTGAAGCGACCGCGCCGTAGATGTTCTGCGGGATAGGAAGCCGCCGTTCCCACAGCAGCTTCCCATCGAAGTCGTAACTCACCAGCCCATAAGACCCGAAGTAGACGTAGACGCGTTCTCCGTCGGTGGCGGGCGTGGGCGCGGCGGGACTGCTGATCTCGTGGACCTTTTCGATCTCTGGTGGCGCAACGGTCCGCCGCCACAGTACCTTGCCGGTACCCTGATCGATGCACACAGTCGCCAGTTGCTTCGTCACACGATCAAAATCGGTAAGAAAAACGCGTCCCTTCGCAACAATGGGCGACGAGAGGCCGGATCCGACAGGCGTTTTCCAAAGAACGTTTTGGCTCGGACCAAACTCAACGGGTGGTTTGCCGTCACCTATTCCCGAAGAATTGGGTCCTCTGAATTGTGGCCACTCCGCCGCGCCTGCGAAACTTGACAGGACGACGACTACGATGATCCAAGAAACTCGTGTCATGCAATTACCTACAGGACTCTGCTCGGATGGTAACGCCGATTCCGTTGAAATGGGCGTCTCCGAATGGAAGTCCAGGTCTGGGAAGTTCTTAGACAGCGACCTACAACTACACCTTTAACGGGTTGGTGCTGCATCCCCTCCAGGGCCGAGGCTCGCTTTGGTCGCATCGACAAGCCTGTTGTGATCGCCGATGCAGGCGATCAGCTCTCGAAGATATCCAGCGGCAGGAATGCGGATACAACCAGATTCGGTACATCGACCACCTGGCTCACCCGCAGGTTCACTGCGACGCTGGTGAGTGCATACGCTTGCTCCCGGCTGTATCCCCGCCAATCGGCGACGTAGTTGATCATATTGAGCAGCGCGTTTCGGCACGCGACATTCAAGTCTTCCGATTCGTTGTGCCCGTCTTTACGAACGCAAATCCCTGTGGTCACGTAAAAGCGCCGTTCCGGACTCGCCTGCGCTGTATACGCAAACGACGGATCGATCTGATTCCGCCGCGTCGCCTCGCCTTTCAGTAACTCCAGTTTTGCGACGAACGTGGAAGAGGTCTCGATCGCGGTCCCGCACGTTTCTCCATCGCCTTGGGCAAAGTGGGTATCGCCGACTGAGAATAATGCACCTGGCACATAAACCGGCAGGTAAAGAGTCGAACCCGCCACCAGTTGCTTGATATCGAAGTTGCCGCCGTTTTCGTGCGGCGCGATGGTGCGAAGCGCCCGCGTGGCGATGGCCGCTTCCGCCGGCACCGCCGCCGCAGGATCGGGAGGCAGAACGAAGCCTCCCCGGCTGGCCAGTTCCGCTTCGCGCGTCACGATGCGCTGCATCAATTGGTGCGATGGCGCCACGCCCATCACTCCCATAAACGGCGCTCCGGGAATGCGCACGCCCGGAAGATCCTTCGATGTAGCGTAACCGCCAGTCAGATCCCAATGCACCAGGAACGGTGTTAGAAACAGGTCGCGGAGATAGCCGAAGCCGGGAAGAATCGCGGTAAACGCGGAGGTGGCCGTCACGATTCTTTCGATGTGGACGGCGAGAAGATCCCCGGGCTCGGACCCATCCACGTGCCCCGGGCCTGTCAGCGGATGGGCCCGGTTGAGATCGACCGCCAAATCACTGGCCGTGGTTCCAGGTTTGATCTGACCGTCCACCGCATCGAGCGTTTCCAGTTCCACAAACGATCCCGGTGCGATGCGCAGCGCCGGAGGAATGTCCGGATGCCATCGGTTGTGGCCTTTGTCTGGCTGGCTAGCGAGCGGCAGGTTGCGATCGATGCGGATCTGCGCTCGGCTCATTTGCGGTGCGTTTGTCATCTAAAGCTCCTTTAAGGCTCGCTAACACCCGAAGTGCCACTTATATCATTTAGCGCGCACCTTGAGGAAGGGAAGCATGCCCCGAGGAGGCGCCGTCCCAAGGGCCAGGCTTGGCCTCGCGCGCCGGATTCGATATTGTCGAAACCAGAGGTGATCAGATGCTTGCACGAAGACTGCGTCGCTACCTCCTGCTGGCGATCCTTCCGCTCGCGGTTGCCGCCGCCCAAACAGCGCAGCCGAGCCGCTTGCCGGACGTCCCCTATGTGCCCACCACCGAAGAGGCCGTTAAGGCGATGCTTCAGCTTGCGAATGTGAAGAAGACGGACGTCGTCTACGATCTCGGCTGCGGGGATGGCCGCATTGTGGTCGCAGCCGCCAAAGATTTCGGCGCGCACGGCGTGGGCATCGACATCAACCCTGTGCGCATCAATGAAGCGAGGGAGAACGCCAAGAAAGCCGGAGTCGAAAGTCTTGTGCGATTCGAAGAAAACGATCTGTTCAAAGCCGATATTCACGAAGCGACCGTCGTCACGCTGTTTCTGCTCTCGAGCATCAACCTAAAGCTCCGCCCCAAGCTTCTGACGGACTTGAAGCCGGGCACGCGGGTTGTTTCCAACACCTTCGATATGGGCGACTGGAAGGCAGATAAGCAAGCCTACGTCGGTGATCAGGCGGAAGAATACTCCCTCAGCCACAAGCTGTACCTCTGGCTCGTTCCGACGCTGCGATGACGAACAGTGAGAGAGTTGAACCCTTGGCGTGCGAAGCCCTTGATGTACGACGCGGTTAAGTCGTAGCCGCTACCGATAACACCACTTAACGGGCAAGACCGCCGGGCGGTCAACTTCTTGCCTCGTGATACATCTCCACGGCTCGCGCAACTGGCCCCTCTGCCGCTTTTCGTACGAAAAGATATAATCCAGCTACCCTCGCGGTCGTGCCCGAAGGAGACGCTAGATGAGACTCAAGTTTGTAGCAACAGGGGCGCTATTCGTCGCCGCCCTTTCCACAGGCCTTCAGGCGCGTGTCGTGAACCTTCGTGTCGATCGACGCCAAGCCGTTCTCAGCGGCAAATCCTTTGGAGCAGCCGGGCCATACGAACGGCTGGTGGGGAAGGTCGAGTTTGCGCTCGATCCAGACCTGCCGATCAACCAGAACATCGTCGATCTTAAACTGGCGCCGCGCAACCAACGGGGCGAAGTGGAGTTTACTGCCGATTTCTATCTGCTCAAACCAGTGGATGCGGCCCGCGGGAATGGCCGCTTACTGTATGAGGTCGGGAATCGAGGTGGGAAGAGTATGCTTCAGAGATTCCAGAACGCTCGGGGGAGTCGCGATCCCACCACGGAAGCGGAGTTCGGCGACGGCGCTCTGATGAAGCAGGGCTACACTCTTTTGTGGATGGGCTGGCAGTGGGATGTGCCGGAGGGCCAAATGCGGATGGATATGCCGATTGCCACCGATCACGGCAAGCCCATCACCGGTCTGGTCCGCGCGGGCGGTTTAACAACTAGTGACCCACGACCGATTTAGGTTGGACCCTCCCCTGGTCGGCGAATTCAGCCCGAAACGATCTGCTGTGGGCGCTACTTCGCGCCAAGAATGGACACCATGGCGTAGTTGCCTTCATGACAAGCGTATTCGTAGAGCGGTCCGGGCACGGCGTTAAACGCCAGTTCAATGGACCAGGGCTTCGTCCAGGTGGAGGAATCTTCCATGGTGGCCCGATATTCAATGGCCCTGTCGCTGACAAGCGTGAAGCGCTCGGTGACCTTCAGATTCATTGTGGATCCCCGGTAGTGGGTTTGGTCGTTGAAGTTCGTCGTTTCGACAACCAGTGTGTCGCCTTCCCAGTGCCCAATTGAGTCGCCGAACCACTGGCGGACATTCGGAGACACGTGATTCCCTTTCATGTGGACAATGCGGGCGTCGTGAACCATTTCCACCTCGATCAGAATGGAATCGGCGGATTGCACGATCTGGAAGTTGTTGTTGTACAGGGCGGGCACCAGGGGTACGGAAGGAGTGTTGCCGACCAGACAGCGGGTGTCGTTAGGAAGGGTCTTGTAGTCGCCGGGGACATAGGGGCGGCGCCGCGGTCGATCGCGTGCTTCCGGAGCGAGCGGAGGAACGTGGCCGTCGGGCGGGTCGACAACCATCGAGGTCCGTTTCTGACCGCCAATGCGCGCCATTTCATTTCCATTGTCGTAGAAGAGGACGTTGTAGGCGCCGCCCTGGATTGTGACCGGGCGACCGCCCTCAATCGTTGACCCTTCCTCCCAGCGCTGGTTTTCTTTGGCTTCCCACTTGCGGGCCTCGTCATCGGGGATGGTCGGTCTTCCTGCAAAGACGGCGGGACGCTCGAAGGGTGTGCGAGTGGCGTTCGACCAGATACCCGTGAGATCGGGATGCCTGTCTGCGGCGCGGGGGATTGCGCCTGCTTTGGGATCTGGCGCGCTCTGCGCCGAAACGGACGCGACCGCCAAAAGGAGAACACCGCTGGATTCGATCAGGCTACGGAATTTCATCGCCTATCCTCAGCTAGCGATTATATAGCGACGCGACGTGCTCTAGTCGGGCGCGGAGGTCAGATTGTGGGAAGTCGTTGCATGATCAATCGCACCGTGACGAGGTTGGTGATTCGCAAAGTGCGGCGAGAAGTGCCCGGCCCGGACAAATGGTCTTGATCTACATCCGCCGATTGTGGACGGGTGACGCGCCACTCGGAGAAAGGTAGGCTGTGGGGTTCACGCAGAGACTAGCTGGCTGCAAGAACTACCGGATCACGCAATTCAAGTTGACGGGTTGTCGCCAAACCGCAGAAGTGACAGCTTTCGGATTGGAACGATAAGTCGCCTTATGTCCAGTGATCCCACGCCCGCGCTGAAAATCAAAATATCCGATCGTCAATCGGTTGATTCTCATTTGCCGCCTAGTCGCGCTTGCTCGACGAACGCGCGGGACCGCATCCCAACGTTGCCCTCACGATCGCTCGACTTTTTTTAGTGAGAGACGCACGCCCGTTCGCCGATCGCTTCGTGCTACCTGAGGCCGCCGGGTCTAGTTCGCGTTTTTTTTCGTGAGTACACTCAGTATGTATGTATCGCGCCGTTCCCCTGCTTCTCCTTACGCCGCTCTTCGCCCAGGACCGAACTCCCGACGACATCCTAAAGCTCCCAGTGCCCAACGCCACCCGTATCGCTTACGGCACCGACACACTGCAATTCGGCGAACTGCGCGTTCCTGCCGGCAAGGGGCCACATCCCGTTGTCGTCGTCATTCACGGTGGATGTTGGGTTGCCAAACTCGGAAAACTCGACGACCGCGCTGTGGCCTTGGATCTTGTGCGACCCATCGCCGCCGATCTTACGGCCAACGGCTTTGCCACTTGGAACCTCGAATACCGGCGGCTCGGTAACGACGGTGGCGGTTGGCCCGGTTCCTTCCGGGACATCGCGGCCGGTGCCGATCACCTGCGTCAGATCGCTTCGAAAAACAACCTCGACCTCACCGCGTCGTCGCGATCGGCCACTCTGCCGGCGGACACTTCGCGCTGTGGCTTGCCGCGCGTGCCAAACTGCCCAAAACGAGCGAACTCTACGTCCAGGATCCCTTGCATCTCAAAGGCGTCGTCGATCTCGATGGCCCCAGCGACCTCAAGGCGACGATTCCTCTCCAGCAGCCCATCTGCGGTGCGCCTGTGATCACCCAACTTATGGGCGGCTCACCCGAGGAACGCGCCCAGCGCTACCGCGAACGCTCACCTGTCGAGATGCTACCCCTCGGTGTCCCGCAGGAAATCTTCGCCGGCCGCATGTTCGCTGCCCAGACGCCAGCCTACGTCGAAGCCGCCAGACGCGCGGGCGACACTGTGAACTCCACCGTTGCCGCGCAGGCGGGCCATTTCGTGCTCATCGATCCGGGATCGTCCTCCTGGCCACAAGTAGTCAAGGTCATTCGTGCGCTCACGGAGTCGCAACCGTAGACATTAAAGGTCGCTCGGAGCGGCCGGGTTTCGGAATTTCCAGGACGCGCGGTCGCCTCGTGACGCTGCGGACTCGAATGCGATCTGAAAGTAAAGTGCCCCCTGTGCGCGGCGGGGACCTTCTATCTTCTCTCCCTCTCAACCCACACCCTGCACTTGGATTTCAACGAGCACGGAGCGAACTCTCAGACTTCATGGGCCCGCGATACTGCACGAAACCGATGATGAGGAGCACGAAGGAGAGAATCAAGCCCAGCGCTGCGGGAATGTGGCAGGGCTTTACGATGAGTTCTTGCCACGGCGCTGCCCCCGTCGCTCCGGCCTGTTTTGCCGCGATGGGTAACATCTGGTTTGCGCCCCACCAGGAATTAGCAACCTCGGACAGCGCCATCAGCCACGTCAGCCACGCCGAGGCCACCATCACCCCCAGAGCCTTCCGTCCAACGCGATTGGGCACCGTGAGCAGAAGGATGCCAACAGCCATGAGCAACAGTCCGTTCGTCTCGAACTGAATGTGCGCACCTAGGGCGAGCCGTGGAAACGGCGTCATCGACGGCGCGAACCCCCACAGGAGTCCGGCTAGAATGAGCGCTAATCCGTGAATCAGGATCTGTCTACCGCCGGTTTGAATGGTCATAAGTAGCTGTGAATCTGTGCTGAGCCAGTCGGGCTAACCTCCTGGAACCCAGATCCGTCCCGCAGTCACCAGCTCAGCTCCGCCGGCCAGCGGCAACGGATCGGAGGACTTGGTAAAGAACGCGATGCCCTTGTAGCTCATCAGGTACTGATAATTCTTGCGGAAGAGTCCGCCCTCTGCGAGAACGATCAGCGGATCATTCGCCCTGTTCACGAGCTTGGAGAATTCTCCTGGCTCGACCCGGACGATCACTCCGGATGGACGATCGCGGCGGCTGCTGCACCTCCTGGTGCCATGTGTTCCCCTCTTAGGCCCTCCAGATTTACATGGCCGATTGCGATGAGTTGGCCGCCACCGGCGAAGAGTCCTTCCGTCCCCTGGTGATGATTTACTTCGCGGGCGTGGCTAGCGGCTTGCCCTTCTCGATGTAGTAAACGGCGGCCATCTTGATGGGTACGGTGCCTGTGTTGTGCGCATCGTGGATCGCCCCGGCCGGAATCACGAAACCGTCGCCAGCCTTTATCGGGAGCGGCGGTTGACCCTCGATCAGGACTTCGCCCTCGCCTTCGATGATATAGCTGATCTCTTCACCCGGATGAGTGTGCCGTCCGGCGGAAGCCCCTGGCGCGATCGTGACGCTAGCGATGATCGCCTGATGTCCCCCAGAGACGTCTTGAGTCTTGACGATTTTCCGGTTAATGCCGGGATTCTGGGCGAACAGCGCGCCAACGGCAACGATTGCAACGACAGTCCACACTCGGATTGATTTCATACGACACCTCAGATGTCCATTGTAGGCGCTCGATGCGATTCTCGCGAGCGGCGCCTGACCCAGTTGGCTGCGTCCGATTATAACGTTGAAATCCGTCCTGCCGAATTTGTTTTTAGGGAGACATGCACGCCCGGCGCGGCGGCCCCGAAGCCCCCCGGCGACCTGCACCAGCAGTTTCAACGTCAAGTGAGTCTTTTGTCCTTCATGGACTGCTTCCGTGTCATCGCGTGGTTGACATTGGCCGCAGTCCCTCTGCTGTTGTATGTCCAACGTTTCAAGCCAGCCGGAAAGGCGCCCGCATCTCATTGAGGACGATGCGCTACCTGGGGGGGGCATTGAGATCGTCGTAAGTGTCACAACTAACTCGGTCGAATTATTTCTGTTGTTCTGAGCATAGAATCGGCCGATCGGCTCATTTGCTTCAAAATAAATCCAGGCGCCACGCGACTCATCACTTTGAGCTGATTCGCCTGACCAGGACGAATTTCAAATCGATCGGTTTGCATTCCCTCGATGGCGACTTTAACCATGTCTTCCACGTTCATGACAGAAACGCCTTTCATGTCTTCAGAATTAAAGCCACCCAAGAGTTCGGTTTGTGTCGCAGGCGGTGCTAAGTCAAATACCTTCACTTTGGTATTTTTCAGTTGCACACGAAGAGACTCGGTGAACGAGTGCAGACCGGCCTTGGTGGCGCAATAAACCGGTGAAATGGGCAATGGAACAAATGCCAATCCCGATGAAACGTTCATGATTGCCGCCTCTGATTTTGTTTTCAAATGCGGCAAGAATTGTTTCACCATGCGAATCGGCCCGCTCAAATTGATTTCAATCTCTCGAGTGATGTCTTCGAGGCTTCCAGCTTTGTCGTGAA